>JACCDP010411772.1_pt1 | contig 21846 bp, 17 predicted proteins | sample 7445841 | NCBI WGS metagenome assembly JACCDP01 (sample SAMN15323441, study PRJNA562643) | freshwater metagenome | isolation source: river surface water | place: USA:Blue River Watershed | collected 2017-08-17
CCCAGGTGGGCGTCTACGCCATGAGCAAGGCGGCCATCATTCACATGACCCGGGCCATGGCCCTGGAGTGGGGGCGCTTTGGCATCAACGTCAACGCCATCTGCCCCGGCTACATCGACACCGAGATCAACCACGACCACTGGCAGACCGAAGCCGGCCAGAAGTTGGTGCAGATGCTGCCACGCAAGCGGGTCGGGCAGCCGGAGGACCTCGACGCACTGGTGGTATTGCTCGCTAGCGGCGAGGGGCATTTCGTCAACGGCGCCATCATCGCCGCCGACGACGGCTTCACCGCCTGATGCTGACGGGCGTCCTGGCGGGGCTGGCTGCCGGCGCGCTGTGGGGCCTGGTTTTTGTCGTGCCGGCCTGGCTGCCGCACTGGCCGCCGGTCGACCTGGCGGTGGGGCGGATGCTGGCCTATGCCGGCGTCTCCCTGGGCGCTATGCTGGTGTTGCCGCTGCTTCGTCCACGCACGACCTTGGTGGCCAGTGAACTTGCCAATGAGGTAGCCAATGCGGTGACCCCAACCACAAGCCGCTGGCCAGACAGGCGCCAGGCTGTGGCCGCCTTCGCGCTGAGCGTGCTGGGCTTCTGGGGCTACTACGCGCTGCTGGTGCTCTCCCTGCGCGATGCCGGTCCCGAGGTGCCCACACTGATCATCGGCACCATTCCCTTGTGGGTCATGGTGCTGGGCAAGCCCGGTCACCTGCGCTGGCAAGCCCTGCTGCCCGGTCTGCTGCTCACCGCCGCCGGTCTTGCGCTCATGACTGAATCCGTTCAGGCCGGGGGCGGCCTGGTTCAGGCGCCCGCGTTTTGGCGCGGGGTGATGCTGGCTGGCGTGGCCATGGTGTTCTGGACCGCGTTTGCGCTGCTCAATTCCGCCTGGTTGCGGCGCAACCCGCAGGTGTCCGTCACCGCCTGGGCCAACTGGCTGGGCCTGGCCACCGGCGTGGGCACCCTGGGCCTGTGGGCGGTGGCAGGCAGCCCGCTGCGCGAAATTCTGGCCCGGCCAGACCTGGTCACCTACCTGGTGCTGTGCGGCGCGACCGGTTTTGGCGCTGCGTGGCTGGCCACCATTCTTTGGAACGAGGCGAGCCGCCGCCTATCGGCGAGCCTGTGCGGGCAACTGATCGTGAGCGAGACCCTGTTCGCGCTGTTGTACGCTTTCGTGCTGGAGGGGCGCTGGCCCACGCCCGCTCAGTGGCTGGCGGCGGCCTTGTTCACTTTGGGTATCCTGGCATCCATCAAGGCGCAAAGATGAAGATCGAGATTCCCGAGAAAAAGAACCTGGTCTACGAGATGGTGTTCAAGGTCCGCTGGGGCGACATGGACGTCATGGGCCACATGAACAACACGATGTACTTCCGGTACCTGGAAACTGCGCGGATGGATTGGTTCAAGTCCATCGGCGTCGAAGGCGACCCGAATGTGCCGGGGCCCGTGCTCGCCAACGCCTTCTGCAATTTCTACCGACAACTGGCTTACCCCGACGAGGTGCTGCTGCGCCTGTACGCCTGCGAACCCGGCCGCAGCTCCTTTCACACCTGGGGCCTGATGACCCGTGTTGGAGAGCCCGACATCCTGTGCGCCGCCGGCGGCGGCACCATGGTCTGGGCCGATGTGCGGACTGGCAAGTCCGTCCCCTTGCCAGACTGGGTGCGGCAGCTGGCGCAGTAAATTTGGCGCACGGCGTCGGCGCGGCCCTCAGCGAGCCCGCGGCACTCGCCCGAGCAGGTAGAACTCGGGGTTGGGCATCATGCTGGTCACATTGGCCATGCGGTTCGAGAGGCCGAAGAAGGCAGTGATGGCAGTGATGTCCCAGGCGTCCTCGTCGTCGAAGCCGTGGGCCTGCAGGGCCGCAAAGTCGGCGTCTTCCACCTCATGCGAGCGCAGGCAGACCTTCATCGCGAAGTCGAGCATGGCGCGCTGGCGCGGCGTGATGTCGGCTTTGCGGTGGTTGACCGCCACCTGGTCGGCCACCAGCGGTTTTTTTTCGTAGATGCGCAAGATGGCGCCGTGCGCCACCACGCAATACAGGCAGTGGTTGGCGGCGCTGGTCGTGGTGACGATCATTTCCCGATCGCCCTTGGTGAGGTTCCCGCCCTCCTTGAGCATCAACGCGTCGTGATACGCGAAGAAGGCGCGCCACTCGGCCGGCCGGCGCGCCAGGGCCAAGAACACGTTGGGAACGAAGCCGCTTTTTTCCTGCACCTCGAGAATGCGGGCACGGATGTCATCGGGCAGGTTGGCCAGGTCGGCCAGCGGGTAGCGGGTGCTCATGGGTGTCTCCCGGGGTTTCTGCCGTAAGGGTAACGCAGCCAGATCAGGGTGCCTTTCAGACCCATCCGCCCCCCCCCATGTCACCCGGCTGCTCATGCCCCCGCCATCAGCTTGTGGACCAGGTCGGCCGTCGTGCTGGCCTGGTACTTGCGCATCAGCCGCGCGCGGTAAATCTCCACCGTGCGGTGGCTGATGGCCAGCGTTTTGCCGATTTCCTTGGAGGTGAGGCCCTCAAGCAGGCGCGCCGCCACTTCGCGCTCGCGCGGGGTGAGTTCGGCCTTGACCGGCCGGCGCGCGCTCAGGTCTTCGAACGACCAGATGCCCGCCTCATGCGGTGACGCGCGGTTGATGGCGCGGCCGCTCACATGGCACCAGAACAGGTCGCCGTCGGCGCGCTTCATGATGCGGTCGTCGGCATAGCGGCCGCGTGTGTTCAGGATGGGCGCGATACGCGCGCCCAGGCGCTCGTATTCGTCTGCGCTGGGGTAGAGAAATTGGAAGGATTCGCCGACCAGGGCCTCACGCGGTACGCCGAACATCTCGCACATCAGCGCGTTGCAGTCCACGATGCGCCGGTCGCGCGAGAGGCACAGTCCCACCGGGGCGAGCTCGAAGGCGAGGCGGTAGTCGATGTCCATGGTGCAGTTCCTGTGCCTGATCCGGCGAGGGTGGCCTGGCAGGCCCCCTGGTACTTCCACCGGCTTTCCTCCCGGTATTCCTATTTAGGGAGTACTACGTATCTAGGTAGGTAGTATCGTACGCGCACGCCGCTCCGGTTTCGCGGAGCAGCTCTCTTTCCATCCCAGGAGATCCTTCCCGTGAACAAGGTCTACCCCTCTGCTGCCGCGGCGCTCGACGGTGTCGTGCGCGACGGCCAGCTGATCGCTGTCGGTGGCTTCGGCCTGTGCGGCATTCCCGAAGCCCTCATCGACGCCCTGCGTGCCAGTGGCGTGAAGAACCTCACCGCCATTTCGAACAACGCCGGTGTCGATGGCTTCGGCCTGGGCAAGCTGCTCGAGACCCGCCAGATCAAGAAGATGATCTCCTCCTACGTGGGCGAGAACAAGGAGTTTGAGCGCCAGTACCTGGCGGGCGAGCTGGAGCTGGAGTTCACTCCGCAGGGCACGCTGGCAGAGAAGCTGCGCGCCGGCGGCGCAGGCATTCCGGCCTTCTTCACCAAGACCGGTGTCGGCACCCTGGTGGCCGAGGGCAAGGAGCTGCGCGAGTTCGACGGCGAAACCTATGTGATGGAGCGCGCCCTGGTGCCCGAAGTCTCCCTGGTCAAGGCCGACGTGGCCGACCGCTCAGGCAACCTGCGCTTTAACCTCACCGCGCGCAACTTCAACCCGGCGGCGGCCACTGCCGGCAAGATCTGCATCGTGGAAGTCGAGCGCATCGTCGCCACCGGCGAATTGGCGCCAGACGACATCCATCTGCCGGGCATCTATGTGCACCGCATCGTGCACAACCCGACCCCCGAAAAGCGCATCGAAAAGCGCACCACCCGCGACCGCAAATAAGGAGAGCCCTCATGCCCTGGACCCAAGACCAGATGGCCGCGCGCGCGGCTTCGGAGCTGCAGGACGGCTTCTATGTAAACCTCGGTATCGGCATCCCGACGCTGGTGGCAAACCATGTGCCCGACCATGTCGAGGTCTGGCTGCAAAGCGAGAACGGCATGCTGGGTATTGGCCCCTTCCCCTATGAGGACGAAGTCGACGCCGATTTGATCAACGCCGGCAAGCAGACGGTGACCACCATGAAGGGCTCGGCCATTTTCAGCAGCGACCAGTCCTTCGCCATGATCCGCGGCGGCAAGATCAACCTGTCCATCCTGGGCGCGATGCAGGTCTCCGAGAAGGGCGACCTCGCCAATTGGATGATTCCCGGCAAGATGGTCAAGGGCATGGGCGGCGCCATGGACCTGGTGGCTGGCGTCAAGCGCGTCATCGTGCTGATGGAGCATGTCGCCAGGAAGAAAGACGGCGGCGAGGACCTCAAGATCCTGCCCCAGTGCACCCTGCCGCTCACCGGTGTGGGCGTGGTCGACCGCATCATCACCGACCTGGCGGTGATGGACGTCACGCCCGAAGGTCTGAAGGTGATCGAGCTCGCCCCCGAGGTGACGCTGGACCAGCTGCAGGCCAAGACCGGCGTCAAGCTGATCGCCTGAGCGCCTAGGCTTTATGGCGAGGTCCCGGTCCGGCTCGTCCGTGGGTCTGCCATGGGGGCCGGCTCCGCACGACTTGAGTGGCCCGTCGACCGCACGACAGGCCCTCCCTTCCGTTGCTCGGCAATGAAAAAGCCCCGCCGTGGCGGGGCCTTGCATCACCCGGCGTGCGGGGCGCTCAGTTGCCTGCCGGAACCTGCAGCCCCAGCGCATTAGCCAGCGCCGGTGTGGGCAGGGCGCCCTCTTTGACCACCAGCTCGCCCGTGGTGGCGTGCTTGCCGATGATGACCGGGACGCTGCCGAAGCCGTAGCGGTTCATGAGCGCGGTATTGGCCGTGACCTGGGCTTTTTGCGCCTCAACGTCCCCCTTGGCCATGATGCCGCCCTGCTTGGCGACCATGGAGGCCTCATGCTGGTCCATGGCCATCACCGGGTCGGCCGCCGCCAGCAGCGCGGCACCTTGGGTGGTGCTGGTCGGGTTGATCAGGCTGACCGGCATCCAGACGAAGCGGGCCTGCGACTTGAGCGGCTTGGCCGCCACCCACAGCGCGGCGCAATGCGGGCACTGCGGGTCGAAGAAGACGTAAACGGTGCGTGCGGCCATCGTGGAGCCGACGCTGAAGCCCTTGCCCTCGGCGGCCAGCGTCTCCACGTTCACCCCCTGGGCGGCAGCCTTGGGCGCGGTGACTGGCTCGGGCTTGGGGCTGTCCTTGCACCCCGCCAGGCCCAGTGCCAGGGCGGCGGCAACGGGCAACAGCAGGACGCGGGCAGGGCGCAAAGCGAGGGAGGTGAGGCGGGCCAGGGTCATGGTGGCGGTACTTGAAAGAAGGGAGCTTGCAACAGCCCCGAACCTTACCAGAGCGCCGCCGGCGTGGGGCTGGAGCGTGCCCCCGGCACCGCCGGCCGCCCCGCAGTGCGCCCTGACCGCCCGCGCATACCCCCGATATGCCCGCCTTCAGCGGCTGTTACCAGCGGGCAGTTGCGGCGCGGCAGCCGGCTCGGGTACCGGACGCATCAACTCCTCTAGCGCCCGGGCGTCGTCGGCGGAGGAGGGCCCGCTGGCGCCGGGTGAAGCCAGGCCGGCACCTTCCTCGGGCGGCATCTCGATGATGACCTTGTCCACATCGACCGCAACCTCCTTGTCCAGGAAGAACGTCACTGTTTCTGGCACGAAGATCACGATGCCCACCAGCAGCAGTTGCAGCACCAACCAGGGAATCGCGCCCAGGTAAATATCGCGCGAGGCCACGGGCTTGGGCAAGGCCGCGTTCTTATGCAACGTATCGGCGATGCCGCGCAGGTAGAACAGGGCAAAGCCAAAGGGCGGATGCATGAAGCTGGTCTGCATATTCACGCACAGCAGCACGCCGAACCAGACCAGGTCGATGCCCAGCTTCTCGGCCACCGGCGCGAGCAGCGGCAAGATGATGAAGGCGATCTCGAAGAAGTCGAGGAAGAAGGCCAGGAAGAAGATGAAGGCGTTGACCAGCAACAGGAAGCCGATGCGCCCCCCCGGCAGGTCAGACAGCAAATGCTCGATCCAGCGCGCACCGTCCACTCCCTGGAACACCAGCGAGAACACCCGCGAGCCGATCAGGATGAACACCACCATGGCGGTCATGCGCATGGTGCCCACCATGGCCTGCTGGAACAGCGACCAGTCCAAACGGCGGTGAAGCAGGGCCAGCACCAGCGCTCCCACCGCACCCATGGCACCTGCCTCGGTGGGCGTCGCGATGGCGTGGTCGATCCCTGGCAGCCCTCCCATGCTTCCCAGCACGGTGAAGATGAGGACGGCCGAGGGGATGATGCCGCGCAGGCACTTGCGCCACAGCGCCCAGCCCTGCAGGGTTCGTGCGCTCGCGGGCACCCCGGGCAGGGCCTCCGGACGCAGCCGGGTGAGCACGAAGGTGTAGGCCGCGAACAGCAGCACCTGCAGGATGGAGGGGCCCCAGGCGCCCTTGTACATGTCGCCCACCGAGCGACCAAGCTGGTCGGCCATCACCACCAGCACCAGGGAGGGCGGCACCAGCTGGGTGATGGTGCCCGATGCTGCGAGCACGCCGGTGGCGTAGCGTGTGTCGTAGCCGTAGCGCATCATCACCGGCAGGGCGATCATGGCCATGGCGATCACCTGGCCGGCCACTGTGCCTGTGATGGCGCCCAGGATGAAGCCGACGATGATGACCGAGTAGCCCAGGCCGCCACGTATCGGGCCGAACAGCTGGCCCATGGCGTCGAGCATGTCCTCGGCCAGCCCGCATTTCTCGAGGATGGCTCCCATGAGTGTGAAGAAGGGAATCGCCAGCAGCAGCTCGTTGGACAGGATGCCAAACACATTGAGCGGCAGGTTGGCCATGAAGTGGACCGGAAACCAGCCCTGGCTGATGGCGTAGCCGCCGCTGATCAAGCCCAGGGCGGCCAGGGAGAAGGCCACCGGGAAGCCGATCAGCATGATGCCGATGAGCCCGGCGAACATGACCGGGGGAAAGAGGTTCAGGGGGATGCTCATTGCAGCGGCCTTTCGTACTGGAAGGCCATCTCATGCACGCCTTGCAGCCAGCCAATGCGTTTGATGATTTCCGCCAGGCCCTGCAGCAGCAACAGACCGAACCCCAGCGGCAGCATCAGCATGGCCGGCCAGCGGATCAACCCGCCGGCGTTGCTGGACATCTCGCCCGATCGGTACATGCTGAGGAAGAGCGGACCCGCGTACCACAGCAGGATGCCCATGGCGGGCAGGAGGAAGAAGATCAGCCCCAGCAGGTCCACCCAGACCTTGCCGCGGGCCGAGAGCTTGCCGTAGAGGATGTCGACACGCACATGCTCGTTGAGCCGCAGCACCTGGGACGCGCCCAGCATCACGCAGGCGGCGAACAAGTACCACTGAATTTCGAGCCAGGCGTTTGAGGAGATGTCGAACCCGTAGCGGATGACGGCGTTGCCAGCGCTGATGGCGCAGGCCAGGATGGCGGCCCACTGGGCCAGGTTGCCGAAGCGGTCGGTGAGCCAGTCGACCCCTCGGGCGAAAGCGAGCAATGCAGGCACGGTATGGGAACTCCTGTGGTCGTAGGGGAGGGAGGTGGCGAGCGAAAGGCGCGATTGCAGCGCGTGTTGGGCGCCAGCGGAAGGTTTCGCGCGGATGCCGACAGCCGCACTTCAGCCCTGGGGGTTGCTTGCAGAGCTGGTCAGACCCGAAAGGCTGGGTTAAAGTACTGTATGCATAAACAGTATTTGTCGGTGCTTTTGTCATGAACGCCGTTCACACCGTGGCCGTCTCCCAGGGGGCGGTGCCCCCCTCTCTGTCCTTCTCCACCCTGGCGTCCGGCCGGCCGTCTGAGCGCTCGCGACCCGGCTCGAGGCCCTCGCCGCAGGACCTGCCCGCAGGCGTCTGGCACGCTGCGGGCCTGCCTCTGGCCGAGGAGGTCACGCTGTCCACCGGAGAGCCCGCGCTCGATGCGGTGCTGCCCGGTGGCGGCTGGCCCGTGGGCGCGCTCACCGAGCTGCTGCAGCCGCAGCCGCATGCCCATCTGTGGCGACTGCTCGCGCCGGGGTTGGTGCTGGCTCTGGCCCGGCAGCCCGGGCCGGTGGTGCTGGTGTCTCCGCCGCGCGCGCCCTTTGTGCCCGCGCTGGCCGCGCAGGGGCTGCCCGCCGATCGCTGGCTGCGGGTCGACACCGCCACCGCCGCCACGCGCTTATGGGCCACCGAGCAGGCCCTGCGCTGCGCCGAGGTGGCAGCGGTGCTGGCTTGGCTGCCGCAGACTGAGGCGGCCGACTTGCGCCGGCTGCAACTGGCTGCGCAGCGCCACCGGCAGCTGCTGTTCGTGATGCGGCCACTGTCGGCGCACGCCCAAGCCTCGCCGGCGCGGCTGCGGCTGATGGTCGACGAGGCGGGTACGCCCCCCTCCTTGCGCGTGCAAATTCTCAAGCGCCGCGGCCCGCCCTTGGTGTCGCCGCTGCGTTTGCCTGCGCAGCCGCCCTTGCTGACGCGTTTGCTGCGGTCGCGGCGGAGCGCTCCCCGGCCCTTGGAGGTGCTCGCAGGCGCGTCCTTGTCGGCCGCGGCCCCCGGGTCTTTCGCGCAGTCCTTCTCGGGGGCCTTCCCCGAGTCATCTCCCGAGTCATTCCCCCCGCGGGTCCGCCATGGACTGGATCGCGCTCCAACCCGCGCCTGAGGATGAGCAGGCCTGGGGCTGGCAGGCCTTGCACTTCACCCCGCGTGTGGCGCGGGTGGAGGAGGCCTGGCTGCTCGAGCTCTCAGCCAGTTGGCGCCTGTTCGGCGGCCGCGTGGCATTGCGCCGCGCGCTCCTGCGGGATGACTTACCGCAGGGCTGGGTCACCCCGCCCTGGGCCGCCGGCCCCACTGCCTTGGTGGCCCTGGCATTGCTCCGCCTGCGCGCGGCTGGCGAGCCGCTGCCGCCGGCTTCCCAGCGCCCCGATGCACTGCGCCTGGATCTGCTGAGCGCAGCGCGGCCCCACCTGCCCCTTCTGGCGCGCAGTGGCCTGCGTACCTGGGGTCAGCTGCGCGCGCTGCCGCGTGCGCCAGTGGCGCGCCGCTTCGGCCGCGAGCTGCTGCTGGCGCTGGATCAGGCCTGGGGCCAGGCGCCCGAGACCTATGTGTGGCAGGTGCTGCCCGAGGTCTTCGAGCAGTCGCTGGAGTTGCCCGCCATCGCCAGCAGCGCCCCCGAGCTGATGACCGCGGCCTGGCGCTTGCTGGGTCAGCTGCAGTTGTGGCTGCGGGCGCGTCAGCGCGGCGTGCTGGCCTTCGGCCTGGAGTGGCGGCTGGACCTGCGTCGCCTCGACGGGGTGGCACTGCCCCCCACCGGCGACCTGGTGGTGCGCACCGCCGAGCCGGTGCAGGCCATGGACCACCTGGGACGCCTCCTGCGCGAGCAGCTGGCCCGCACCACCTTGGCCGCGCCAGCGCGCAGCCTGCGCCTGTACAGCATCGATACCGCGCCTTGGGGCGGCGCTTCCCGCACCCTGCTGTCCGAGGAGGTGCGGGAGGGTGACCGTCTGCACCAGCTGGTCGAGCGCCTGTCCGCGCGGCTGGGGCCGGCGCGGGTGCAGCGTCCGCGCTTGCAAGCCGACTGGCGCCCCGAGGCCATGCAGCGCTGGGAGCCGGCGCAGGCAGTGGGGGTAGGGCGGGGGCCCGCCTCGGCACCAGCATCGCCATCGGCCAGCCCCGGCGACGCGGTTGCGCCCCACCCGTCGCATACGTTCGCGGGCGCACTGAGTGCCCCCTGGCTGGTCGAGCCGCCGCTCTTGCTCTCGATGGAAGGCGAGCAGCCCTGCTACCAGGGACGGTTGGAACTGCTCACGCGCCGGCAGCGGATCGAAACCGGCTGGTGGGAGGCCGGTGGCGTCGTCGTGCGTGACTACTGCATTGCCCGCAGCGCACGCGCTGGCTTGTTGTGGGTGTTTTGCGAGCACGCAGGGCCGGCAGGCAGCCGGTCGCCACGCTGGTACTTGCAGGGGCTGTATGCCTGAGGCGCCCGCGCGACCGCGCATGCCGCCGATCACGCCGGAGGACGACGACCCGCCGCCGCGTGCAGAGACCTGCGCCGGCGATTTGCCTGGGTATGCCGAGCTTCACTGCCTGTCCAACTTCAGCTTCCAGCGGGGCGCCTCCCACCCGGGTGAGCTGGTGCGCCGGGCCTGGAACCTGGGCTACGAGGCCCTGGCGCTCACCGACGAGTGTTCGGTCGCGGGCGTGGTGCAGGCCCATGTGGCCCTGAAGGAGCACCGGGCCCGCGCCCGAGCGCTGGAGGCCGATGACGGTCTGCCGCGCCTGCGGCCCTTTGGCCTTTTGCATGGTGCCGAGTTCGCGCTGCCGGGTGGCCGGCTGGTGGCGATCGCCCGCAATGTCTTTGGCTGGGGCGATCTGTGCGAGTTCATCACCGCGGCGCGCCGCGCGGCGCCCAAGGGCGATTACGCCTTGGACTGGCAAGGGCCTGGCAGTTCCGGCGCTGCTCAGAACCCCCCGGGCCCGACCGACAGCGGTATCCAAAGAACGCCACCCTCGCTACCGGTGCACGGGTCTGAAGAGCCCTACGGTGATGGGGGCGGCTGGTCCCTGCTGGCCGGCTGCGAGTGCCTCTGGGTGCCTGACCGGCTCTCATCCCCGGCCTTCGATGCGGACTGCCTGCACCGCAACGCCTTGCGCGCCCGCGAGCGCCTGGGGCCAGGCCTGCGGCTGGCGGTGGAACTGACCGGCGAGGCCGGAGACGACCTCTGGCTCGCACAGATGCTCGCCTTGGCCGAGGCTACCGGTCTGCGCCCGGTGGCGGCGGGTGGGGTGCTGATGCACCGGCGCTCACGCAAGCCCTTGCAGGACGTGCTCACCGCGGTGCGCGAGGGGAGGTCGGTGGCGAGCTGCGGCTTCGCGCTGCAACCCAACGCGCAGCGGCACCTGCGCTATCGGGCGCAGCTGGCGCGTCTCTATCCGCGCGCGCTGCTCGAGGCCACCCGCGAGGTGGCCGCGCGTTGCCGCTTCGAGCTGGGCGACATTCAGTACAACTACCCGCTGGAGTCGGTGCCGCCGGGGCGCAGCCCGATCAGCCAGCTCGCGCGCCTGACCCTGCAGGGTGCGCGCCGCCGCTACCCGCAGGGCCTCACGCCCACACACCGCGCGCAGCTGGCCAAGGAGCTGCGCCTGATTCAGGCCAAGCGCTACGAGATGTTCTTTCTCACGGTGGAGGACATCGTGCGCTTCGCCCGCGACCAAGGCATCCTGTGCCAGGGGCGCGGCTCCTCGGCCAATTCGCTGGTGTGCTATTGCCTCCACATCACCGAGGTTTCGCCCGAGCGTTCCAATCTGCTGTTCGAGCGCTTCATCAGCATGGAGCGCCACGAGGCGCCGGACATCGACGTCGACTTCGAGCACCAGCGGCGCGAGGAGGTAATTCAGTACATCTACCGCAAGTACGGGCGCGACCGCGCCGCCATCGCTGCGGTGGTGGTGCGCTATCGCCCGCGCATGGCGCTGCGTGACGCCGGCATGGCGCTGGGCATCGACGCGCGTCTCATCGACGCCTTCGCGAAGGACCAGCAGTGGTTCGACAAAGACATTGACGAGGACCGGCTGGCGCAGTTCCAGGCCGAGGTGCTTCAGGGCGAGCGCGGACACACTGCTTCTGGGGCCGATGACCATGGAAGCCAAGTCGATGACGGTGCAAAAAGCCATGCTGCCGCCGCCTCAGGCAGCGAGGACCTGGCCACGCCACACCGCCTGTCTCTGTGGCTGTCAGTAGCCCGCGCGCTGTGTGGCTTCCCGCGCCACCTGAGTCAGCACGTGGGCGGCTTCGTGCTGACGCAAGACCGCCTGACCCGCCTGGTGCCGGTAGAAAACGCCACCATGCCCGAGCGCTCGGTCATCCAATGGGAGAAGGACGATCTGGAGGCCATGGGCCTGCTCAAGGTCGACGTGCTGGCCCTGGGCATGCTCAGCGCCCTGCGGCGCTGCCTGCAGCGAGTGAACGCCTGGCGTGGCACCCGCCTGCGCCTGCAGGACATTCCTGAGGAAGACCCGAAGGTCTACGACATGCTGTGTCGCGCAGACACGGTGGGCGTGTTCCAGGTCGAGAGCCGTGCCCAGCGCGCCATGCTGCCGCGGCTGCGCCCGCGCACCTACTACGACCTGGTGGTGCAGGTGGCCATCGTGCGGCCTGGCCCCATTCAGGGCGGCATGGTGCACCCCTATCTGAAGGCGCGCGAGCGTCGGCGCCAGGGCCTGCCAATTGACTACATCAAGCAGGAGCTGGCCCTGCCCCTGGGTCGTACCCTGGGCGTTCCGATCTTCCAGGAGCAGGTGATGCAACTGTCGATGGTGGCCGCCGCTTTCACCGCGGGCGAGGCTGACGCCCTGCGCCGCGGCATGGCCGCCTGGAAGCGCAAGGGTGGCGTGCAGCGCTTTCGCGAGCCGTTGGTGCAGGGCATGGTGGCGCGCGGCTACCCGCAGGACTTTGCCGAAGGCATCTTCCGGCAGATCGAGGGCTTCGGTGAGTACGGCTTTCCGGAGAGCCACGCGGCCAGTTTTGCGCTGCTGGTGTACTTCAGCAGCTGGTTCAAGTGCCACGAGCCAGCCTGCTTTCTGGCCGCGATGCTCGACGCCCAGCCCCTTGGTTTTTACACCCCCTGGCAGCTGGTGCAGGACGCGCAGCAGCATGGGGTGGAGGTACGGCCGGTGGATGTGACGGCCAGCGACTGGGACTGCACCCTGGAGCCCTCGGGCCCGCAGCCCGCCGTACGTCTGGGCCTGAGGCTGGTGGCCGGCTTGCAGGAGGCAGCGGCGCAGCGCTTGGTGGCGGCGCGTGGAGAGGCGCCCTTCGTGGATGTGGAGGACCTGGCCCTGCGCGCCGGCCTTGACCGCAGCGCCATGGGCCTGCTGGCCTCGGCCGATGCCCTGTCCACCCTGGCCGGCCACCGGCGTCAGCAGGTCTGGGCCGCCACCGTTGATCGACGCCCGCGCGGTTTGCTGCAGGATGCGCCAGTGCACGAAGACCTGCTGCGCCTGCCCTCAGCGGCAGAAGGGGAAGACATCGTCTTTGACCATGCCGCGCTGGGCCTGAGCCTGCGCCGTCATCCCCTGGCCTTGCTGCGCGCGCGCCTGGACGCTCAGGGCTGGCGCAGCGCCGGCGCCTTGCAGGCCTTGCGCGATGGAGGCATGGCACGCGCCTGCGGCCTGGTCACCATGCGGCAGCGACCCGGCACCGCCAAGGGCGTGATGTTCATCTCGCTGGAGGACGAGAGCGGGGGTGTTAACGTGGTTGTATGGCCCGCCCTGGTGACGGCGCAACGCGACGTCTGGCTACGCGCCCGACTGCTGGCGGTGGAGGGCACCTGGCAGCGCGACGAGGCCAGCGGTGGTCAGGTACGGCATCTGGTGGCGCGACGGGCGGAGGATCTGTCGCACCTGCTGGGGCGGCTGGCAGATCGGGGTCGCAGCCGCGACTTCCACTAGTTTTTTACGCCGATGCTTTTTGCAGCCTCGCTACCGCCCGCCCGCCACATACCGTTCAGCGCGCGGGAGCGGGTCGTCCCAGCCGCTCCTGAATCAAGGGCAGCTTGTCTTCATAGGCCACGCCCCCCGTGTCTCGCGGCGCCTTGCCAGGTGCCACTCGGTTCAGCCATGCGCGCAGGCTCTCGGTTTCGCCCGGGCGCACCAGCGGGTCGTGGCCGTTGCCGGCGAAGCGAAAGGAGGTGAGGTTTTCCGGGTGCGCAGTGAACTTGCGCTCAAAGCCCACCGCTGGTTTGGCCTTGGTGCCCTGGGCCCAGATGTCCTCGTCCTCGTTGGACGACCACATGGGTAGCCGCGTGTCCCACTTCCACAGGTGTTCGTAGTCGGCGTTCAGACTTTGCTTGTGACAAATGCCGCCCTTGACCTGCGGCTCGCCCCGGTCCCAGTAGTACACCGTGCGGCAGCCCTCCGAGTGCCCGCTGAGGAGGATGGGCAGTTGGGTGATCGTCTTCAGCCAGCTCACGACCTGCTGGATATCGTCGCCGCGCGCGGACAAGCGCGCCGGATTGCGCGCGGTGTAGATGCCCTCGCGGAATCGCTCGCCGCCCCGGCGCAGGCTCTCCTCCGGGCTGGCGCCTGGGCAGCCTGTCTTGTTGCCTGCACGGGTGACGAATTCGGGCACTACCACCGCAAAGCCCTCGCGGTAAAAGAACTGGGCGACAGAGGTCTCCCAGCCCCATTGCCCGCCGCAGCCGTGGTTGTGGATCACGACGCCGCGTATCACCGGTAGTTCCTGGAGCATCACCTCGAACTTGGCGCGATAGACCGCGCCATACAGCGGAAGGAACAAGACACTGCGGTCCAGGACGTTGGAGGCTAGAGCCTGGTCATAGGCGGGCGCTGGCCGCCATTGCTGGGCCTGCGCGGTGCAGATCTGAGCGGTGAGTGCGGCAATGCAGGCCGCGCGAAGGAGGTAATGGGCGAAGCGCAAGCGGTGTCCCCTCTCTGGGTTGGCGAGTCGGCGCGAAGCCCGCCTGCTTGCACGGGGAAGGCCAGTCAGGGGCCCCGAGGCCCGTGGGGCCTTGAGACCAGGAGCACCAGGCTGGCAGTTTTCACGTGCCCCATGAAAGCGGGGCTGATGAAGTGGAGCGGGCGATGGGAATCGAACCCACGTCTTGAGCTTGGGAAGCTCAGGTCCTGCCATTGAACGACGCCCGCAGAGCGGTTGATTCTAGCGGTACTGAATCAAACTCTGGGGTGCGTGGCGGACTCTGGCCTCAGCTTCCTTCGAACCGGTCCGGCCCTGCGGGCGAGGGCCGGAAACCGGCCGGGCCGCCGCCCGTGCCTGCAGAGCCGAGTGCGGTGCCCAAGGTCCCGCCACCCATTCCGCCGGACGCGCCGCCCGAAGCGGTACCCGAAGCGGCACTCGAAGCACCGCCCGAAGCGGCACCCGCCATCCCGCCAGTCATGCCGCCAGCGCGCGCTGCGCCGGACTGGGCTGTCCGGGAGATCGCGCCCGACTCCTCCCTTCCGCGCCGCCACCAGATGTGCACGATCTCCGCCGCGGTGTCCCGCCCGCCGAGTCCGAAGGACAGACCAGCGGCCAAGGCGAGTGCTCCCACGAAGCCCATGAACAGCGTATTGACCAGTTCTGTGGCGATGCCGATCTGGTTGACCGCCACCACAATGGCGAAGGCCCACACCAGGGTGTTGGCCGCTTTGGCCAGGAGGTTCGGATTGCCCAGGCCGCCTTCAGCCGCTGCGCCGCGCACAAGCTTGGACAGGGCCCGGGCCGCCAGGCCACCGATCACCAGCACGACCAGCGCGACCACCGCGTTGGGCAGCCACAGCAGCAACTGGCGCAGCACGTCCGACACTGCGGGCAGTCCCAGTGCGTCAAAGGCGACGACCAGCGCGATCAGCCGAATGAACCATTTGGCGACCAGGCCGATCACGCCGCTGGCATCGGTGTCGGTTCCCATCTTGCGCACGAAGTCCGCCAGGCCGGAGCGCTCGGACAGGTCGTTGAAGTGGATGGTGCGCAGCACCGCCGCCACCGCCCGCTCGACCAGCGAGGCGATCAGCCAGCCGGCCAGAACGATGATCAGAAATCCCATGATCTTGGGAACGGACGAAAAGAGCATGGCCAGGGCCGCGCTCAGCGAGGCCATCAGGGCGGCGCCCCAGTCAGAGAGGTAAGTGGTGTCCATGGCAGCAGGCTCCGGTCAGGGATGGGCCGCTACTTTCCCTGCTACCGCCCGGAGCCAGCGTCGGCCTGGGGCTGCCTCGGGTGTAGGAAACCCCGGCACGGGCAGTGCCCATGGCCGGGGTTGACTCCGGGGTTGACTGGATGTGCGCGTCGTCGGGCTGCGGAGCGCCAGGGGCCCTGGGAGCTGCCTCAGGCGGGCAGATAGCCTTCGACCGAGAGGTAGCGTTCGCCGGTGTCGTAGTTGAAGCCCAGCACCCGGCTACCGGCCGGCAGCTCGGGCAGCTTCTTGGCGATGGCAGCCAGGGTGGCGCCCGAGGAGATGCCCACCAGAAGGCCTTCTTCGCGCGCGCTACGGCGACCGTATTCGCGCGCTTCTTCCGCGCCGACCTGGATCACGCCGTCGAGCAATTCGGTGCGCAGGTTCTTCGGCACAAAGCCCGCGCCGATGCCCTGGATCGGGTGAGGTGCAGGCTGCCCGCCAGAGATCACCGGCGAGGCCTCGGGCTCGACCGCGAAGACCTTGAGCTGCGGCCATTGCTTCTTCAGTACCTCGGCCACGCCGCTCAGGTGCCCGCCGGTGCCGACGCCGGTGATGATGGCGTCGAGGCCCTCGGGGAAGTCGGCCAGGATTTCTTGCGCAGTGGTGCGCACATGCACCTCGATGTTGGCCGGGTTCTCAAACTGCTGCGGGATCCAGGCCCCCGGGGTCTGGGCGGCCAGCTCCTCGGCGCGGGCGATAGCGCCTTTCATGCCCTTCTCGCGCGGGGTGAGGTCGAAGGTGGCGCCATAGGCCAGCATCAGGCGGCGCCGCTCGATGGACATGCTGTCTGGCATCACCAGCACCAGCTTGTAGCCCTTGACCGCGGCCACCATGGCCAGGCCCACACCCGTGTTGCCCGAGGTCGGCTCGATGATGGTGCCGCCCGGCTTGAGACGGCCTTCGGCCTCAGCCGCCTCGACCATGGCCAGCGCGATGCGGTCCTTGATGGAGCCGCCGGGGTTGCTGCGCTCGGATTTGACCCACACCTCGTGGCCTTGGCCAAAGAGGCGGTTGATGCGGATGTGAGGTGTGTGGCCGATGGTGGCCAATACGTGGGGGGCTTTCATCGGGCGCTTTCTTGTGAGGGGTGGCGTTTTTGTTGGCGTGGAATGGTCTCAGCCCAGACTCACTTGAGGATGTCGCCCAGGCACAGGTACTTGATCTCGACGTAATCGTCGATGCCGTGGTGCGAGCCTTCCCGGCCCAGACCCGACTGCTTCACACCGCCGAAGGGCACGTGCTCGGTGGCCAGAATGCCCACGTTGATGCCGACCATGCCGTACTCAAGCGCCTCGCTCACCCGGAAGATGCGGCCTACGTCACGGGTGTAGAAGTAGCAGGCCAGACCGAACTCGGTGGCATTGGCGGCGTCCACCGCTTCTTTCTCGGTCTTGAATTTGAACACCGGCGCGAAGGGGCCGAAGGTCTCTTCGCGGGCGCAGGCCATATCGGCCGTGGCGTCGGCCACCACGGTGGGCTCGAAGAACTGTCCCGAGCCCAGGCTGCCCAGGCGCTTGCCGCCGGTCACCACCCGGGCGCCCTTGGCCAGGGCGTCGTCCATATGGCGCTGAACCTTCTCGAGCGCGGCCTCCTCAATGAGCGGGCCCTGGTTGATGCCGTCCTCAAAGCCGTTGCCGACCTTGGCGGTCTGGACCCGGGCGGCAAACTTGCGCACGAACTCGTCGTACACGCCCTCTTGCACATAGAAGCGGTTGGTGCAGACGCAGGTCTGGCCGGCGTTGCGGTACTTGCTGGCAAACGCACCCTCGACCGCGCTGTCGATGTCGGCGTCGTCGAACACGATGAAGGGCGCATTGCCGCCAAGCTCAAGTGAGAGCTTTTTCACCGTGGGCGCGCACTGGGCCATGAGGATGCGGCCCACCTCGGTGGAGCCGGTGAAGGACAGGTGGCGCACCACGTCGCTGGCGCACAGCACCTTGCCCACCGCAATGCTTTGCTGGGCGTCGGCGGTGATGACGTTGATGACTCCGGCCGGAATGCCTGCGCGCAGCGCCAGTTCGGCAACGGCCAGGGCGCTGAGCGGTGTGAGCTCGGCGGGCTTGATCACCACCGGGCAGCCAGCCGCCAGGGCAGGGGCCACCTTGCGGGTGATCATCGCCAGGGGGAAGTTCCAGGGAGTGATGGCGGCGCACACCCCGATCGGCTGGCGCAGCACCAGCAGGCGCCGGTTGTTGTCGAACTGGGGCAGAGTCTCGCCGTTGATGCGCTTGGCTTCTTCAGCGAACCACTCGACAAAGCTGGCGCCGTAGGCCACCTCGCCCTTGGCCTCGGGCAGGGGCTTGCCCTGTTCGGCGGTCATGATCCGGCCCAGGTCGTCCTGGTGGGCCATGAGGAGGTCATACCACTTGCGCAGGAGGATGGAGCGTTCCTTGGCGGTCTTTTCGCGCCAGGCGGGCCACGCTGCGTTGGCGGCCGCTATCGCGGCCTCGGCGTCTTTGGGACCCAGGTTGGCCACGTCGGCCAGTTTGGCGCCGGTGGCCGGGTCGTGCACCTCAAAGCGGGCCGCACCGGGAACCCATTGGCCATTGATCAGTGCGTCGGTCTTGAGCAGGCTGGGGTCCTTGAGCAGGGCCAAAGGGGAAGTTTTCATGTCCATGGGGTGTCTCCGCAGCATCGGGTCCGGTCGAATCTTCTATTGTGCGCCGGTCGCCCGGCCGAGATGCTAAGCAATTTCACCACTCCCTTCCTGTCGCCCGTGGGCGCCAGGCGCGGCCAGCGGACGGCCCGACCGCAGATGGGCCTGCCACCCCGGGCGGACCGGGGGGCAAACCTATAATTCAAGGCTTGCCCGAAGCCCCGGGAGGCGGCCCCGACACCCCGGGGAGTAGCCCTTTTTTCCGCACACCATGAGCCACCCAGCCAACAAGCCCTCGTTCAGCGTCGCCGACATCCGCAAGACCTTCCTGGACTTCTTTGCCGCCAAGGGCCACGCGATCGTCGAGTCCAGCCCGCTCGTGCCGGGCAACGACCCGACGCTCATGTTCACCAACTCGGGCATGGTGCAGTTCAAAGACGTGTTCCTGGGCACCGACCGCCGCCCCTATGTGCGCGCCACCTCGGTGCAGGCCTGCCTGCGCGCCGGCGGCAAGCACAACGACCTGGAGAACGTGGGCTACACCGCGCGTCACCACACCTTTTTCGAGATGCTGGGCAACTGGTCGTTTGGCGATTACTTCAAGAAGGAGTCGCTGACCTGGGCCTGGGAGCTACTCACGCAGGTCTACAAGCTGCCCGCCGACCGGCTGTGGGCCACTGTCTATATCGACGACGACGAGGCCTACGACAGCTGGACGAAGGTCATTGGCCTGCCGCCCGAGCGGGTGGTGCGCATCGGCGACAACAAAGGCGCCAAGTACCAGTCCGACAACTTCTGGATGATGGCCGACACAGGCCCTTGTGGCCCCTGCTCCGAGATCTTCTTCGACCACGGCCCGGAAGTCGCCGGCGGTCCCCCCGGCAGTCCCGAGCAAGATGGCGACCGCTACATCGAGATCTGGAACAACGTGTTCATGCAGTTCGATATGCAGCCCGATGGCACGACCCGCCCGCTGCCTGCGCCCTGTGTGGACACCGGCATGGGCCTGGAGCGCCTGGCGGCCATCTTGCAACATGTCCACAGCAACTACGAGATCGACCTTTTCGACAAGCTGATCGCCGCCGCTGCGCGCGAGACCGGCACCAGCGACCTGTCCAACCCCTCGCTGCGCGTCATCGCCGACCATATCCGTGCCACCGCCTTTCTGGTGAGCGACGGCGTCATTCCCAGCAACGAGGGCCGTGGCTATGTGCAGCGCCGCATCGTCCGCCGTGCCATCCGCCACGGCTACAAGCTCGGACGCAAGAGCCCCTTCTTCCACAAGCTGGTGCCCGACCTGGTGGCACTCATGGGCGCAGCCTACCCCCGACTGGCCGCCGCTGAGAAGCGCATCACCGAAGTGCTCAAGGCCGAAGAGGAGCGCTTCTACGAGACGCTCGAAAACGGCATGGAGATCCTGGATGCCGCCCTCAAGGACGGTGCCAAGCTGCTGCCCGGTGAAGTGGCCTTCAAGCTGCACGATACCTATGGCTTTCCGCTCGACCTCTCGGCCGACGTCTGCCGCGAGCGAAACGTCGGCGTTGACGAGGCTGGCTTCAATGCTGCGATGGAGCGGCAAAAGGCCGCTGGCCGTGCCGCTGGCAAGTTCAAGATGGACCGCGCGCTCGAGTACACCGGCGCCGGTCACCCCTTCACTGGTTACGAGCGCCTCGAAGAAAGCGCTCGCGTCGTCGCCCTGTACCGCGAGGGCACCGCGGTAACGCAGCTGTCTGCGGGCGATACCGGCGTGGTGGTGCTGGACACCACCCCCTTCTACGCCGAGAGCGGCGGCCAGGTGGGTGACAGCGGCAGCCTCAGCGCCGAGGGCGCGCTCTTTGGCGTGGAAGACACCCAGAAGATCAAGGCCGACGTGTTCGGCCACCATGGGGTGCTGTCTCAGGGCAGCCTGAAGGTGGGCGACACGGTGCTGGCCCGGGTGGACGGCGAGCGCCGCCACGCCACGATGCGCAATCACAGCGTGACGCACCTGATGCACAAGGCCTTGCACGAGGTGCTCGGCGACCATGTCCAGCAAAAGGGCTCGCTGGTCGACGCCGACAAGACCCGCTTTGACTTCACCCACAACGCCCCGGTCACCGAAACGCAGGTTCAGGAGATCGAGCGCCGGGTCAACACCGAGATCTTGGCCAACGCCGCCACCCAGGCGCGTGTGATGGACATCGAGTCGGCCAAGGGCACCGGCGCCATGATGCTGTTCGGCGAGAAGTACGGTGAGACCGTGCGCGTGCTTGATATCGGCACCAGCCGCGAACTGTGCGGCGGCACCCATGTGCAGCGCACCGGCGACATTGGCCTTTTCAAAGTGGTGGCCGAATCGGGCGTGGCCGCTGGCGTGCGCCGCATCGAGGCGGTGACTGGCGCCAATGCGTTGGCCTATCTGCAGCAGGTCGAGTCGACGGTGCAAGCCGCGGCCGCGTCCCTCAAGGCCCCGGTCACCGAGTTGCAAGCCCGTATCGGCCAAGTGCTCGAGCAGGTGCGCAGCCTCGAGAAGGAAGTAGCTGCACTCAAAGGCAAGCTGGCCTCCAGCCAAGGCGACGAGCTGGTGTCGCAAGCGGTGGACGTCAAGGGCCTCAAGGTCCTGGCGGCCGTCCTGGCCGGTGCCGATGCCAAGGTGCTACGCGACACGATGGACAAGCTCAAAGACAAGCTCAAGTCCGCGGCCATCGTGCTGGCTGCGGTCGACGGCGGCAAGGTGCAAATCGCCGCGGGCGTGACGGCCGACGCCATGGCCAAGGTCAAGGCCGGCGAGCTGGTGAACTTCGTCGCGCAGCAGGTGGGCGGTAAGGGCGGCGGCAAGCCTGACATGGCCATGGCCGGCGGCACGGATGCGGCCCAACTTCCTGCGGCGCTTCAATCGGTGCAGGCTTGGGTGGCCGAGCGGGTGTGATTCCCGTCGGGGCGGCGCGGCACGTGCCGCCTGGCCTCAGCGTCGGGTGAAGACCAGATCCCACACCCCGTGGCCCAGACGCAGGCCGCGGTTTTCAAACTTGGTGAGGGGCCGGTAGGCGGGCCTGGGTGCAAAGTCAGGCGCGGTGTTGGCCAGCAGCGGCTCCGCGGAGAGCACCGTCATCATCTGCTGCGCGTAAGGCTCCCAGTCGGTGGCGCAGTGCAGATAAGCGCCCGGCGCGAGGCGGGCGGCCAGCTTGGCCACCACAGGCGGTTGGATCAAGCGGCGCTTGTTGTGACGCAGCTTGTGCCAGGGGTCTGGAAAGAAAATGTGGATACCGGCCAGCGACTCCAGGGGCAGCATCTGGTCGACCACTTCGAGCGCGTCGTGCTGCAGGATGCGGATGTTGCCCAGCGCGTTTTCGCCGATGCGCTTTAGCAGGGCGCCGACGCCGGGCTCGTGCACCTCGCAGCACAGGAAGTTTTTCTCCGGCATCAGGCCGGCGATATGGGCGGTAGCCTCGCCCATACCGAAGCCGATTTCCAAGATGACGGGGGCTTCACGCCCAAACAAGGCGGCAAAGGCGGGGGGCGTGCCGGGAAAGGGCAGCAGAAACTGCGGGGCCAGGGTGTCGAAGGGGCGTGCTTGACCGAGCGTGGTGCGTCCGGCGCGCCGCACAAAGGTGCG
>JACCDP010254456.1_pt1 | contig 21833 bp, 16 predicted proteins | sample 7445841 | NCBI WGS metagenome assembly JACCDP01 (sample SAMN15323441, study PRJNA562643) | freshwater metagenome | isolation source: river surface water | place: USA:Blue River Watershed | collected 2017-08-17
CGGTGTTACAAACCAAAAAATCCACGTCCTTGATGCCTTTCTGAAACATGTGATTGACGGCGTTTCCTCCGGCTCCACCGATGCCGATCACTTTGATAATGGCACCGGGGTTGGATCCCAAACTGAACTGAAAATTGCTGAGTGGCGTCATAAAAGAATTTGAATTAAAGTGGCTATAAATTTATTTATCGTTTTTTGTTAAATACCAGAAAGTTCAATTAAAAATTATCCACGATGCGGATCGTTTTTGGAGCCTAATTCGGGGTCTATAAAGATGCTCGGCAAGGCCGATAGCAAGCGATCCAACAAACCTTCACGGGCCGGCATTCGTTCGCTTTCATCTTCGCCATTCCCCTGAGGGGTGGACACGCGGTTGCCTTGTTCGTTCTTGGTCTTTTCCTCGGCATCTATTTTGGCCAAGGAGGTCAAAACCAATCCACAAACCGTTGCATAAACCGGAGATTTGATGAGATCCGGTGCTTGGCTCAAATGCCCGTTGGAATCCCCAACGCAGGCCTCCATACCCGTCATCAGCGAAAACAAATGCTTGATGTTTTTCAAACGGGCACCGCCCCCGGTGAGCACAATCCCCGCGCTCAGTCTCTTTTCGTAACCGGAGCTACGGATTTCATACTGAACATGTTGAATGATTTCTTTGACCCGGGCGTTGATAATATTCGCCAAGGTTAGTAGGCTGATTTCTTTGGGATCTCGACCCCGGATGCCGGGAATTGAAACCACTTCATTGGCCATGCTTTCGTGGGCCAAGGCCGAACCAAAACGGATTTTGAGCGCTTCGGCCTGATCAAACAAAACCGAACAACCTTCCCGAATATCCTGGGTGATGATATTGCCACCCAAGGGTATGACCGCGGTATGACGAATGATGTTCTGATGAAAAATCGCAATATCCGTTGTGCCGCCTCCGATATCCACCAAAACCACTCCGGCATCCTTCTCGTCCTGGCCCAGGACCGCCTCTGCCGAAGCCAAAGGCTCAAGGGTCAATCCATTGATAAGCAAACCGGAAAGTTCAACGCAACGTTTGATGTTCATGATGGCTCCCACCGAACCGGTAATCACGTGGAACATACCCTCCAGGGTAATACCGCTCATGCCCGCCGGGTTGGTGATGTCTTTCTCGCCATCCACGGTATAATCCTGGGGCAAAACATGAATAATTTCGTAACCAGCTTGTTGGGGAACCCGGTACATTTCCTGCAACAATCGATTCACATCCGCTTTGGATATCTCGGTTTCGCGGCTTTGGCGGGTCATCATATTGCGCTGTTGATGACTCCGAATATGTTGACCTGCAATCCCCACATTGACAACGCGTATGTCTACGCCCGATCGTGCCGAAGCCTCCTCCACGGCTTGCTTGATGGATTGAACCGTCAATTCAATATTGGCCACCGTTCCGCGGTTCACCCCCTGTGAAACGGCGGAACCCATGCCCAGAATATCCACCTTGTTGTGTTCATTGCGCCGACCGACCACTGCGCAGATTTTGGTGGTTCCTATGTCCAGGCCGACTACAATTTCGGGATCGGGGGCAGGCTTGGGGGCCGGCTCCGGTGCCTTGCGTGGAGAAACAGCGTTCTTGAGGCTGGAAAAATTTAGCGACATACGATTTGATCTTTAAAAATGAGATTGATGTTATGAAAACGTGTGGGGAGCGAATCCGCTGGGGCCCAACGATAGAAAAGCGATAGTTTATTCAATTTGGAGGCCAAGCCCATGGAGGTCCCCACCCAGATGCGTTGGCCGGAACGGGTTTGCAGCTCCAAAGAAGCAGAATCCACACCGGACAAGACGTATTGGGTCACTTCCGTTCCCAGGATGGAATCCAGAGCCAGGGCTTGGTGGGACCGGAGTGCCATAGCCAATCCGGCATGCGAAGAGGCCTTGCCCTGGGACCAGTGACCGGGCACCGCCCCCAAAACCAAAGGCAGAGGCCAGGCAAAGCCAGGACTTAAGGGAACACCAAAACCGCGATCATCCAAATAATATCCCGGTCTTCCAACTGGCATCACCCTTAACACAGGACGACTAAATTCAACTTCCACCCGTAGGATGCCATCCAAGCCCAGGCTAAGGTCAGCTCCAACCAAAGAAGGCTGGGATCTCAACGCCTTTTCTCGTTCCATGATCCCTCGCGGTGGTCGCTTGGCCTTCAAGGCCACCACCCTAGATATTTCCCGTTCACTCAAGAGATGCATGCCGTGGTGATCCCGGTAAACCACCGCGACTTTTTTGATTTTAGTAGCCTTCAACTCATTCTGGGCCCCCAGCCAAACGACCGTCACCAAGCCCAACCCCAGGATCCGGAGCAAAGCACGGCGGACCGAAGCCCCTTGCAACGAGCGAATTTGATTTCTAAGCGAAGAGATCACGGTCGTTGGATGGGTTGAGGTGGATGGGTAATTCCGTTGAAGGCGGATCCAACGGCTTGGAGGAGGGAGAAGTCAGCGAATCTTCGGCCAGAATCCGAACCGAAAGGGCCTCCAAATACTGATCGATATCGCCGGCTCCGATGGTAACAACCAAATCCGAAGGATGTTTCAACACGTCCTGTATCCAATCAGGGCACAGGCCTTCGCTGATCGGTAAGCATCGATTTGGACAGGTCATATCCTTGGCAATCAATGAACTATCTACGCCAGTCATGGGCTTTTCGCGGGCGGCATACACCGGCAGCAACCAACATTCATCCAAGGCCGAAAGGGAACGGGCAAATTCCGATGCAAATGACCGGGTTCGGGTATAGAGATGCGGTTGAAACAAACCCAGGATCCGACTGTTGGGGTGCATAAGACGCAAACCCCGGATGAGGGCATCAATTTCACGAGGGTGATGGGCGTAATCGTCGACTAGCCAACGGCGCTTGCCACGGGCCACGTACTCAAATCGGCGTTTGATGCCTTTGAAATCCGCCATGGCCGGGGCGATGCTCTCCGGAGCCACCCCGCATTCCAAGGCAATGGTGATGGCCGCCAAAGCGTTTTCGATGTTATGCTGACCAGGTAGCATGCTGGGAATGTCTTTGATGACGGTTTTGCCATGGTAATCAAACCAGAGATACCCCTCCGAAACCGCCACCTGATCCGCATAAATGCCATCGTTGCTCCCATAGGTCAAATGGCGAACACCCTCCATAGGCTGGAGATCCAACCCCGAACGAGTCACCAACAATCGAGCGGCCGATTGGGCAAATTGACGATAGGAGCGAAGTACAGCCCCTGCATCCCCGTACACGTCCAGGTGATCCGGATCCGTGCTGGTCACCACCGCCCATTCGGGTTGCAATTCATGAAATGATCGATCGTATTCGTCAGCTTCGACCACCATCATCGCCTGATCGCTCCCCATCATGAGGTTCGAAGAGGCATCAACCCCCAGACCACCCAAAAAGGCCGTAACATCCAATCCTCCGCAACGCAACAAATGAGCAATCAACGAGGTGGTTGTGGTCTTGCCATGGGTTCCGGCCACCGCCACCGTAGGACGACGCGCGGTTAGCAAGCCCAACATTCGAGCCCTCTTGATGATGGTATAATTGCCATTCCGGAAGAAAGTCAGCCAAGGCTGATCAAAAGGAACCGCCGGGGTGTAAATCACCAAGCAATGTTCGGGATGCTCATCAAAGGGTGGTGGGCATTGTTCGGTATTCAAATGGTCCAAAACCAAGGCACCTGAAGCCTGCAAGGAGCGGGTTATTTCACTACCTACACGGTCATAGCCCGCAACTTCCTTTCCCGATAACAAAAGATAACGGGCAAGGGCGCTCATACCGATACCACCGATACCGATCAAAAAATAGCGCTTATAGGCCATGGGATTCATGCGGCGTTCTCTTGGTAGGTTAATTCAAACAAATCGGTGGCAATCCGTTGGGCTGCATCCGGGCGGGACCATTGGCGCAGGCCCATGGCCTTGGTCTTGGCCGCCTCGGGGTCTTGCCCCCATTCCAAAAGGACCTTGGGTAAATCGTTGGCAATCGTCGCGTCGCTGCTAATCCACGCCAAAGACAAATCCACCCAATTCATGGCATTGTGATGCTGATGATTTTCGGCAACATACGGTGAAGGAACCAACAAACACGGTTTGGCCACCAGTGCCAATTCACTCATGGTACCCGCCCCCGCTCGCGATACAATCCAATCGGCCGCTGCATAGGCCATGGTCATCTCCTGGACAAAAGGCAAAACCCGCAGGTTTGGTCCTTGCATTCCTTGGAGGTCCACCGGCAATTGGTAGTGGCGTCCGCATTGCCATAGCCAGACCACATCGGATGATCTGGAACGCAAACAAGCCTCCACCGCTTCGTTCAATGCCCTGGCACCCAAGCTCCCCCCCAATACCAACACCGTTTTTCGTTCCCCCGTCAAACCCCAAAACTTCAAAGCCTCTTCACGTCCAGGAACTTGATTGAACAATTCAGGTCGTACCGGATTGCCCGTTACCACCGTTTTGTTGGAGCCAAAATATTTTTCCATACCCTCAAAAGCCACATAAACCCGGCGAGCGGCCGCGGATAGAAAGCGATTGGTAGCGCCAGGGAAGGCGTTTTGTTCCTGCAAAGCGGTTGGAAGACCCATCCGCTGAGCAACCCAAAGAAGGGGACCGCTGGCGTAACCCCCCACGCCCACCACCACATGGGGGCGGAACTTTCGTAACAAATTCCAGGCTTGCACCAAAGAAACCAAGACCTGCAGGGGCAGGGCCAGGTTTTTCCACAGGGCTTTGCGTTGAAAACCCCGAATCCAAAAACCCGTGATGGAGAAACCTGCCTTGGGAACCTGGGTCATTTCTATTTTGCCTAAGGCGCCCACAAAATGGACCGAACAATCCGGCCTCAAGGCTTTGCAAGCTTGGGCAATGCTAATGGCCGGAAAAACATGGCCTCCGGTTCCACCACCGCTCACCATGATTCTCCAACCCGAATCTTGTTGACGAGACCTAGGCATACGACACCTCCCCTTTGGAGGGGACGGCATCGCCCCCTTTGTTCTTTTGGCTTTCGCCTTCGATATCCAATTCCGACCAATCGCCTTCGCCCGTCATGTCCCGGCTAACACTCAAAACCACCCCCATGGCCAAGGCATTGATCAGGATGGAACTGCCACCGTGCGATATAAAAGGCAGGGTCTGCCCGGTCACCGGCATGGCACTCACCGAGACCAGCATATTCACCACGGCCTGGGCCATCAGGGCCATGCCCATCCCCGACGCGATATACGCCCCGTAAGGCGACCGCGCATTCATGGCAATTTTTCGAATGCGATAAAACAAACCCAAGTAAAGCACCAAAACCCAGGCAGCGCCTGCAATTCCGTACTCTTCAATCACAATGGCGTAGATAAAATCCGAATAGGCATGGGGCAAAAAATTCCGTTGAATGCTTTTGCCGGGACCCTTGCCCCAAAGTCCCCCGTCCGATACGGCTATTTTGGCTTGTACAACCTGAAAATCCTCCTGACCAGGGGTCGTAAATAGAAACGATTCCATTCGATTCTTCCAAACGCGAGCGCGGGACCAGCCTGCCACATAAGCCAACGTCACGAGGAGGAATACGACCAAAAGACCGCCACCAACCACCCTGGTTAAGTCAACCATGCGGGCACCGGCCACCCAAATCATGCCGATTCCCACGCCCAATAACATAAGGGCTGTCGATAAATTTTCGGGAGCGATCAAAAGAGCTGTTACCATCAACCCCCCTAACAAATGCATCCATCCATCCCTGAATCGCCGAATTCGCTCGTCTTTTTGTAACAAAGCCAAACCCCGGGCCAGCCACAAAATCAATAAAAATCGAGCCGGATCCGAGGCCTGGAAGCTGATATTCGTAAAAGGAATCACCAAAGACCTGGAGGCCGAATTGATAGTTTGCCCATAAACCAGCGTCACCGCCAGAATGGCGCAGCCGATATACACCCCCCAGGCCGATAAACGACCCAGCCACAGGTAAGGAAGCCGGTGGGCAAAAAGCATGATGACGCCTCCTAACAATAATTTGAACCCATGCGCCAACAAGGAACGCTCGGTGTTTCCATTGTACTCCCTCAAGGCCAATTGGCCGGTGGATGAATAAATCAGTGGCAAGGAGCTGAGCATAAGGAGTCCTATCAGAATCCAGAGGACCCGATCTCCTTTGAATAAAGCCGACCAACGGTTCATCATGGGGCGATTGATTCGCTAGAGTTGGTTAACAAAATACTTGAACTGACGACCCCGGTCCTCGAAGTTCTCAAAAAAATCAAAACTGGCACAAGCGGGTGATAACAAAACAGCGTCCCCTTTTTGGGCCAATTGATAGGCTCTTTGAACACATTCCTGCATACCGGATACATTGACAATCACGGGCACCTTGCCGGCGAAGGCCTCGTGAAGGGCCCGGTTGTCTTTGCCCATGCATATCAAAACTTTAACTTTGGAAGCTACCAAATCATACAAAGCTGTATAATCGTTTCCCTTGTCCACACCCCCCGCAATCCAGAGGACTGGTTTGTCCATGGATTCCAAGGCATACCAGGTAGAATTGACATTGGTCGCCTTGGAATCGTTGATATAATCAACCCCCCGGATGCGGCCTACTTTTTCGAGGCGATGCTCCAGCTGATCAAAATTGGTCAAACTCTCGCGGATACTTTCTTTGCGAACTTCCATCAATTGAGCGACGACAGCCGCTGCCATGGAATTGTACGCATTGTGCCGGCCAACCAGGGCCAATTCATTCAGAGGGATGGACATAAGTTCGTCGTTAATTTCTAATTGCAGTTGAGAGTCAAGAGTATAGGCCCCTCCTCCAAAGGAGGAAGAACGATTCCACGATACGGTATAGGTTTGAAAAGGCTTGGGGGTCACTTGATCCAGGCCTTGGCGGCTGTAGGCGTCATCGCTGCACCAAACGAATGCGCTTCGTTGATCCATGTTACGAACCAATCTAAATTTGGATTGCACATAGTTCTCCATGCGATAGCCGTAGCGATCCAAATGATCGGGGGTAATATTCGTTAGGACGCCGATATCAAATCGGGTTTTGTAAAGCCCGTCCAACTGAAAAGAACTCACCTCCAGAACATAAACCTCCGGTCTTGTCTTTGGATCGGCCAACAAATCATCGGCCACCGCCCCCGCAAAGCTGCGGCCCATGTTACCGGCCATCACCGCGCGCACTCCCCCGCTCTTGAGAACATGATGGGTCAGATGGGTGGTGGTGGTTTTGCCGTTGGTTCCAGTAATCCCTACCAACTTGGCTTGGGTATGAGCGGCGGCGAATTCGATTTCATCCACCACGGGTAGGCCCTTTTTCAAGGCCGCTTGAATCCAAGGCAATTCGGGCGCAATCCCCGGGCTTTTGATCACCAAATCCGGGTTCCAGGAGGCGATGTCTTTGGAACAAGAGGGCGTGTACGGAATGTCCAAGGCTTCCAATTGGCGGATGCGCTCTTCGCGAATCGTGCCTTGATCCCACACCTCGACCTCCATACCCAAAACCTTGCCCAAACGGGCGGCGCCACAACCGCTTTCACCGGCTCCCAAAACAAGCAAGCGTTCCCTTTTCATCGCAGTTTGAGCATGGTAAAGGTTAGAATAACCAAAAGAATCGTAACAATCCAAAAGCGAGTGACCAACTTGGGCTCCGCCAGGCCTCCCAATTCGTAATGATGGTGCAGGGGCGCCATCCGGAATACCCGTTGGCCAACACCCGTTCTTTTTTTGGTGTATCGAAACCAAGTGACTTGGATAATAACCGATAGGCTCTCCACAAAAAAGATCCCGCAAAGGATGGGCAGCATCAGTTCCATTTTGATAATCAGGGCGACGGAAGCAAAGGCGCCCCCCAAGGCCATGGACCCGGTATCCCCCATAAAGACCTGGGCCGGGTAAGCATTGTACCACAAAAATCCAATACAGGCTCCAACCAAGGCCGCCAAGAAAACCACCACCTCCCCAGAACCAGGCACATACAAGAGGTTCAGGTAGGAAGCCAGTTTGATATTACCCGACATGTAAGCCAAAATGCCCAAACCCGTGCCAACAATGGCACTGGTTCCTGCGGCCAGACCATCGACTCCGTCGGTGAGATTGACGGCATTGGTAACGGCTGTAACAATAAATACAATGAGCGCGAAGTAAAAGACCCAAACCAGGGAAGGATCCCAACCCAATTTGGAATAATCCAACCCGTATTTGGTGATCGGCAGGTTGGTTTTGAGGGCCATCGTCGAAATATCCCGGTGGTAGTAAAGGACCGAGGCAATCAAGAGCCCCAAACCAATTTGACCAATGACCTTGGAACGGGAACGCAGGCCTTTTTTGTCTTTCAAAAAGACTTTGATATAATCGTCCACCCCACCGATGATTCCCATCCACAGGGTGGCTACGAGCATCAAAATCACATAAATATTATCGGGCCGTGCAGCCAAGAGGGTCGGCACTATGATGGAAACCAACAAGATCAGCCCTCCCATGGTCGGTGTTCCTTTCTTGGAAAGGTGGGTGGCAGGCCCGGTATCACGGATGCTTTCTCCGATTTGCTTGGCCTGTAGCCAGCGGATAATCCGCTTGCCGATGAACAAACTGATTAACAAGGAAAGGGCCGCGGCCAGCGAAGCGCGGAAGGTGATAAATCGAAAGGCCCCGGCACCGCTGAGGTCCCATACCCTGTCCAAATAATCAAAGAGGTAGTACAACACGGGTTCAGGATTTAGAATTTGCGTCGATAGAGTCCATCGAATTCAAGTAATGCGTCAACCGCTCACGGTCACTGAAGGGGATGCGTTGACCCTGAATTTCTTGGTAGGCTTCATGCCCTTTGCCGGCCACCAAAATCATATCCCCCGGGCGACTCAACCGAACCGCTTCGCGGATGGCCCCGTCCCGGTCTGCGATGGAATGAACTCGCTCCGATTCTGCATCTGCAGGCAATCCTTCGCGCATTTGTTCCAAAATCCGAAGCGGGTCTTCGCTGCGCGGGTTGTCCGAGGTCATCACCATCCCATCGGAATGCTTGTAGGCAACTTCGGCCATCAAAGGACGCTTGCCCCGGTCGCGATCGCCGCCACAACCAAAGACCACCAAGAGGCGGCTAGGGCCTTTTTGGAGATCCTTGAGGGTGGTTAAAACCTGTTCCAAGGCATCGGGGGTATGGGCGTAATCCACCAAGCCCCAGCGGCCCTCGGGTCCTTTCAGACTCCACATTCGTCCCTGCGGTGGCTGGGCCTGCGCCAAGGCCTTGGAAATTTCGGTGGGGGCCGCCGCTAACAAGCGGGCCACCGCATAAACAGCCAGGGCGTTGTAGGCATTGAAACGCCCCGTCAGGTTGGCCTGCACGGGGATTTCGGTCGTATCCATGCGCAATGAACCCGGCTCCAGGACCAGATTGGAGCCACCAAAAACCACTTGGCCTGTCGGTAGATCCGCCCCGCCTTTCAAAGTATAGGCGACCCGGTTGGCTGCACTGCAGGAAACCATGGCCTGACCGTAGGCATCGTCCGCATTGTACAGGGCGAAGGCGGTTGATTCCAGGCTATCAAAAAAGGCACGCTTGGCCAAAAAATAATTTTCCATCGTGCCGTGATAGTCCAGATGGTCCCGGGTCAAATTGGTAAAGACCCCGCCCCGAAAACGCAATCCACGGACCCGGTGCTGAGCCATTGCATGGGAACTCACCTCCATAAAGACGTACCGGCATCCGGCCTCTTTCATTTCTCGTAACAATTCGTTGATTCGAAGGGCATCGGGGGTGGTGTGGGTCGAAGGAAGGACACGATCTCCTACCCGGCACTCGACGGTGGATATCAAACCGCAGGAAAATCCCATTCGGCTAAATACCTGATAGAGAAGGGTAACAACACTGGTTTTTCCGTTGGTTCCCGTCACCCCGATCAGGTCGAGATCCCGCGATGGATGACCCTGCATCGCCGATGCCAAGAGACCCAAAGCTTCGGCACTGTTTTGAACGCGAACCAAGGTGCTTTGGGGGTAGGCCTCCGCCCATGGTGCCAAGTCATTTTCGACCACCACCACACTAACCCCGGCCCTCAGCGCCTCTTCAACCCAGGTATGGCCGTCTACTCGACTACCGCGGATCGCGACCCACAATGCACCAGGCTTCGCCTCCCGATGATCGGCGCATACCGATTCAATGGAAAGATCCAACGGGCCTCTGGTGTCGAGGACTTCCAATTCCCGGAGTAACAAATCCAGTTTCATCACGACCCCAGCAACAGCGTAACCCGCTGTCCAGGTTTATTCGAATTCAAATTGCCCCAAAAGCGACGAACCCGACCGTTGCCTTGCACCGAAACAAGGTAACCCTGTCGCTCCAAGGCCCATACCGCCGCCGAAGCCTCCATCCCTATCAAATCATCCGGGCTTTGAACTCGGACCTCATGGATTTCAACTGTTTTGGAAATCCCTTTTGATAAGTTGGACGGTTGAATGTTGGGGCGGTATTCTTTGATGGCCATGGTCTGTTCAGCAATGTCCCGAAAAACAGGGGCTGCGACCATCGATGCATAATAAATTCCGGCCGATGGTTCTTCAATCATCACCAGGCAAGTGTATTGGGGATCTGGATCCGGGAAATAGCCAATGAACATGGCCCGGTGCCGGTTTTCGGAGGTCGAGCCCCGTTGGTCGCGCAGGCGGGCTGTGCCTGTTTTACCCCCAATCCCAAAGGTGAGCCCTTTCATTTGTTCCTTGACGGTTCCGTCCACGGCAACCCTTCGCATCATCCGACGTGCCGCCTCGGCATGGCGCTTTTCCAAGATGCGGGTGCCCCTAGGTTTTGACGATCCCTCCACCAAGCTCGGCTCTTGCCGGATTCCATGGTTCACCACCCCGTTGTAGAATGCAAGCAATTGGAGCGGAGTAATTTGCATCGAATAACCGATACCGGTAGAGTACAAATCTGATGCACTCCAACCACGATGATCGGGATCGCGATAAAGGGGCTTGGGATCTTCCAACAAAGGGAGACTCATGCGACGATCCAGGCCAAAAGCACGCAGCCGATCAAAATATCTTTTGGGTTGAGCCGAATAACCGCGGTGAAGCAATTTGGAAATCCCAACGTTGGAGCTTTTTGAGAATATTTCCTCCACACTCATGCGCGCTCCATACCGATGGTCGTCCTGGATTTGGTAAGAACCCGAATTAAAAACGTACGATCCCATTTCGACGGTATCGTTCAAATTCCAATGACCATCCGCAACTCCGGCCATCAACGAAGCCAACTTGAATACCGAACCCGGTTCAACCGGGTAACCGTAGGCCACCTGGTTCCATTCTCCGTAGGCTTCCCCTTTTTGGTTACGAACCAAATTAACCATGGCCCGTACTTTGCCGGTACGGGTTTCCAGCAAAATGGCGCAGCCCAATCGAGCCTTGTGAGATTCCATAGCTTTGATAAGAGACTCATGAGCAATTTCTTGCAGTCGAATATCCAATGTTGTAACCACCGATTGACCATGTTTGGGCTCCCGCTGAACCCCTTCGCCCATGGGCTTCCATACGCCCCCACCCATCCGCTGCTTGAGGATCAGTCCCGGGGTACCGGCCAGGACCGTGTCGAGGCCCTTTTCAATCCCAATGCGGGATGTATCGTTTTTGAGGTATCCAATGGTCCGTGCGGCCAAATTACCGTAGGGCATAACCCGACGGTTGGTTTGAATCGCGACCAAGCCTCCCCTCATCGTCGATTCATCCTTCAACATGGGCAATTTTCGGACTTGAGCCAAGGTCCCAAAGCTTACACCTTTTCGTAACAACCAATACCGATTGGGATTTTTGGCAAAACGGGCCTGAATAAGTTTGGTCTTCCACAAGAGGCGGGAAACATCCGGAAAAATATCCGCAAGTCCTGAAGCCAATTCGTCAACCTGCCGATCAAAGGCCGATTTCTCCATGGTCTGCACCCCAAAATCAATCCTCAATTCATACATCGGAACCGACGAAGCCAACAAATTCATCTGACAATCGTAGATATCGCCCCGGTTGGCCGGTAAATCAAAAAGGCGGAGGTTTTCCTTCACCGATTGGGCCCGGTATGCTTCCCCCCAGGTCGTCGCATAGAGATAGACCCTCGTCAAAATAACAAGGGCCAATACCAACAGCACCAAAAAAGCACCGTTCAAACGCCATCCCTGATTGGTTCCGATCACTGGCTTAGCGTCTTGATTTGGAACTAGTTGAAGATTGGGGTGTGCGGTGTTTTTCGTATTCGCGCACGCTGCGGTTTAGGGCCAGGGGTGGAACCCGCAGGGGAAACAGGCCCATGGCCAATGCTCTTTGCGACACACGCTCCAGTTGCCCAAGACTTACCAATTCCGTTTTCAAAAAGAGGTATTGGGAACGAAGTTCTTGGTTGCTTTTTTCGAGCAAACTCATGTTACGAACCAAGCTTTCACAGCGATGAATGTGTGCGATGTACAAAATCATCAAGGTGATCAAATAGATCCCAAATAGACCGTGTCGACGCATCAAATCGGGCTGAACCCAACGTTCTGGGTCCAAGAGGGTCCAGAGATTCCAGGAGGGCGATTTTGGCTTGACTTGGCTCATATAACGGACTGGCTCAAACGTTCCTGCCACTGTTTCCAGGTCAAATTGTTGCGGACCCCAACGCGTAGGCGAGCGCTGCGTGAACGGGGATTTTGAACGGATTCTTCTTCATCTGCCGTAACAAACCTTCCCCGAATTGGATCAAAGGGCCGTAGCGGATGACCGAACAAGTCCTTGCGCGCTTTGCCATCCAGGCTGCCGTGGTTGATATAGTTTTTGACCAAACGGTCCTCCAAGGAGTGGTAACTCATGACCACCAAGCGACCTTCTTGGGCCAAAAGCCTCGCCGATTGCTCCAAGAGGGCGCAAAGGCTGTCCAGCTCCTGGTTGAGGTGAATTCGAATGGCTTGAAAAACCCTGGCCACGAAGCGCGATGGCTTTTCTTGTCCCACGTATTTCAAGGCCAAGGCCTTGAGCTGACCGGTGGTCGAGATACCGCCTTCGGTACGCGCCTTGACGACATCCAAGGCCAGGGCTCGGGATGGCCGAATCTCACCGTACCTATAAAATACCTCCGCCATTTCGCTTTGCTCGGCCGTCCTTAACCATTCTTCGGCGGTAACCCCGCTCCGAAAATCCATGCGCATATCCAAGGGGGACGATTCATGGCGGAAAGCAAATCCCCTTTGTTCTTCGTCCAACTGATGGGATGATACCCCCAGATCCGCGAGGATTCCTTGGACCGTGTAAACCCCGTGCCAATGCAAGAAGCGTTCCATCTGCGAAAAATTCCCGTCAATGAGGGTAAATCGAGGGTCCTCAGTCAAGCTAGGACCGTATTCGGACGAAGCCTGGGCCGCCCTTTGAAGTGCGTCGGGGTCTTGATCGATTCCAAAAAGCCGACCATGAGGTCCTAAACGGTCCAGAATGGCCCTTGAATGACCCCCACCGCCCAGGGTGCAATCCACATAGACCCCGTCCATCCTGATTTGCAGGGCATCCAAGCAGGCGTCCAGCAGAACAGGTTGGTGATAAAAAGGGCTATCCATTCCATTTTCCTCCCATCACCCGCTCGGCAAGGGCCGAGAAATCCTGGGGCTCTTGATCGAGCATGCGCAGGTAGGCCTGCTCTGACCAAATTTCCAGGCGGTTCAAATGCCCAAAGAGAACCAAGTCTTTGTCGATGCCCGCGTATTGCAGCAAGGGCTTGGGCAAAAGAAGGCGATGAGCCGAATCCGATTCCAAGGAAGTCGCCCCACGAAGAAAATACCGAAGAAATTCCCGGTTTTCGCGGACGTACGGATTCAACTGACCCAACTCTGCGACCATGGATTCCCATTCCGGAGCTGGATAAAGTACCAAACAAGCCTCAAATCCACGGTTAATGACCCATTTGCCCGCTGATTCGGCAGGCACCTGCCGCAGCAAACCGGCCGGCAGGCTGATCCTGGACTTGGCATCCAGTTTCAATGGAAATTCCCCGATGAGTTGCGTCACGATGCTTGGCGATTCTGAGGTACGAATTAACCACTTTTTCCCACTATATCCCACTTTCCCCCACAAAACTTATCCACAAAGCCCACTGGGCGAGGGGCCTGCAAGCAGCCCCCCCCCTGGGATCCTAGTGGGCCTGAAGGGGGACTTGGCCTTTGCATGGTTTGGGTCATGGGCTCGCTCCTCGCTATCTTGAGGCGATGAAACCAGGCGTGAATCCGTCCAAACCTCAGGTTCGGGGAAGCATCGAAGTAATCACTGGTTCGATGTTTTCGGGAAAAACCGAGGAACTCATCCGGCGACTGCGAAGGGCTGAGTTAGCAGGTCTGCGGGATTTGATTTTCAAGCCCGAATTTGACAAACGCTACGGGGCTGATGCCGTTGTATCCCACAACCGCAACAGCATCCCTTGCCATAACATTCATCATTCGAGTCAGATTACGGAATTCATTAACCAACAAAACCATAACACACCACAAGATAAAGGCGAAGGTCTGGTGATTGGCATAGACGAAGCCCAATTCCTTGATCAAGATCTGATTAAAGTTGCTTTGCTTTTGAGCCGTCAAAACCATCGCGTCCTAATTGCCGGTTTGGATATGGATTTTTTGGGTCAACCGTTTGGGCCGATGCCAGCTCTGATGGCGGTCGCCGAAGAAGTCACCAAGGTGAGGGCGATCTGTTCAGATTGTGGGCACGAAGCATCTCATTCTCATCGACATACATCGTTGCAATCGACGCGGGTTTTGGGCGCCCAAGAGCATTACCGCCCCCTGTGCCGACCTTGTTTTAACCGAGCCTTGAACCAAGCCAATTCCGATCCCGGATTCTTCTAGTTTTTCGAATTAACATTTCTAAGATTTCCCCATGAGCAACAACGTTTTTATTCATCCGACTGCTGTCGTAGATGAAGGGGCGATCCTTGGTGAAGGAACCAAGGTCTGGCATTTTTCTCACATCATGAGCGATGCCGTTGTTGGAGAACGATGTAACATTGGTCAAAATGTTGTTATATCACCGGGGGTCATCCTTGGTTCCAATGTCAAAATTCAAAACAATGTCAGCCTCTACACCGGCGTCACTTGCGATGACGATGTTTTTTTGGGGCCCTCCTGCGTTTTTACCAATGTTGTTAACCCCCGATCTGCGGTCAACCGCCGCGGGCAATACGCCCAAACCCGGGTCGGCCGTGGCGCCAGCATTGGAGCCAATGCTACCATTGTGTGCGGGCATGATATCGGTCAATTTGCATTCATTGGCGCAGGTGCGGTGGTCACCAAACAAGTCCCCGACTACGCCCTGGTCGTTGGCAATCCGGCCAGGCAAATGGGCTGGATGAGTGAATTTGGGCACAAACTCCACTTTGACGAACAAGGCCTTGCGACTTGTTCCGAAAGCGGAGAAGCCTATCGCCTGGATCAAGGCAAAGTCTCCAAAATAAACACTTCCGCTGTTTAGGAATCGCTCCTCAGCCTTTTAGGAATTTCAAAAAAAGTCGTTTACCCCTGGCGTCGATCACCCAAAGTCCGTACATACCAGGAACCAAGCACCCAACGTCTTCGACCCTCCCCACCACGTCCCCCGTCATCCCTACGACCCACGTCACCATCGGCTTGCGCAGTCCTTTGGACTCCAAAAGCACCAATAATCGCTCTATGTTCAGGTCTTCCTGTACGGGATTGGGGTAAATCAAGGGCTCGTTAGGGTCCAATAAGGGCCTGATACCCACAGGATCCACCCGAAATGGAGCCGAAACTGCCGAAACACAGCCAGAAACGGTTTGAACGGCGGTGTAATCCCCACCCAATACCGCTAAAAGCCGACCATTGCCCCCCCCTGCCACGGGCTGACCATTCAAAAACCATTGAACCACCGCCCCAGGATGCGGGCTCACCTCCAAAGTATCAGTGTATTGACCCCCAAGAAATTGTCGACGTATCTGCAATGAGACTAGGAATGGAACCGCTTCCACGTCCCCATCGGCCAGTGACAAGTTCCAAGATCCCTGGTAAACATCGCTCATATAGGACGATGATGACAGCCATCGAACAGGGAAAGTACCTGTTTGGGAGGAAGGCAATACAAATTTCAAACGAAACAAAAGACTATTCAAGGGTAAAGCAGGTGTTGGATTCCCAAAACCACTCCATATAATCGTATCACCCCTAACCAGGGTATTCAATGCAAATAGCGAAGGATGACGATCGGTCAAAGCGACCCATCCCAACCCTGGACTTTTAACGACCGCCAACTGGGCCAACGCTACCCGATCCACGCGGTCGGAGCGTACCTCCAACAACAAGGTATCCAAGGAGGAGGGACTGCATCGAACGAAGGTATCCAGCCGAAGGTGAATAGGCATGACCTGCAAAACAGACAATGACGCTTCCTGTGTCCAAACATCCGGAACACAATGACTTAAGCCACTCATCCTGGCCCTAAAACGACAACCCGACAAACTAGGACTTCCCGCCAAGACCCAGAGTCTCGATTGGTTGGACGGGCCCATAAATGGCCCTGCAGATTGCCCCACACTCATCCACGGCGCAGTCGATACAGGTTGATACTCCCATTGAATGGTATCGTAACCAGAACCTTGGACCTCAAAAAAAGCGGTATCATCCAAAGGAACCGACGTAGAAACCGGCTGCTGAGATATAACAGGTGTTGCCCCTATCAATATAGCTACATTCACCCCATTCGAAACAGGACCTATACACCCTGCCGAATTGACCGCTTGAACGGTGTATGCACCCGAATCGACAGTACGAAACTGACTGCCCGCCAATCCCAAAATACCTTGACCGTAAGGGCCACTGACAGGTTGACCTCTGTTGAACCACCGATAAACCAAGAACTGACTAGCAGGAACAACCGACAATGTAGCCGTATCTCCAGGGCATAAATTGGATGTCGAAGTGAACAGATTGGGAGCGCTTGGAATTGTTGCCTGAACCGAGATCATTCCGCTCGCCGTCACCATCCCCCCACTGCAAACACCCACCAAGGAAACGGTATAGGGGTAAGAACCAGGCATCGTAGGCGATCCACTTATTGTAAAGGTGTCATTGGCCCATACGCCCGTTAACCCTGTAGGCAAACCCGAAACGGATGCACTCGTTGCACCCGTCGTTGCAAAGCGAATTGGAACAAGACTCCCTTGCAAACACACCAGAGGATTGGGAGAGCCGCTACCGGGAACCCAATCAATGGAACAATTAATTTGAGCTGATCCTTCAATGAACTCCGAATATTCCATGGCCCCAACGCTTGGAACCTCCCCAATTACAAGACCATAGGCCAAAAAAAAATGCGCCAACATCATATTGGCGCATTTCCTAACCATAACAAAAGATTTATTCACGAACAAAGCGAATCACCCCACTACGATCTTCTCGTTGGAGGGTAATCATGTATACACCTGGGGCCAGATGACCCAAATCCAGTGAATGACTAAAGGCCCCACTCAGACCCTCTACATTGAAACGGGCCCCGACCTGACCAGCAAGATTCGTAACTACAATCGAAGTCAAACCCGTCTTGGCATCCAAGCGACCCGCTAGGTTAACAATACCACGACCTGGGTTGGGATAAACGACTAAACCGAGTGAATTTTCGACCAGTTCAGAAACACCAACGCCCGTTACGATGTAAGCATTCGATGAATCCGAACGGCAACCGTTGCTGTCCTGGACAGCACGATAAATACCATTGGCCGTAATGCGCAGCGCACCGTCAGCACCACCAGTCAATGCAACCCCATTGCGGAACCAAGTAATGTTATTCTGATTGCGGATATTGGTAAATAGGGAATCGGATGCGGGGGCCGTGGATGGACGGGTCACAATGGGTGGACGTGGCTTGGACTTCACCGTTACCACGATACCTGCGGCCGTACTATCCGAACAGTTACCCGCATTGATCACAACAACACGATAGGTTCCTGACAACAACGCCCCAATGGAATCTTGGTTAGGAGCCAAATTGGAGAGGCGTGTATTATCCCTGTACCAGCGGTAGGTAAAGCCATTCCCTCTGGTAGCTACCAAACCAACATTACCGCCTTGGCAGAAGGTCGTTGGACCCGATGCCGTAATAGCGGCCACAGGTGGAGCCGAGGTGGTCACCGTAACAGGAGCCGAAGTATCGGCACAACCGCCTGCTACTGCAACAGAAAAACGATAATCTCCTGCCGTTGTAGCGGTGTATGAAGCATTGGTAGCACCTGCAATTGGACCCGAGGCATTTAACCATTGGTAGGTTGCACCAGCGATGGTATTACCATTCAAAACAACAGAACCACCCGTACAGAAAGAAGTCGAACCAGCGGCCGTCACAACTGCTTCGGTGACGGAAACGTTGCTGCTTGCACCCGAAATTTGGGTAAGGGCGACGGCATCTCCAATGCTGTTCGAAAAATCCGAATTATTTGACCAAGTCAAAGGCGATGAACCCAAGGCGCGGAAACGCAAACGAACCACCGTGGTTTGATTCATATTAATCGAAGGACCCGCGTTATAAGAAATAAAGATCCTAGGAGTTGGTGAAGTAATCGCTTGAACCGAAATATTAGCGTTCAACAAACTATCCGAAAGGGCAGGTAAGAAAGTCAAATTAGACGCACTGTAGATGAGGTAAATACTCATATTCGAAATAGCATTAGCGCCACTAACACGAACAGGAACGGTCACCGTATCGCCCGCACAGGCATTGGCACCTAATGCATTCAAGGTAATCTGCATAGGCGTCACGGACAGGGTACATACGCTGGAAGTATCCTGAGCAGGACAGGTACCCGACGACATGCGAAGGCGAAAACGCGCGCCGTTCAACGAAAGAGAAGCCGAAGAAATGGTCAACACCGCGGTGCCCGTTCCCGAATAGACATTGTTATCATTCAAGTCAGCCCAAGTTGTTGAACCTACATCCTGCTTTTGCCAACGGAAATTCGTTGCATTGTTGGTAACCGCTGAAATACTGGTTCCCAGAAATTCAGCCACCGTAATAGCTGCGACGGGTTGAGTCACAATAACTGGAAGAGGCGTTACGCCCAAAGAACCGTTTGTATAGCTTAAGGTTGCAGTTGGGGTCACCGAGGAAAGCGTTGTATCCCAGGCCATGGAACCACCCTGAGCGCCCAAAACCAAACGAAGATCCATAAGGTTACCGCTGGTCTGCGTAAAGGCAGTACCACTCCAATTGATCGTCAAAACACCCGAAGCAACCGACCCGGTGGCCGAACTCAAGCCGCTAACAACATTGGACAATCCAACATAGGTAACACCCGCTGGTAAATTCAACTTGAAACTAAAGGCAGTGGCGGCATTTAGGCCCGAAACGCTGATTGGAACCAAAACCGTATCGCCCTGGCAACCATTCGCGTTCCCTGCAGTTAGACCGGTCGCATTAGCGCTCGTTACCGATAAGGTTAATGCGTTGGATGTAACAGGCGCACCGCAGCCGCCTGTTACGATTACCCGGTATTGATTGCCATTCAACGATGTGGTAGCACCCGTAATCGTCAAAGTAGCGGCTGTAGCCCCACCATAAACCCCACCGTTCGAAATATTGGACCATGAACCACCAACAATTAATTCCTGCCATTGATAGGTTGGATTACCAGAAGCCGTAACAGAAAAAGAGGTATTTCCACCTGCTGAAATGCTGGTTGAACCACTAGGTTGAGCTGAAATCGAAGCAGGTGATGCTATAGTTGAGGAACCATTAATAAAGGTGCAGTTGGGAATAACATCCGCAAATTCATCGGCATATTCACAGTTACCCGCTGTATTGATATCCCAAGCAATGGGTGTAGAACCAACCGTGCTCGACAAAGCAACGAATCGTAGATTGAACATCAAACCATTGAAAGTAACCGGCGTTAAGGCAAACCAAGCCGCCCTAAACTGGCGACGCGAAGTAGGAGTGAACGGCCCTGAACCTGGATTTAAATTTGAGAAAAGGCCGCAATTACTCAAAAAACCGGTCGCTATGTTGGAATTGAGAGAGGTTACCGAACTAATACAACGCAATTTGGTAGTATCGTAGTCAATGGCCATGGAAATTGCCGAAGTACTAATGGCAGAAGACATCGTCACCGTCACTGGAACGACAACGGTGTCACCAACGCATGCACCTGTTACGGTGCCCAAGGTGGTACTAATCGTTTGGGCATGGAGTATGCTTGTCTGAAGCATCAGGCCAAGTAACAGGGCACCCAAAAAGGAGGAAATTTGACGCATGGTTTGGTTTTTGATTGGAGGGTCTATTTAGCCCTAAAAGTAGACAAAAAGGGAGATTAATCCAAGTTTTGCTCCCATTTACCCCAAAATTAATACAAAAACGGCCGAGCTTTAGGGCCCGGCCGTTCAACTAAAATGGTACGCTCCGACTTAGTGGCGAACCTGGAGCTTCAAGGTTTCAACATTGGCTTGACCGTTCATATCGGATGTCAATACGAGATTGTAAACACCGTTTGAAATCCCTTTGGTATCCAATGAAATTTCATGGCGTCCCGCTGGACGATTGGCCAAAACCTGCTCCAGGACAACGCGGCCCATTGCATCTGTCAATTTGACGGAAACGGAAGCGTTTGAATTCAGGTTAAAGCGAACCATGCTTTGCTCTTGAGCAGGGTTGGGGTAGGCAGCAAGACCCAAATCCTGTCCTTTAGCAACCAAGGCAGGGATACGAAGACTTGCGCCATCGATGGCCTCGGCCCAAAGGGTGGAGAGTTCGCACTCTTCGGTTGCCGTGAGGTTGGAACCTACCGTACCGTTCGAGCGAGCACGAATAGTCATCAAGACATCCCCTTCGGCCAAACGAGCACCCTCCAAATGATGCCAAACCGAACGAAGCTGTCCATTGACGACATTGTAGAGGAAGTCAGAACCAGGCAGTGCGTTCTCGACATTCAATACCTCCAAACCAGCAGGCAATTCGAAAACCAAAGATGAAGCACCAATTTCCATAGCCTTACCAGCTGTCACTGGCAAAACGATTTCGCCACCATCTACATGGGCTACGCCATTTTCAAGAAGGACAACAGGAGCGTTGGAACGAACAGGGATCCCGCTGTAGGAACCGTTCACATCACCAAAGCAGAGTCCGAGGAGGTTTTGTGTCACGGTACCGGCAGTGATATTCACAGGCAGCGACTCAAAACACCAGTTACCAGCTGTGAAGGAGGAAGTGATACCTGAGAAACGACGGCTTACCAAAAGGGCATCCTGTGAATTGACGGCCACGTTGTTGTTAACATCTCCGGCTTTGAGGCGCAGACCTACCAAAGGCACCGCACCAGAGAAGTGGCGGTTGATGGTCAGGGCATCTGCCCCGTTCACGCCACCCCAAGGCTTGGTCGTGGCAGCGGTAACGGTGTAAGAACCGGCAGGAATGGCGTTGATGGTATAAGCACCACCGGTACCTGTAACAGCTGCAGCAATTTGGGAGGTACCCGACAAAAGACGAACATCGCTGTTGGTCAAGCCTGTTGCGGCGGTGTTGTTGTAACGGAGCAAACCAGCAAGCGTCGCTGTCGATCCGATTTCAATGTTGTCAAAGAACGCATTGTTACCATAGTCTGAACGAGCCTGGAAACGAACCTTGATGGTTCCAACTGGCAAGGTATAGGTTTTGGCACCCCACTGCGATGCTGTGGGAACAAAAGGACCCTGAGCATTGGGAGCTGTGGTCATGGAACCGTTCGGTCCACCAACCAAGGTATCCAAGGTCACCCAAGTTGAATCGTTCGTCGTTGTCAAAATCACAACACGGTCGGTATCGGTATTGGAATACGTAGCGTGTGCATAGGCAAACTTCAA
>JACCDP010405189.1_pt1 | contig 21819 bp, 19 predicted proteins | sample 7445841 | NCBI WGS metagenome assembly JACCDP01 (sample SAMN15323441, study PRJNA562643) | freshwater metagenome | isolation source: river surface water | place: USA:Blue River Watershed | collected 2017-08-17
TTGTTTGCCCTTAACTTTATACTCTAGAACTATCATCGGTTTTTTGTTTACGACCTATAACTATTATACAATAGCTATGGTTAAGAAATATATTGAGCAGCAACGCGATTAATGTCAATGCAGGATAAATCCTGCAACTAGCCTTCATCCCTTGTCTAAAGCACAGATGTAGCTGACTTAAGAAGCTACATCTTCAAGGGTTTTCGGCATTTCCCTTATAAGAATTTCAAAGTCCCCCAAGTTTGGGGGATTTAGGGGGCTAAATAAGCACAAAACGAAGACAGATAGGATTTGTGTGTACACCCTATCCCATGTTTGAGGCTGGAAAGATCTTACATCGCAAATCCAAAATCGTAAATCCAAAATCGCCTGACCACTGACTAATTAAGATTTGCTCAAACCTAGACCATTTTGTTCAGCGTAACGATTCATGAACCGCATAAACCGCTCCCATTCTTCATTAGACTTCATGACATAAACTGCTTCTAAAGATTCTGGTTTACCGTTGACAAATTTCCCCTGAACTTCACGAATCACTATTTCCCCTTCTTCGTCAATCAAGTATAGTCCGGTAACTTCATCTTTGCCATCTTGTGCCAATATATCAGGATTGGTGAAGATAAATTTTGCTGTACCGCTTTCACCTTTTTTCGCTCTTGTCAATAGAACATTTGGAACTACTGTTTCTTCAATACCTCTAGCAAACTGAATTTTCGCCATGATGAGTAAATTTAAAGTTTTGTGATCATTTTGTAATATTCTCTCATCATAGAGCAATTTCCTCACAGGCATTTTACCTATGGCAACTAAATTTAGTTCACAATTTGGATACAACCGCCGTTTATTAGCTGCATTGTTGATCATCATGTTGGGTATATTTATCGCCATTATTCCCCGCTCTAGTCCGGCTATATCTGCCAATAGTACCAAAAACGTCATTATTATGATTGGAGACGGTATGGGGTGGGAAATGGCTCGCGCTGGGGCTATAGTTAAAGGGTATAATTACAGTTCTGGTAAAGGGGAAGGACTGAGTTTTCAAACCCTAGATAATTATGCCCTTGCTACTACCTATGGTACTACCGTTGCTCCTGCTAATGAAGTTTTCAATACGGTTAACTCTGCATTGACTGGCTCTAATCCGATCACAGGTGCCAGTCCAATGTTACCAGGGTTTAAATTTGAACCGCAATTTAATCCGGGAAATCAACCCACGGGAGGGGGAAAAAATCTCAAACCCCATGCAGTGGGTAATTTAGTAGGTTATGATCCCCAGCGTGGGGGGATAAATCCCTGGACACCGGGGAATGATCCTGAATATATTAAATATAGTTATCCCGATTCAGCTAATACAGCGACTACTTTGTACACGGGAGTAAAAAGCTATAATAATGCTATTTCCGTGGATATTTGGGAAAAACCTTTAGAAACTATTCTCAAAAGTGCAGCAGATGGAGGAAAATCTACAGGAATTGTCACTTCTGTACCTGTGGATCATGCTACACCAGGGGCAGCAGCGGCAAATGTAAATCGTCGGAATAAATATGATGGTGATTATCCGACTCTAGATAATATTCTCCAGCAGGAACTTCGCATATATCAACCAACGGTAATTTTAGGTGGTGGTCATCCGCTCACAGGTGCAAGTAGTGAATCTTTACCCATTGGTGTAGAACCGCCGACTAAATTTGAATATATCACGAAAACGACTTATGCAGAGTTGAGCAAAAACCCTAATCAAAACCGCTATAAGTACACATTTTTAGAAAGGGGAAAGGATGCTGCGGCCAAGTTAGCGACTACTGCGGCTAAATTAGATCCAAATCAGGGCGATCGCTTGCTAGGATTATATGGAGCTAGGGGACAAGAGGGAAATCTGCCTGTAAGTACGGCCAATGGAGACTACAGTAATACAGGTTTAAGTATTTTTTCTTTATTTAGTTCTCAAGGACAAAAACCTGATACAGTTCGTCCTTTGCTTCCTGGAGAAACTGATCAATCTTTTATTGCGAGAGAAATTAATGAAAATCCCACACTTACTGATTTAACCAAAGCTGCTTTAACAGTTTTATCTAAAGATAAAGATGGCTTTTGGTTAATGGTAGAAGGTGGTGATATTGATTGGGCTGCCCATGATGATAATTTAGATAATATGATTGGCACAGTTTTAGATTTTGATCAAGCTGTAAAAACAACAATTGACTGGATTAAAGATAACGGAGGTTGGGAAAATAATCTCCTCATTGTCACTGCCGATCATGATCATTATCTCACGTTAAATCCCAACTTTTCTGAACTGCTTAAAGAAAAAGGTGCAGAAGTTTTAACTGCTGAATCTGATCCCAGCAAAGCCGGTCATTTTTGGGGTGCTGATCCTAATATTAAATATGGTTGGGGTAATCATGCTAACCGTCCAGTTCCTGTTTATTATCAAGGTAAAGGTGCGGAAGTTTTAACTAGTTCTATCGGTAAAGGTTTTCGCCTTTATGGTTATAATATTCCTGGAATTAAGGGTTTTGTGGATCAAATTCACATTTATCAAACTCAACGCAAGGCTTTATAAAAATTCCAGTGTTTTAAGTCTTTGACCCCTACACAGAAGTGGTAATGGCATTACATGATGCACTCTTCTATTCTAACCGTTGGTAGGCAAAGCATGGGGTTAGCCATACTCTTACATTCTTACCAATTCATTCTTTAACCGCTAGTTAATTGTTTAATATCAGCACGGAATTTAGCATTTTGTAATGCTTGTACTGCTGTTTCTGAATCTTGTACCCAAAACTGTCTCCCAAAGCGGACAATTTCGCGGTGATGTCCAGCTTGTACAACGCCAATTACTGGTATTTTGGATTTATCTTTATCTCCAGCTTGTGCTTTGAGAATTGTATTCAAACGATGTTGTTCTTCAATTGTTCCTGCTTGTTGTGGACTCAGTTCCACTAAAATCATTTTCACTGTTTCCACAGTTTCTGCATCTTCTAAAATAAATTGAGTTTGATCATCACGACGATCTACTTTACCCCAAATAATCAATCTGGCATCAATTTCTAATAGAGAACTAATGCGTTCATAGGTTTTAGGAAAAACGACCGCTTCCGTCGCCGCAGATAAATCTTCAATTTGCAAAATTGCCATCGAGTCACCTTTTTTAGTGACTACTTTTTTGACATTATTCAACATTACCACTGCACAAAGTGTAGAATCATCTTTTTGTTCACCTAGTTGTGAAAGGTTAATTGGTGCAAGAACTGATGATGATTGTTTGATAGATTTTAAGGGATGATCTGACAGATAAAATCCTAATAGTTCTTTTTCCATCCTTAATTTTTCTTGGGGAGGAAAATCATTCACAGGAGGTGCTTTAGGTGCAGATTCAAAGGCATTTTTTTGAGGTTGATTATTATTAGCTGCTAACCCACCTCCTAATAAATCAAAAATGTTACCTTGACCACTGGCTTTATCTTTAGCACGGGACTGGGCCCATTCATAAACTAATTCTAAATCATGAATTAATTGGTTGCGGTTAGGTTCAATTTTATCAAATGATCCACAATTAATTAGTGATTCTAAGGTGCGGCGGTTAACGGTGCGTAAATCAAGGCGATCGCAAAAATCTGCTAGAGATTTAAATGGTACTAATTCCCCTGATTCTTCCCTAGCTTCTAAAATACTAACAATGGCGTTTTGTCCCACATTTCGCACTGCCGAAAAGCCAAATAAAATCTTGTTATCCACTGGGGTAAAATCTAAACCAGAGCGATTAACATCGGGCGGATCAATTATAATACCCATACTAGCGCAGTTATCAAGATACTTTCGTACTTTGTCACTATCTCCACTGTTAGCAGTTAACAGTGCCGCCATATATTCTAATGGGTAATTTGCCTTTAAATATGCTGTTTGATAAGTTACATAACCGTAAGCCGTAGAGTGGGATTTATTAAAACAATTAGAGGCAATAAAACCATTTTTAATGAGAAAATTATGGTCATTTTCCACACCAATATCATAAACATTAGCTTGACCGACATAAGTACGTGAAATTATTTTAACCATATTACTTAGCTTTGTAAAATACGTTTATTTACATCCTAATAGTCACTATCAGCCACACAAATACCTTTACATTTAATACCATTTGTGGCAGTGCGTTGACAATGGGAACATAAAACTTTTTCGGTTTCTGTTTCTTGACTTATCTTGATATTAGTTCTTGCTGGTAGCTGGTCTTTTTCGGGCTGGAGTTTTTCATTCATAGGAATAGATTTAATGAATTTCTATCTGTTGAAGTTTCTCTATCAAATCACCGCGTCGGAAAGTGGCAGAGCGATTATGACTTGTGCGCCATAATGACTTATCCACAGTAATTACTTGGGAAACATTCACAACGGAATCTTGGGATAAACCAGTTTCATCTGTTGTTACTAGAGACTCTTTTAGAGATAAGAAGCAAAAAATTTGGTTCGCAATTTCTCCTAAACTATAAATTAACACAATCCAAAGCCAAGTTTTTACACGATATCATTTAAATCGCGCTTCATCATCTAAAATTGGATCTAATATCTGCAATTGCAGGGTGAAAGGCTAATTTGCAACCGATTTCATGTATTTAAACCACACTCTTAATTTCTCTCCGTGCCTCTGCGCCTCTGAGCGAGACAAAAAACAGACTGTAACTTCACACCAATGAAACCCCATAGAATTCAGGAGTTCAAACGCAAATTCCCCAATCCCCACACCTGTAAATGCTAAAATCAATGACTTGATTCCTTAAAGAGAACAATTATGGCGTCCATCCGCGAGTTGCACGAACAGATAATCAGTAAAGAACGTTCTGCCGTTGAAATTACCCAAGAAGCATTAAATCGGATTCAAGAGTTAGAACCAAAACTGCACAGTTTCCTCACTGTCACGACAGAACAGGCTTTAAAACAAGCTCAAGCTGTGGATGCAAAAGTCGCTGCGGGAGAAGAAATTGGACTCTTGGCGGGGATTCCCATGGGGATTAAAGACAATCTGTGTACTAAGGGGATTGTCACTACCTGCGCTTCCCGGATTTTGGAAAATTTCGTACCACCTTACGAGTCAACCGTCACCCAAAAACTAGCTGATGCTGGGGCGGTTATGGTGGGTAAAACTAACTTAGATGAGTTTGCGATGGGGAGTTCTACAGAAAACTCCGCTTATCAAGTTACCGCTAATCCTTGGGATTTATCCCGTGTTCCTGGTGGTTCTTCCGGTGGTTCGGCAGCAGCAGTAGCAGCAGATGAATGTGTGGTTTCCCTGGGTTCGGATACAGGGGGTTCAATTCGTCAACCTGCTTCTTTCTGCGGTGTGGTGGGCATGAAACCGACCTATGGGTTAGTTTCCCGTTATGGTTTAGTGGCTTATGCTTCGTCTCTTGACCAAATTGGACCATTTGGACGCAGTGTGGAAGATGCGGCTATATTGTTGAGTGCGATCGCTGGCTATGATCCACAAGACTCTACCAGTCTCAAAGTCCAAATTCCCGACTATGCAGCTAGTTTAAAACCGGATCTCAAAGTTAGAAAAAAATTAAGAATAGGTGTGATTACAGAAACCTTTGGTGAAGGTTTAGATCCTGAAGTAGAAGCTGCTGTCACCAAAGCTATTGATGTACTTCAAGAACTAGGTGCAGAAATTCACTCTATTTCCTGTCCCAGTTTCCGCTATGGCCTGCCAACTTACTATATTATCGCCCCTTCAGAAGCATCCGCTAACTTAGCGCGTTATGACGGTGTTAAATACGGTTTGCGTTCCCCTGATGCAGATAATCTGTTATCAATGTATACCCGGACTCGCTCTCAAGGTTTTGGGGCGGAAGTTAAACGCCGGATTATGATTGGTACTTATGCCCTTTCCGCTGGTTATTATGATGCCTATTATTTGAAAGCGCAAAAAGTCCGCACCTTAATTAAACAAGACTTTGAAAAAGCTTTTGAAACCCTAGATGTTTTAGTTTCTCCCACTGCACCCAGTACAGCATTTAAGGCCGGGGAAAAAACTACCGATCCTTTAAGTATGTACTTAAATGATTTAATGACTATTCCTGTTAATCTAGCTGGTTTACCAGGGATCAGTTTACCTTGTGGTGTAGATAGTAAAGGGCTACCCATTGGATTACAAATCATAGGTAAAGTTCTCGGAGAAGAACAACTTTTTCAAGTGGCTTATGCCTATGAACAATCAACTAATTGGCATTTACAAAAACCCAAAATTGTCTAGTTTTTAAGTTGTTTCTTGTAGGGGTTTAGCATTGCTAAATCTCTAAATTTAGGGTTTAAAAATGTGTTCATTTATCACTGTTATCTATGATTAATTACATAAGGATTCAGGTGAGGTGATAAGATCCCCGACTTCTTTGATTGATTGTATTCGGAAAGGATAAATCAATCAAAGAAGTCGGGGATCTGGAAACAAGTGCTATAGCTGAATACTTACCTAATTACATTGTGTTAACTACTCATCGAGTATTACTATAGAAATTTCCAAAGTATGAGATTATTACAGATCATATAAACTGTTTTTTAATCAACCTATAGTCAAAGGAGTCTAAACCCATGGAACAAAATCATAAGTCAACAGTAATTATCACAGGTGCTTCTTCGGGAGTTGGCTTGCAAGCAGCAAAGGCTTTAGCTAACAGAGGAGAATGGCACGTCATTATGGCTTGTCGAGACTTGGTTAAAGCTGAAAAAGCGGCTCAGAGTGTGGGAATACCCGCCAATAGTTATACACTGATGCACATTGACTTAGGCTCTTTAGAAAGTGTAAGACAGTTTGTGAATAACTTCAGAGCTACTGGCAGATCCTTGGAAGCCTTGGTTTGCAATGCTGCCATTTATATGCCTTTAATTAAAGAGCCTCTATTTTCTCCCGAAGGATATGAATTAACTGTCACTACCAATCACTTAGGACATTTTCTACTGTGTAACTTGATGTTGCCAGATTTGCAAAAGTCCCCTGCTGCTGATAAACGATTGGTAATTTTAGGAACTGTAACTCACAACCCAGATGAATTAGGTGGTAAGATTCCCCCACGTCCAGATTTAGGTAAATTTGAAGGCTTTGCGGCTGGTTTCCAAAATCCCATTTCCATGATTAATGGTAAGCAATTTGAACCGGTTAAGGCTTACAAAGATAGTAAAGTCTGCAATGTTCTCACCATGAGAGAACTACATAACCGTTATCATGAATCTACTGGAATTACCTTTAGTTCTCTTTATCCTGGTTGCGTGGCCACAACAGCTTTATTCCGCAATCACTATCCCTTATTTCAGAAACTTTTCCCCATTTTCCAAAAGTATATTACTGGGGGATTTGTCACTGAAGAATTATCAGGAGAACGCGTGGCTATGGTAGTAGCTGATCCTGAATACAAACAATCTGGTATTTACTGGAGTTGGGGAAATCGCCAAAAAGAAGGACGGGAATCTTTTGTACAAAAGGTTTCTCCCCAAGCACGGGATGATGAAAAAGGCAAAATGATGTGGGAATTCAGCGCCCAATTGGTAGGATTAGGCAAAGAATCTGAAAGAGCAAAATCTCTCATTTAGGTGGTAATGGGTAATTGGTAAATATCTTAAAATATCTTACCTCTTACCTCTTACCTCTGGTTACTGAGCTTGTCTAAGAGGATTTGAAAACTGGTAAACCCTAATTTTCATCAGACTTTTAACCCCTTTCATCACCCCTTATCAAGGGCAGGGTTAGGGTGGGGTAAAAGATATTTGATATATCAACCATAACTTTTAAAACACCCTCTAAATCGAATAATAGAGAGGAAAAGATTTCGCATCTTTTGGCTTAACGTAAACCTTGTGTTGGGGTTCTAATTTTAATTCATCAAACCGTTCTCTCGTTAGATGGGCTGTCATAGCTTGCCCGTCATCTAAGGTTAATTCTACTTGAATTTCCCAACCTAAATGAATGATTCTGCTAACTGTAGCTTGTGCAGTTGTGCCATTACTAACGGTTTCGATGATAATATCTTGGGGGCGTAAAAATGTTTCTGGATGTGCTAGTTCCAAACCGCTACTTTGGAAAATTTTAGCAGAACTAGATAGGACATTCACCGGACCAATAAAGCTCATTACAAATGCAGAAGCAGGATGATCATAAATGGCTGCGGGTGTTCCTACCTGTTCCACTTTGCCTTTATTCATGACCACAATTTCGTCAGAAACTTCCATTGCTTCTTCTTGATCGTGGGTAACAAAAACTGTGGTAACATGAACCTCATCATGGAGACGGCGTAACCAAGCTCGTAGGTCTTTGCGGACTTTGGCATCAAGAGCGCCAAATGGTTCATCTAATAATAGTACATTGGGTTCTACGGCCAATGCTCTAGCTAGTGCTACCCTTTGTCTTTGTCCACCGGAAAGTTGGGAAGGATAGCGATCGCCTAAACCACTCAATTGTACTAACTCTAGTAACTGTTCTACTCTGCCTTCAATTTTCTTTTTCGGGGCTTTGCGAATTTCTAACCCAAAGGCGATATTTTTACGGACTGTTAAATGTTTAAATAGGGCATAGTGCTGAAAAACAAAGCCAATATTCCGTTCTTGCACACTTTGATAAGTGGCATCCTTACCTGTAAGAATAATTTTCCCTGTGTCTGGTGTTTCTAAACCTGCTATCAATCGCAATAGGGTAGATTTACCAGATCCCGATGGACCGAGTAAAGCCACCAGGGAACCGCTTTGAATTTCCAGGTTTACCTGTTCAACTGCTTGGAAACTGCCAAATTGTTTAGAGACGTTTTCAACTATTATGCCCACTGGTGCTACACCTCTACAAATAATCCACGGTTTTAAAGTAGGAATACCGTACTTTATATTTATATCATAAATATTTGCAGTGTTATCATTAAGATTCGTAAATTAAGAGAATTTGCTGTAAATCATGTGACAGATTAGCTATTATTACAGAAAAAAGAAATCGGCAAATGCGTGATGCAGTCAACAAAGCTACAAGGATAGTTATTAACCACTGCATTGAAAACAAGATTGGTACTATTGTTTTTGGATGGAACAAAGGACAAAAAGATAAGCTGATGTGCAGCTAAACCGTACAATCAAAAAACCTGAAGTTACGGTAGCACAAGCATCTTGCTTGTATTAATTTTTCAAGTTAAAGGCACAACAGCTTAGTATTGATCTAGGTTCTAAAACCAATCAGAAGTTTGTCCAAATTCCCACAGCGAAATTAAAAGACCGTATTGCTCAATTATGTAAACAATACGGAATAGATTTTATGGAAACAGAAGAATCATACACTTCTCAATCATCGTTCCTAGATGATGATGTTATACCTAAATTCGGTGAAAAACCCGAAGGGTGGACAGCAAGCGGGAAACGAATTAATCGTGGTGTATATAAAACTTCTGATGGGTTCAAAATCAATGCTGATGCAAATGGCGCAGCCAATATTTTGGGAAAAGTAGCGGTGATGCTAGGAATTGATCTTAGCGGAATCAGTAGAGGTTGTTTAAGTCAGCCCAAGAAAGTTCGTTTATGGACTCTTCAGAAATCTCCGCGTCTTTAGACCGGAGAAGCTTAACGGATGCTATTCTTGATTTTGAGTTTTTTGTAAACAAATTTTTACTTCTTTAGCCAGTATGTTCACATTCGGTTCATCGAGAATAGAAATATGAGAACCAGGAATATAATTCATTTCTAACTCACCAGTGATAATATCACCCCAGCCAAATGTCGGATCATATTTTACACCTACCCCACCAGTCCTATCTTCATCCTTGGTGCGAAAAAGAGTCACTTTCCCAGAATAGGGTTGAAATACATAAGTATTCAATGCGTATAAATGAGCATTATAAACATCTGAGTATGTATTAGTTTCCCCTAATTTCAAAGTTGTTTCCATGAATTCGGAAACCAACCGTAAGTAATCATTATAAATTTTTCGCAAATAATAATCAGCGTGTTTGTACCAACCTCGATAGTTACGAGCAATATATTTAAGCCCATGCTGATAGATATGATTGATATGTATGGTAAGTCGCTGGAGAAATGATAGACGCTGTTTATAACCAGGACGACAGGTATCTAACATCGCTAAAAATGTTACCTCTTGACCTTGATGATGTAGTTGTTGGGACATTTCATAGGCGATAACACCACCAAAGGAATATCCTAGGAGAAAATAAGGCCCTTGAGGTTGAATAGTGCGAATTTCTTGCAGATATTGGGAAGCTATATCTTCAACTCGCAGCAACGGTGGCAATTTTCCATCTAGTCCTTGCGGTTGCAGTCCATATATAGGTTGTTCTAACCCTAGATATTTGGCTAAATGACGATAACATAATACTTCTCCCCCCAAAGGATGCAGCATAAATAATGGCGGTTTTGTTCCTTGGGTTTGAATTTCTACCAAATTCTTGGCGGTATTTACAAAAACTGTTTCTTGCTGAATAATTGCCGCAATAGTTTCTATGGTGGGAGATGACAATAAAAGAGCTAGAGGTAATTTTTTAGTAAATTTATGTTCTATATCTGCAAACAACCGCATAGCTAATAAAGAATTTCCTCCCAATTCAAAGAAATCATCTTTAATCCCAATAGGTTCAACACCTAATAAATCTTCCCACATTTGAATTAATTGGTGTTGTATATCATTTTGGGAATTAACAAAATTTTCACTGGTTTCTAGTTTACTTAAATTAAATGCTGCTAGTCCTTTTCGATCTAATTTACCATTGGGTGTTAATGGCAAAGTATCTAAAAAAATAAAGCCACTAGGAAGCATATATTCCGGTAGTTTATCCTGCAAAAATGTCCGTATCTGTTTAGTAGTCGGTGTTGGTTTTTGTTTGGCAACAAGATAAGCTATAAGACGTTTATTTTCGGGAGTATCTTCTGTAGCTATAACCACAGCTTCTTTAATATTGGTAATTTTCAGCAGCTCCATTTCAATTTCTGCAACTTCAATACGAAAGCCGCGAATTTTTACCTGAAAGTCTTTTCTCCCTTTATGGACTAAACAACCATCGGTTTGAATACAACCTAAATCACCTGTGCGGTAAATTCTTTTTTTACGATTTTGAATATCTGATAAAAATACGGTTTTTGTTAGTTCTGGTTTTTGCCAATAACCCAGAGCTAAATATTCACTTCTGATGGCAATTTCTCCAATATTTCCATTTTCAACTTTTGCCCCATTTTCATCTAAGAGAACAACTTCCATATCCTGGACTGGATAGCCAATGGGTACAGCACTATTTTCAAGTTTCGTATTTTGATTAATAATAAAATTACAAAAAGTTCCCGCTTCAGTCGCCCCTAAACTAGCATATAAAATAGAATCTGCAGGAAAATATTTTTTGTAGTTTTCTACATCTCTAATTAAAGTGGCTTCACCACCTAATTTAACTAGGCGAATTTTGGGAAACTTTTCTGCACCTGTGAGGGTATCTACAAAATGTCTAAATAGAGTTGTAAAGGAATGATAAATAGTAATTTCTGATTCAATTAACCAATTAACTAAATTAGTTAATCCCTGTTCTTTCACATCAAATGAGTAGAGACTAGCACCATTAAGTAAGGTATAGAAAATACATAATATTCCTCCCAATGCGCTACAAGAATAGAGAAAAACCACACGATCTTGAGGATTAATTAATAAGGTGTTAGTATCATTCATACAGTAATGGAGGGAATTACGATGATTGTGTAATACTCCTTTAGGTTTGCCAGTTGAACCACTGGTGTAAATTATATAAGCTGGTGTTGCTGGTGATATTTTGACAATAGGATTTGTGCCGGAATTATGGCTATCAATATTGTCTATATTAAATAATTGACAATTGTTATGAGCTAGTTTTTGAGCTAATTCTAAATGGCGATTATTAGTAATAAATGCCATAGCTTGGGAATCTTCAATAATATAAGCAAGTCTATCAACAGGAAAGGTGGGATCTAAAGGAACAAAGATTTTACCTGTTTTTAAAACTGCGAGAATACTGGTAATGAAATCTGCTCCTTTTTCCAGTAGTAATACTATTACTTCTTGTTTGTTACCGCGTTGGGAAAGAATGGCATTTGCTAACCGATTAGCATTTTGATTTAGTTGGCCATAGGTGAGGGTTTGATAGTGGGTTTTGATAGCAATTGCATGGGGATACTTGTTAACTTGCTGTTCAAATCTGCTAGGTATAGACTGTTCAATTGCTGATTTAGGAAAGTCTATAAAACCTGACGGTGCAGTAATTAAGCGATGACAAACAAATCTTTCTTTTAAAAGAGTGCGAGGAAGAGTTTGATAAATATTAGCCATTGATATGAGACTCCTAGTTAAATGAATATAGATTTCCAATTTCTTGAGAAAATCGGGTGTATGGAGAGTTATTTAAAAGAAAAACTCACGGGGATTGAGAATCGGTAATCCAAAATAAATTAATATGTGAATTATTACAATACTATTGCCAATTTTCCTAAATATGCCTGAAACCTAATAAAATCGTAACGATATCAATAGGGTTTCCGAATTTTGGCAATAGTATTGTTATTGTTGAGATAGTTTCTAGTTCTTTCCTTTAGTTCCATCAATGATGTGCATTTATAAAAATCAATGTTATAGTAAGTTTTAGTAATCTGCTCGTCTTCAAAATAACTTTTATAAAATCTTTATTTATACTTTAAAACTGATATTTGTATAGGAGATAACTAAATTGATGTAACAATTAAAAATTCTCATCTTGGATAAATTAGGTGGTTACAGAAGTGTTGAATGTTAAGATTTTGATGATATTGTCCAAGTTGTGTATCGGCATTGATGATACCAAATTTGAGCAGTTAATGACTCTATTCTCAATAGACAAGGGATTTTACCTGGGTAAAACCCAAACATTGTAAAGTTTTATTGCAGGATTCAACACTTCTGGGTGGTTAGTTAAAATAGGGGAGATTTTTGACATGGTTAATGACTCAAAAATCCTTAGCTAAGTAATTAGACAAAAATATTTACAGTCATTGTAAGTGAAATCAAGCAATCACAACCCTTGCGATTGCTTGATTTCACTTCACTTCGTTCCATATGGCTGGCGCTTATTATATTTTGGGCTATTTTTATTACTTATCTCTTAACATTCAACACTTCTGGTTTTGACAATTATGCACCTGATAGGATAAAGTATTATTTAAACCTGAAGTATTGTTGTGAGTAATAGCTACTTGTAATGTTTTTAGCTCCCATGACAGCGGTAGATCACAGATAAGAAACAAGTAAAAAATGTAATGTGTCTGGAAAAATTGACTTAAGTACCTCTAACCATTTACCCATCTGAACTAACTCAACTATGATACATAGTAAATTGCGAAATAATGCCAATTCTTACTTCGTGATTCATAAAGACCAATATTTAACAAAAATTGATACAGATTTAACAGATTTAACTATGAATCAATTATATAATCTTCAATGTCAAACAATAATGTATAAAAGCACATTAGATCCGGTGGAGCATAAGGATACTAATAATAATTGGTATCATCAATTAGTTAATGTATCTATAATAACAGAATTTTTTCCTCCAGATTACGCTGCCACTGGGCAGTTGATTGAGGAATTAGTCAAACAGTTAGATAAACAAGGCGTTGGGATTAAAATATTTACAGGACAACCAGGGTACGCATTCGGCACGTCTAAAGCACCAGCTTTAGAACAATTAGGTCAGATTCGCGTGCAAAGATCCCGTTTTACTCAGATGTGGTCACATAAAATTCGGGGTAAGGCTATTAATGGTATTTTATTTACACTGCGGGCTTTTCTGCATATTATCAAGAATTATCATCAGAATGATGTATTTTTATTAACTTCAGCCCCTCCCTTTTTATCCATAGCTGGATATCTAGCTCATTTATTCTACAAATTTCCTTATGTATGTTTAATTTATGACCTATATCCAGATATTGCGATCGCACTAGGAGTAGTATCAAAAAATCATTGGTTAGCTAAATTTTGGCTGGCAATTAACCGCAAAATCTGGCAAAAATCTAAAGCCATTATTGTTCTCAGTCCAGCCATGAAACAGAGAGTAATAGATACATGTCCAGAAGTAGCTGATAAAGTTTCTGTAATTCATAGTTGGGGAGATCCTCAGTTAATTTTACCCATAGCTAAAGAGGATAACTGGTTTGCCAAACAACATAATTTAGTGAGTAAATTTACAGTTCTTTATTCTGGTAATATGGGGAGGTGTCATGATCTAGATACGATTTTGGCAGCCGCTCAACAGCTACGGACAGAAGATATTCAATTTGTATGTATTGGTGGTGGTCCCAAACGGGAAAGGTTTATTCAAGATGTCGCTAGGTTGGGGTTAGAAAATTTTCTTTTTCTTCCCTATCAGGAAAAAAGTGTGTTACCTTACTCCTTAACAGCTTGTGATTTGTCACTAGTTAGTATAGGAATTGGTCTAGAAAGTTTAGTTGCTCCTAGCAAACTCTACCCCGCTCTGGCAGCTGGAAGACCTATAGCGGCTATTTGCCCAGAAAATTCTTATCTCAGAGAGCTAATTAAAGATGGTCAATTTGGGACGACAATTAACAACGGAGACAGTGAAGCTTTAGCGGCATTTATTCTGAAGTTAAAAAGCAATCGCCAATTTGCAGAAAAAATGGGTGATGCATCACGAAAATATTTAGAGTTGAATTTTACACCGGAAATTATAGCCAAACAATACTTGAGTGTGCTAAGACAATCTATGATTTAAATTTAGATTCTCACCGGAATCAAAATTAGTGTGTTAACATATTGCGGTGTTTAGGATCACTAAATTTGAATTTGAAAAAATTGCATAAATTATAATGTTTAATGTTGAATCAGGAGTTGGGCTTCGATGGTCATTTTGATCTCAGTCCCTCCCACACAACCTTCTTGGGATCTGTTGTTTAGTTACTGATCAGGAGGCCGAAGTGCAGAGAAGGTGTGATCGAAATCGGAAACGTTCCAAGCGCAGAGCTATATATTGTCCCATACACGGGTGTTACATGGATAGTGTGAGCCAAAAATACGGGTTATTTGCCCAACAAGCTGGACAGCTACAACAGCGAGGTATAGGGCGAAAAGAAGCCATGATTTTAGTCGCAGCCAAAACCACCGTTTCCCTAGAGGGTGAGTGGCTAGAAGCTTTTTGGTGCGCAGAATGCCAAGAAAAACAATGGTATCACGTACATAAGCGGGAATCGAAATACAATTTATCCCTAGCCCCGGCTGAACTTTGGCAACAAGCCACAGGAGTAATTGATCCCCATCGTAATCCTTCTGTTGGAGAGTTTACCTATAGGCAATCTCGAACTATGGGTGGTCACACTGTGAAGGATTTCTGGATCATGAACTAATATGAAAAAAGCCCTTATTTGTGGCATATCAGGACAGGATGGAGCTTATCTAGCGCAATTACTATTGAGTCAAGGCTATACAGTTACTGGAACTTCTAGAGATGCTCAAGTATCTTCTTTTCGCAACTTAGCCTATTTAGGTATTAAAGACCAAGTAAAGCTAGAGTCAATGTCCCTAACTGACTTTCGCAGCGTCCTCCAGATACTCACAAAAATCCAACCAGACGAAATCTATAATTTAGCGGGACAAACATCCGTAGGCTTATCTTTTGAACAACCTGTAGAAACATTAGAAAGTATCGCTACAGGGACACTCAACCTACTAGAAGCCATTCGCTTTCTAGGCGCGGGCGTTAAACTTTATAATGCAGGTTCAAGCGAGTGCTTTGGTGATACTGGCAATGTAGAAGCAGTGGAAACCACTCCATTCCGTCCTAGAAGCCCTTATGCAGTTGCTAAAGCCACGGCTTTTTGGGAAGTAGCTAATTATCGAGAAGCTTACGGTTTATTTGCCTGTTCCGGTATTTTATTCAATCATGAATCTCCCCTGCGTGCAGAAAGATTTGTTACCCAAAAAATTGTGGCTACTGCCTGTCGCATTGCCCAGGGTAGTCAGGAAAAATTATATTTAGGTAATTTGTCAATTCAGAGGGACTGGGGTTGGGCAGCAGAATATGTGGAAGCCATGTATTTAATGTTGCAACAGGAACAGCCTGATGATTATGTCATTGCAACCGGAGAAAGCACTTCCTTAGAAGACTTTGTAGCAGCCGCATTTACATCTGTAAATTTAGAGCCGCGTGATTATGTGGTTGTTGATAGTAGCCTATTTAGACCTACAGATTTGGCTGTGGGTAAAGGTAATCCTAGTAAGGCTAAGAAGCAGTTAGGATGGGAAGCTAAATATAAGATGGGCGATGTAGTGCAAATGATGGTAAATGCAAGATTAGCAAAATCAGAATCATGAAAGAAATCACTTCCCAGCCAAAACTAATTAGGGTTTGCTGGACTCACAGAAAAGCAATAAAGGAATTAATTTATAGAGATTCCTGTTAATGATCAGTATTTAAAGTTTAGCTGAGTATGTAAAATGCAACCTACACAAGCAAATTACGAGATTTATGAACAAGATTATCCTGAATAGTCCTTAACCAACTACAAAATCAAGATGATCTTGAAAACGATCGCTAATTTATGATATCTCAAATTGGTCTTTGGGGAAATTCTTTAGCCGTTGACAGTTGACAGTTGACAGTTGACAGGTGCTACGCCACGGTGACAGGGAACAGGGAACAGGGAACAGGGAACAGGGAACAGTTTCAGCTATCTGGATATCCTCAATTTCCCATATCCGACAGAGAAAAATGCAACTGTTTTGAGACTCCATTTGCCAAAACCTGGCACTTTTTTGTGCGGAAAATCCGCAAAACCCTTATAAATAAAAGGTTTTAGCTTTATTTGACACTGCTAAACCCCTACAAATCTAGGGTTTTTGTAATTTTGTAAAAGTCCATGTCTCAACCGTGTTTAGTATAATCAATCTATAGTTGAATCTTGGCAACAGCGATTAAATACAGGAGATAATTAATAATGTATCAAAGCGATGTCTATAGTAAACCCAGCTATGAGCCATTACCTCCTCAACAAACACTGCCAACGATGTATGATTTACCTAGCGAAGATCCAGAGGAACCAGGGTTGCCAGACGAATTTCACCTGTTACAACCAGAATTATTGCGTAGTACCTTCCGTCCGCCGTCTTATGCAGAAGATAATGTATTTACAGGTAGTGACTTAAATTTATACTATGACAGCAAGCATACACAATGGTATAAAAGACCAGATTGGTTTGCAGTATTAGGGGTATCCCGTTTTTATGAACAAACAGAACTAAGATTAAGCTATGTTACTTGGTATGAAGGAACATATCCTTTTGTGGTTGTAGAATTAATATCTCCAGGAACAGAAAACGAAGACTTAGGAAGAAATTTACGGGAAGTTAATCAACCCCCCAATAAATGGACAGTATATGAGCAAATTCTGAGAATCCCCTATTATTTTGTCTATAACCGTTATACTGATGAGTTTCACTGTTATGGTTTAGTAACGAACCGTTATCAGCCGCTATCTGTTAATGGATTAGGGGTATGGCTAGAAGAAGCTGAATTGGGTTTAGGATTATGGGAGGGAGAATATCAAGGACTAACTAGACAGTGGCTACGTTGGTATGATCAAGATAATAATTGGTTGCCTACTCCAGAAGAGCGAGAAAAACAACGAGCAGAACAGGAAAAGCAACGAGCAGAACAGGAAAAGCAACGGGCAGAACAGGAAAAGCAACGGGCAGATTCTGCTGAATTAGAAGTAGCTAAATTACGACAATTGTTATTGGAACAAGGTATTAATTTACCGAGTTAATGTAGATGCGTTAGAACGGTAAAATTAGTAATTTTTGGCGTTGCTGAATTGGCGTATGATTTTTGGGGGTAGAGACGTTCCATGGAACGTCTCTACAAGGATATTGAATGTATGCAAAATCATTTTCATCCCTAAAATCAGCAACGCCTAATTTTTTAGTAATTTTACCTTCCTAAAATCATCTAAGATGATACCATCTAATAGACCCGGCAGACTGGCTGTTGCTATCACGAAAAAACTGTAATTAGATACTAATTATGTTAACTTCTATTATTCCTCCATTAGAGAATGGCGATAGCGAAGCGCTCCGCAGGAATCGCCTAAATCGGTTAGAATTTGAGCGCCGTTATCAGTTCATGCCACCTCAAAAAAAGGCAGAATTAATTGATGGAGTTGTTTACATGGCAGCAGCTTTAAGATACATAAGTCACGGGTTACCCCATAGTTACATCATCGCCTGGCTGGCAAATTACGCAGCTAATACACCGGGGTTGGAATTAGCAGATAATGCCACAGTCAGATTGGGGAATTGAATAATGAGAAGCGTATCTACGACAACAAATTTATTGAGCCAGTGAAGTTTTTGCCAGTGCGTTTTAGGACAGTCAAAAAACAAGTGAATAAAATAATTAGATATTAAAATTATGATTAATACCAATAAACAGTTAACTCAACAACCATTATCAGTTCAAAATATTCTTAAACTGTTGCTAAAACACCGTTGTGGTAATTTAACTGCTATTCAAGAGCAAAAAGTACGATCGCTCTCCATCTCTCAACTAGAATCATTAGGAGAGGCATTATTGGATTTTCAAAATATGTCAGATTTGGAAAATTGGTTACAAGATAATCGCCGTTTACCTTGAAAGTGATCGCTAATTATGAAATCTCAAATTGGTCATAAATAAGATCCCCGACTTCTCTCAGAAGGTGGGGATCTGAAACCCTCAAAAAATCAAATATGAGTTCTATATGTTACAATGCAACTTATTGGTTATTCAATAAATATACTAGCATAGATTATGCCTCACATTTCAGTGGTGATCCCAGTCTATAAAGCAGAAGAATGTTTATACGTTTTGTATAAGCGTCTTGCGGATTCATTAGAGACGATTACACAAGACTTTGAATTAATCTTAGTTGAGGATTGTGGGGGCGATCGCTCTTGGGATATAATTATTGAATTAGCTAAGAGTGACTCACGGGTAAAAGGAATTCAATTTAGTCGGAATTTCGGTCAACATTATGGTATAACAGCAGGTTTAGACCATTGTGATGGTGACTGGGTTGTAGTTATGGATTGTGACTTGCAAGACAGGCCAGAAGAAATTCCCAGACTTTATACCAAGGCTCAAGAAGGTTATGATGTTGTCTTAGCTAGGAGGGGAAAACGAAAAGATTCTCCCTTAAAACGAGTGACATCATGGCTATTTTACCAGATTTTCAATTATTTTACTGAACTGCAATATGATGGTGAAGTTGGCAATTTTCGGATCATATCTCGACAAGTTGCCCAGAGTTTTTGTCTAATGCGTGAACGACTGAGATTTTTTGGAGGTTTAGTAGATTGGATGGGATTTCCTACTGCTAGTATTGATGTTTTTCATGAAAAACGCTTTGCTGGGAAAAGTACCTATACTTTTGCCAAATTATGGAAATTAGCTAGTGAAACAATTATAGCTTATTCTGATAAACCCTTGAGATTAGCCATTAAACTAGGCTTTATTATTTCTAGTTTTGCTTTTATTTATGGACTTTATATACTCATTGAAGTTTTGGTTTATGGTGCAACTGTAACAGGTTGGAGTAGTATTATTGTTTCCCTATATTTTTTGGGAGGAATTATTATTTCTATTTTAGGAATTTTAGGCGTTTATTTGGGGAAAACTTTTGATGAAATCAAGAAGAGACCTTTATATTTAGTCAGAAACTCAACATTCAATTTAGGTACTACCAAAAACTCCACCAATAAACTAGAAAAGTCAGTTAATTTATATGTTTGAGGATGTTATTGCCACACCGTGGGATTCGAGAATATTTGGATTTAATACGTTTGAGATTGTAGATACTTCAGATGGAAATCTCAAAAAAACATTAGAAAAAATTTTTCAAGAAAACCACCTGGGTCATTATACAGTTAAGCTAAATCCACTAAATAATAAGAAAATATTGCATGAATTTGGGTTTTATTATTGTGATACCTTAATCGAACCTTACTGTAATTCTGTAAATCTAGTTACATATCAAAAACAAGGAATACGCATTTCCGATTTAGTAGATATAGAACACTTGAGTAATAGTGTTTACGGCGCATTTAGTCATGGTCGGTTTCATAGAGATTTTAAATTGAAAAAACATCTAGCTGATATTCGATATGATTTGTGGTTGAGGGAACTTCATCAATCAAAGCAAATTTTTACATTTATGATTTTTGATAAAGTAGCAGGTTTTTGGGGTTATTCCAATAATAAAATACTCCTTCATGCTTTGAGTGAAGAATATCGCGGAAAAGGACTTGCAAAATATTTTTGGAGTATTGCTTGTCAAAAATTATTTGAAAAAGGTTATTCTGAGTTAACAAGTTCTATATCTGCATCTAATATTGCTGTTTTAAATCTCTACTCGTCTTTAGGATTTAAGTTTAGAAATCCGGTAGATGTTTATCATTTGCTTTTAGAGTAATAACAGTTATTTTACTGTCACTATTCCAAATCCATAGGCTTAGGCTTAATCATCTTAGGTATTATTGGTAGTAGTAAAAGATGAAAACTGACAAATTATTTTACGGAGATTCTCTAGAACCAAACGAGGCTGTTGACTGTTTAGAAAAATCCATTGCTCTTCCCTTTGATGATTAGTACCAGCGCGGACAGCACTAAAATCTACGCTATATCTAGCAATGCGTAAAGTTGAACTTGTATCTACTCTCAATATCCATGAAAAGGAAGTAAGACAGATTCTTTTAATAGTGCTAATGTTTTAAATCCCCAGTATTTACCAGAGGATGATATTTAGATCCGTAGGGTGTGTCAGATATTACAAATCTGTTTATTGATATAATTTATGTAGTCTGACGCACCCTACAATACTTAATTTTTTTCAAGAATTAAATATGAGTTCTATATTTAGTAGGTTACAGTGTCCGCAAAAATTGAATTACTACCCTTGTCCCATAAAAATACCATGAAAATCTGCCCTCAATGTCACCACCATTTTAACCAAGAAAATTGGCATTGTCCAAGTTGTGGATATACTCCCCCATCCTTAAATGGACACCTGACCTTTGCACCAGAACTCGCTGCGGAAAGTGCTGGATTTGAAGCTGAATTTTTCCCTAAACTAGCACAATTAGAAGCCCAAAACTTCTGGTTTCGTTCCCGAAATCGGCTGATAATTTACGCCATAAAACATTATTTTCCGCAAGCTCAAAACTTCCTGGAAATTGGTTGCGGAACTGGTTTTGTCCTGCAAGGAATTGAAAAAAATCTCTCTCATCTTACCTGTTCCGGTAGTGAAATATTTACCGCCGGGTTAGAATTTGCTACAGAACGTCTATGTAAAACAACTCTATTTCAAATGGATGCTCGGAATATCCCCTTTGCTGAAGAATTTGATATTATTGGAGCTTTTGACGTTCTTGAACACATAGAACAAGATACAGAGGTTCTCGCAAAGATGTATCAAGCTACCCAAAATGGGGGGAGTATAATACTGACAGTTCCCCAACATCCTTGGCTATGGAGTCAAGCTGATACTCATGCTCATCATGTCCGTCGCTACATTAAAAAAGATTTAATAATCAAATTACACCAAGCGGGATTTAAAATAGTTAGGGTGACATCCTTTGTTTCTTTCCTGTTACCATTAATGCTAATTTCTCGCATCAACAATCGCTCCAACTCCAAAGATTATGACGTAACCGTTCACGGGGGGTACAAAAAACGCTCTATATGAGATTCCACGAAAACAGCATGAAAAACGTTATAGATTTGATTTTTTTATGTCATTTAAAATTCGCAAA
>JACCDP010430240.1_pt1 | contig 21818 bp, 15 predicted proteins | sample 7445841 | NCBI WGS metagenome assembly JACCDP01 (sample SAMN15323441, study PRJNA562643) | freshwater metagenome | isolation source: river surface water | place: USA:Blue River Watershed | collected 2017-08-17
CGCAATCGGCGGCCAATCAGCGTGCAGGGCGCCGCGGCCGTGTCGCTGCCGGTGTGTGCATCCGACTCTACGATGAGCAGGAGTTTTTGCAGCGGCCCAAATTTACTGATCCCGAGATACTGCGCTCTTCACTCGCCGCTGTCATTTTGCGGATGAAGGCGCTTCGGCTTGGCGACGTAGAGGATTTTCCTTTTATCGAGCCGCCGCTGGGCCGCGCGATTGCCGATGGCTATCAGTTGCTGCATGAATTAGGAGCGGTCGACGAGTCGCGCGACCTGACTGCTCTGGGGCGGCAGCTGGCGAAGCTCCCGCTCGATCCGCGCGTTGGCCGCATGATCCTCGCCGGTCGCGATCATCAGTGTCTGTCGGAGATGCTGATCATTGCTTCCGCGCTGTCCGTGCAAGATCCGCGCGATCGTCCCGCCGATGCGCAGGGTGCGGCTGACAATGCGCACAAGAAATTTGCGGATGAGAAGTCGGAATTCCAGAGCTACCTGAAAATCTGGAAGTGGTTTGAAGAAGCGATTGAGCACAAGAAATCGAATCGGCAATTGCAGGAACAGTGCCGCGAGCAATTCCTGTCGCAGCTGCGGCTGCGCGAATGGCGAGATGTACATGCGCAGCTGTACACGCTGGTGCGCGAGCAGGGCTGGCGCGTCAATGATTCAGCGGCCACTTACGAGCAGCTGCATCTGGCGCTGCTGACGGGTTTGCTAGGGAATATCGGTTACAAAGGCGACGAGGAGCCGCATTATCTTGGTGCGCGAGGTATTCGCTTCCATCTGTGGCCGGGATCATCGCTGTCAAAGAAGGCCGGACGCTGGGTGATGGCTGGCGAACTGGTCGATACCTCGCGCCTGTTTGCACGCACCATCGCCAATATTCAGCCCGACTGGCTGGAAAAAGTCGGCGGCCATCTCCTGAAAAAATCCTATGGAGATCCGCGCTGGGAAAAGAAAAGCGGGCAAGTGTCTGCGTATGAACGCGCGACGCTGTACGGGCTCGTGGTCTACAGCCAGCGGCGCATCGACTACGGCAAGATCAATGCCGATGAGGCGCGCGAGATTTTCATACGCAGTGCGCTGGTCGATGGGGATTTCGAGACCCGCGCCCCATTTTTTGCGCATAACCAGAAGCTGATCCGCGAGATAGAAAATCTGGAACACAAGTCACGCCGGCTGGATGTGCTGGTTGATGAAGAACTCATCGCTGCTTTTTACGACAAGCTGATCCCTCAAGATATTCATCACTCGGTCGGGTTTGAACAATGGCTACGCAAGGCCAGCGCGGCAGATCCGAAAATTCTTTATCTCAGTCGTGATGACCTGATGCGGCATGAGGCTGCCGGCGTTACTACCGATTTATTCCCCAAGCTCATGCGCAATGCGGGCATTGAAATGGCGCTTACTTATCATTTCGAGCCCGGTTCGTTGCGCGACGGTGTCACGCTCGCAGTGCCGCTGTATGCCCTGAATCAGATATCGGCAGCGCGATGTGAATGGCTCGTGCCCGGCATGCTGAAAGAAAAAGTCCATTTACTGCTCAAATCGCTGCCGCAAAAGTTGCGGCGCCATTGTGTGCCGTTACCAGACTATGCGGCAGGATTTTGTGACCGCGTTCATGCAGCTAAAAAATTTGGCCTGGGTAGTTTGCTGGATGCGGTCATTGCCGATGTGCGTGCTCAGACCACGGTGATGGTCAAATTGGCAGACTTCAAAATAGAAACACTGCCCGCGCATCATTTCATGAATTTCAAAATCATCGATGAGCACGGTCGACAGTTGGATATGGGACGCAATCTCTCTGCCTTGCAGTCGGAATTCGGTACACAGGCACGTGAGCAGTTCCAGAAAATTGCCGAGCAGGCAGCACCGGTTGAGGCGATTGCGAAGCCGGTTGCAAGTTCTGCCACTGGGTCAGCCGTAGTTACTAACACTGCGGCTAATGCGAACCGCAGTGCTGTGGGTCCGGCGGGCTATCAGAATCTCACCACCTGGTCGTTTGACGCCTTGCCTGAGCTGCTGGAAATTCAGCGAGGTAAGCAGACCTTAATCGGATTTCCGGCGCTGGTGGACCGAACGACGCATTGTGATCTTGAAGTGTTTGACGATCCCAATGAGGCAGCGGTCATTCATTTGGCAGGTTTGCGACGCCTGTTTGCGCTCCAGCTCAAGGAGCAGCTTAAATATCTTGAAAAAAATATCCCCGGCTTGCAGCAGATGGGCATGCAATTCATGGCGCTCGGCTCTCAGGAAGAGTTGCGAGATCAGATCATTCAGGCGGGTCTGGCGCGCGCCTGTCTGCAATTACCACTGCCGACCAATGCCGGAGAATTCAATCAACGGCGTGACGAGGGCAAGGCCAGACTGAATTTGCTGGTGAATGAAATTGCGCGTCTGGTTGGACAGATTCTTGGTGAATACCATACGCCGCCCGAGAAACTCCAGGCGCTCAAATCCCATGCGGCGGCACAAGCGGAGATGCAGTCGCAATTGCAGGCGCTGATACACAAACGCTTTGTGGCAGAAACGGAACATAGTCAGCTGGCGCATTTTCCACGCTATCTGAAAGCGATGCAGGTCAGAATGGACAAACTCAGGACCGACCCGGTACGTGATGCGCGGCTGACAGCAGAATGGCAGCAGGCGGCCATGCCCTGGCAGCGTGCGATGAGGGGCGGTGCTCAGGGTGACCCGAAAATGCAGGAAGTCCTCTGGATGCTGGAGGAATTGCGGGTGTCGCTGTTTGCGCAAGAGTTGAAGACGCCGATGCCGGTATCGGTCAAGCGTTTGCAGAAGGTGTGGGAGGCTATGCAACGTTAGTTATGTCGCTTTAATCCATGGCTTTGTCGCATTTATGGATTGGCGATGTACTAGGCTAGGGTTGTGCTGGCCAACTTCCCCGCATAATTGCTCTGGAGAAGAGGGGCAATCCAGGACTTGATTACCTTGGGGAGGTTTATAAAATGGACACTGCTTCGGTACGCGGAAGAAGGGTGGCCTATAGTTCCGAAGATTTTGTCAATCGAGCCCGCCATCCGTCTCACCAAGACGCAGCCACCTCCGCGAAAATTTTGCTGCAGTCAAAACCCGATAAGCCTGTCAATTTGCAGGCGATCGTCAGCCAAGGCCTGTCACGGGCTGAAGGAGAGCGAAAAGCTGTTGTGCAGGTTGCCAGGGCGGTGGGTGAATCGTCCCCGCCAATCAAATCTCAACAAAACGCCTGGCAGAAGGCCAAACCTTCGGTATACGGGTTCGTCGGTCGCAATAACAATAAGGCTCGTGAAGCAACCCTTGCAATGACTGTAGCCATATTGCAATCGCGTTTTGGTGCGTCAGTGCCAAATTTTCAAACCGCTTGGGAAAATCGTCAAAATAATAAGCAAGAATATCGGCTACTTCTTGCATTTGGACGTGCTGCATCCCAGGTGGAGAGTATTGAATTTCTGATAGCGGTGGAAGATTTACGCAGCTCTCCATCAGTTGACAAGTTAAGTAAGATTCTTCAAGTGTTTATCGAGCCAGATCCCATTGATGATTTCGGAATGCCGATTGCTGATCCGTCAAGATTGCAGATCAACTTACAGAGTGAATCAGTGAGAAAGGAATTACTGAGCAGGGTCGGTGGCTGTATCGAGAGGGCGAAATCTGGTGGTCCGGAGGCTATGCATGAGGCAATGGCCGAATTGGCTCCGGTAGAGGCTTATTTGGTCAAGATGATCAAAATCAATCTGGATACTGTGTATCGTGCCGAGATAAAAAACGCGGCCAGACGAACACCCGCAAACTCGGTCTTCAGTGCTGTTCCGGGCGGCTTGGCGTAGAATTCGGGCTGTTTTTACTTTAGCCTCGAGTTTTAGCAACATGACCATAAAATCCGACAAATGGATACGCCGCATGGCGGAATCCCACGGCATGATCGAACCCTTTGAGCCGGGCCAGGTACGCGAAGCCAATGGCCAGAAAATCGTGTCCTACGGTACCTCCTCATACGGCTACGATATTCGCTGCGCCGATGAATTCAAGATTTTCACCAATATCAACAGCACCATCGTCGATCCAAAAAATTTCGACGAAAACTCGTTTGTTGATCTCAAGAGTGATGTCTGCATCATTCCACCGAACTCGTTTGCGCTGGCACGTACGATCGAATATTTCCGTATTCCACGCAACGTGCTAACCATCTGTCTTGGCAAATCCACTTATGCCCGCTGCGGCATAATCGTGAATGTGACGCCGTTTGAGCCGGAATGGGAAGGGTATGTAACCCTGGAGTTCTCCAACACCACGCCGCTACCAGCGAAGATTTATGCCGGAGAAGGTTGTGCGCAGGTCTTGTTTTTCGAAAGCGATGAGGTCTGTGAAACCTCGTACAAGGACCGGGGCGGAAAATATCAGGGGCAGCGGGGCGTTACCTTACCCAAAACTTGATCGGAGTTTCAGGCACTGCCGGAGCCCGTTGAAATTCGAGCTCTGGTATTCGTCAGCCGCTTCCGTGCTATCGCTACGCGTCCGCTTTTCTGACGCATTTCTCACAGTATCCTCCATCATTTTTGACTTCAACAACACCGATCAGAGTGTGATCAAACCCTCATTGCGCCATTTTCAATCGCTCATCCGCGCGCCTCATTGAATGCTAGGACGGATGCTGGCCGAAAAGATTCTTTGGGTTTCTCAGACCAGTTGCAAAGTATACGTAAATTGCGTATATTTTGCGCATGAAAGCTATTTTCATTGAGTTGCCTCCGTTCGCGAGGCACCGCGCCAGCTATCTGGATGATGAGAGTTTTTTGGCGCTGCAAACTTCTTTGATGTCCAATCCTGAGGCCGGGGATCTCATCGAGGGAACCGGAGGATTGAGAAAGTTAAGGCAGGCCGACCCTCGACGGGGCAAGGGCAAACGAGGCGGACTTCGCGTGATCTACTATTGGTGGGACGGCAAGCGACAATTTTGGCTGTTTACCTTGTATGACAAGGATGAGATGAATGATTTGAGCCCTAAAGAAAAGAAAATACTCAAGGAAATGCTCAAAAGCGAGTTGGAGTCGAGACGATGAAAAAGAGAAATTTGTTTAGTGAAATCACCGAAGGATTTTATGCCCTTCGTGAAGAGCGCCATGGCAAACGTACATTGCGCACGCACGCAGTCGAGCCTAGACCTGTGCCGGAAATTACAGCGACTGAACTGGTCGCACTTCGGGAGCGCTTGCAACTTTCTCGCCCAGTTCTCGCACATTACCTGCGAACCAATCCGCGTACTCTTGAGAACTGGGAACAAGGCCGTGCAAAACCGAATGCTCAGGCTGTGCTACTGATAAGGTTGGTCGAACGTTATCCGGATATCGTGGAACGATTGGCTGAGGTATAGCTTGCCGCGGCACTCTGATTACGTTTATCTACATATCTGACTGCCTTACACAGTCTACGTAATATCCCGCGCTATTTTCCCCTTCGACCTTCACCAAGCCGTGGACATCGGTTTCGAAGCCAGGGAATTTCTCATTGAAATCGCGCGCAAAGCGCAGGTAATCAACGATGGTCTTGTTGAAGCGCTCGCCTGGAATCAGCAGCGGGATGCCGGGAGGGTAGGGCGTCAGCAGAATCGCCGTGACGCGGCCTTCGAGTTCATCGATGGGCACGCGATCAATTTCGCGGTGGGCCATTTTCGCAAACGCATCCGAAGGCTTCATCGCTGGCTGCATGTCGGACAAATACATTTCCGTCGTCAGACGGGCAATGTCATGCGCCTTGTACATGTCGTGAATCTGGTGGCAGAGATCCTTCAGTCCGGTGCGTTCATAGCGCGGATTCGCGGCCGCGAATTCCGGCAGGATGCGCCACATCGGTTGGTTCTTGTCGTAATCATCCTTGAACTGCTGCAGTGCTGTCAGCAGTGTGTTCCAGCGGCCTTTCGTAATGCCAATGGTGAACATGATGAAGAAGGAATACAGACCTGCCTTTTCAACGATAACGCCATGCTCGGCCAGGTATTTGGTTACGATGGAAGCAGGAATGCCGGTCTCGCCGAATTTGCCATCCAGTGACAGGCCGGGCGTGACAATCGTGGCCTTGATCGGATCCAGCATGTTGAAGCCGGATTCAATTTTTCCAAACCCATGCCAGTCATCTTTGCCGTTGATCATCCAGTCATCACGGTCGCCGATGCCATCAGCAGAAAACTCTTCCGGTCCCCAGACCTGGAACCACCAGTCCTTGCCCCATTCTTCGTCGACTTTTTTCATCGCGCGACGGAAATCGAGTGCTTCGAGAATGCTTTCTTCGACCAGCGCGGTACCACCCGGTGGCTCCATCATGGCGGCCGCAATATCGCAGGAGGCGATGATGGCGTATTGGGGGGAGGTGGAGATGTGCATCAGATAGGCTTCATTGAAGCTATCCCGATCGAGTTTGACGGTCTCAGATTCCTGTACAAGGATTTGCGATGCTTGAGACAGACCGGCCAGCAGTTTGTGCGTGGACTGGGTCGAGAAAATCATGGATTTCTTCGCGCGCGGTCTGTCCTTGCCGATCGCATGCATGTCTTTGTAAAAATCATGGAAGCTCGCATGCGGCAGCCAGGCTTCATCGAAATGCAGTGTCTCGATCTCACCGTCGAGCATCTCCTTGATGGTTTCGACGTTATAGATCACGCCATCATAGGTCGATTGGGTAATGGTGAGGATGCGGGGTATCTTGTTCTTGGCATCACGGGCGAAGGGATTGGCCTCGACTTTTTTCATGATGTTCTCCATCCGGAATTCTTCCACCGGAATGGGGCCGATGATGCCCAGATGATTTCGGGTCGGCATCAGGAACACAGGTATCGCACCACACATGATGATGGAGTGCAGTACCGATTTATGACAATTGCGATCCACGACCACGACATCGCCGGGCGCTACGGTGGAGTGCCAGACCATTTTGTTCGAGGTCGAGGTACCGTTGGTGACAAAGTAACAGTGGTCTGCATTGAAAATCCGGGCAGCATTGCGCTCGCTGGCGGCCACCGGGCCGGTATGGTCGAGTAGCTGACCGAGCTCTTCGACCGCATTGCAGACGTCGGCGCGCAGCATGTTCTCGCCGAAGAACTGGTGAAACATCTGACCTATCGGTGACTTCAGAAATGCCACGCCGCCGGAATGGCCAGGGCAGTGCCACGAGTAGGATCCATCTTGTGCGTAATGCACCATGGCCCTGAAAAACGGTGGTGCCAGGCTGTCCAGATAGGAGCGCGCTTCACGAATGATGTGACGCGCGACGAATTCGGGCGTGTCCTCGAACATGTGAATGAAGCCGTGCAGTTCACGCAGGATATCGTTGGGTATGTGACGCGAGGTCCGAGTTTCACCATACAGATACAGCGGTATGTCGGCGTTCTTGTAGCGAATTTCTTCCACAAAGGCGCGCAGCGATTTCAGCGCATGCTCGGTTTCTTCGGGACTGCCGCCGCCAAATTCCTCATCGTCGATGGAGAGGATGAACGCCGATGCGCGTGACTGCTGTTGCGCAAACTGCGACAAGTCACCGTAGCTGGTAACGCCCAGCACTTCCATGCCTTCTGTTTCCAGTGCATCGGCCAGCGCGCGAATGCCGAGTCCTGAGGTGTTCTCGGAGCGGAAATCTTCGTCAATGATGACGATGGGGAAGCGGAATTTCATGGGTGCTCCTGATGCGCCCCACCACCCCGGCGGGGGCGAGCGGCAAAAAAATAAAGCGGGATTCTCTCAGATATGAGGGCGCTGTGGGAGAAATTGAGTTTTCAAACAGATACTAGGCGCTGTGGCATTAGCGTCGGTGATAGATAACAAAATCGTAATCAAATCCCTGAGAGTCCGAGTGATGCGGATCGCGCGACACCTCGTTCCACACGGTCAGGTCTATTGCCGGAAAGAATGCATCGCAGGCAAATTCGGCATCGATTTCGGTGACGATCAGGCGGGAAGCGAGCGGCAAAGCATCAGCGTAGATCTGAGCGCCGCCAATGACAAAGACCTCGCCATCACCCGCCAGATCGGCTGCCTGCTGCAGCGAGCCGGCGGTATCGACCCCCTCGTGCTGCCAGTCGGGGTTGCGGCTGATAACGATATTGCGCCGGTTGGGCAGTGGTCGTCCTATGGATTCAAACGTCTTCCTGCCCATCAGGATAGGGTGACCCGTGGTCGTGCGTTTGAAAAACGCCAGATCCTCCGGCAGCCGCCAGGGGAGCGTGTTGTTGATGCCGATGCCATTGTGGCGTTCGGTTGCAACAATCAGGGTAAGCGTAGCGGGCATGGTCGCCTGATGATAGTCGATACCAGCGCTTTACACCGCGACGGGTGCTTTGATCGCGGGATGGGACTGGTAGCCGACAATCTCGATATCGTCGTACTGGTAATCAAAAATTGTGTCGGGTTTGCGTTTCAAAACCAGTTTGGGCAAGGGCAGTGGGTCGCGCGACAATTGTTCGCGCACCTGATCCATATGGTTCGAATACAAGTGGCAATCGCCGCCGGTCCAGACAAAATCGCCAACATCCAGGCCCGTCTGTTCTGCCACCATATGCGTCAGCAATGCATAGGATGCGATGTTGAACGGCACGCCCAGAAAAATATCAGCGCTGCGCTGATACAGCTGGCAGGACAGCTTGCCATCGGCCACGTAGAACTGGAAAAAGGCGTGGCACGGGGGCAGCTTCATCTGCGGAATATCACCCACATTCCATGCCGAGACAATCAGCCGCCGGGAGTCGGGGTTGGATTGAATCTGTTGTATCAGCTGCGCAATCTGATCGACATGTCCACCGCCGGGCGTGGGCCAGCTGCGCCACTGATAACCATAGATGGGACCCAGATCGCCCTTGGGATCGGCCCATTCGTCCCAGATGGAGACGCCGTTCTCTTTCAGATACGCGATATTGGTCGAGCCGGCCAGAAACCAGATCAGCTCGTGAATGATGGATTTCAGATGCAGTTTTTTGGTCGTGACCAGTGGGAAGCCTTCCTGCAAATCAAAACGCATCTGATAGCCGAAAACGGAACGCGTACCGGTGCCGGTGCGATCGGTCTTGGTGGTGCCATGTTCATACACATGGCGCATGAAATCGAGGTATTGGCGCATGGGGGTTCAGTGAATTGAGCGCATATTTTACCTTGGTCGGGTAGGTTCCCGCCCCGGGACCATGAAGGCAAAAATCAGTGCGTATTGAACTGCAGCGCGGCCAGTTGCGCGTACAGGCCGCCGGCCGCCACCAGTGAGGCATGGGTTCCAGTTTCCACGATGCGTCCCTGTTCCATGACGACGATGCGCGTGGCTCGTTGTACCGTGGCTAGACGGTGCGCAATGACCAGTGTGGTTCTATCCACCATCGCGGCTTCCAGTGCGCGCTGCACCAGTCGTTCCGATTCCGCATCAAGCGCACTGGTGGCCTCGTCCAGCAAGAGCAGAGGTGGATTTTTCAGCAAGGCTCGTGCAATGGCGATGCGCTGCTTTTGTCCGCCGGACAATCGAACGCCACGCTCACCCAAGAAGGATTGATAACCCTCGGGCAGCCGCTCGATGAATTCGTGTGCTGCTGCCAGCTTTGCTGCTTCAATGACCTCTGCATCGCTGGCTTCGGGTCGGCCGTAGCGGATGTTTTCCATCGCGTTCGCTGAAAATACCACCGTGTCTTGCGGGACGATGCCGATCGCATTGCGAAGATCCTGCAGGTCCAGCGCACGGATATCGACACCATCCAGTCGTATGTTGCCGGTTTGCGGATCATAAAACCGCAGCAGCAACTGAAACAGCGTGGTCTTGCCGGCACCTGAAGGACCCACAATCGCTACGGTCTCGCCGGGTGCAATATCGAGCGACAGATCGGCTAGTGCCGGTTGATCCGGGCGTGAGGGGTAATGGAAATTCACCTGTTCGAGTTGCAGACGGGAGCCATTGGCTGCTCGCGCAGGCAGTGACTGCGGATGCTCGGGCGATGCAATCGGCGAACGCTCGGCCAGCAATTCAAGCAAACGTTCGCTTGCGCCGGCAGCACGCTGTGCATCACCGAGCGTTTCACACAGGGCGCCGATGGCACCCGAGACGATGGCGGCATACAAAATGAACTGCCCCAGCTCGCCCGCGCTCATCTGTCCCTCTATGACGGCGTGTGCGCCCAGCCACAGCACAAACACGATTGCGCCAAACACCAGAAGTATCGCGGTGACTGTCAGTAGCGCCCGAGCGCGCACACGGTCAATTGCGGTACCGAATGCACGCTCGACGGCATTGCCGAACTGACGTGATTCGTGATCTTCGTGTGCAAATGCTTGCACCACTGCGATGGCATTCAATCGCTCGCCTGCCAGTCCGGATGCATCGGCAATTCTGTCTTGCGAAGCGCGCGAGAGTTTTCTGACGCGTCGCCCTATCATCACGATGGGCAATATGACAGCCAGCAGCATCACGATGATGATGGCCGATAACTTGATGCTGGTGATGAACATCATCAGCAGGCCACCGATCAGAAGCAGTACATTGCGCAGCGCCATGGAGATGCTGGTGCCCACCACGGTTTGTATCAGTGTGGTATCGGTGGTCAGACGCGACAGCACTTCACCGGTCTGAGTGACTTCAAAAAATTCCGGACTTTGTCGCAAGACATGCGCATACACGGCGCTACGTATGTCAGCGGTCACACGCTCGCCCAGCCAGGACACCAGATAAAAGCGTGCCGCAGTCGCCGTAGCCAGCACGCAGGCGACCGCAAAGAGAGCAAGGAAGTACACATTCACCTGGGCTACTTTTTGCGTGCCTGCTGTCGTGAAACCGAGATCGATCAGCTGACGAAAGCCGTAGGGAATCGCCAGCGTGGCCGAAGCCGCGATAACGAGTGCAATACCTGCTGCGATGATGCGCCGGCGGTAGGGTGACAAAAAAGGCAGGAGGCCGGCCAGCGTTTTGAGTCCGCTTCTGGCTTTCGGGCGATCAGTGTTTCGGGTCATAGTTTCAAGGCTTTCAGATAGCCGGTCATTTCAAAATAGCCTCGTCCTGCCGGCTTGTCATTGCGCTCGATAGTGACCGCGCCTTCCCAGTACACGGCGCCGGTCGACTGGCGCGAATCGAGTTCCTGGTCGTCTTGCAAAGGCCTGAGTCGCCAACGAATCTCGCTTGTATCGATTTGCATGGACACCGGATAACGGGCACCGGTGCGCGGCGAGCGCCATTCACGCAATCGTGTGAAGCGTATCGCATCCGAACTGATCGTACGCAGTTTGCCATGGGCATCGCGCAGGGTTGCATGCTGCCATAGCGCCTGACCATCAGCTGTGCGTATGCGAAATGCCATGAGCGCGCTGCCATCATCAAGATTTGCGCCCACCCAATCCCAGCCCACGGCACGCGGGTCCAGCAGGGTCGAGGACCACTCATGATCCAGCCAGGCGCTGCCATGCACGTTGACGGGTTGGCCTTTGCGCAGGATCTGACCGCTGACGGTCAGTTGGGGTTCGCTGTAGTAGTAGCTGGCCTGTCCTGCGACCGGTCCCTTGCGTGAATAGCCTTGTTCACCCTGCAGCAGTACAGGCTGCGTTGGCGTGAGTGTCAGCGATAGCGTGAAGTCTCGCGCAGGAAGAGCGATCTGGTAGCGGCCATCGGTTTTGCGGCGCAGGGTCCATTGACGCAATTTCACATCGGTCGTGGCTTCGCTGGCGTGCGCAAGGCCAAAGCCGGCACGCGCGATTTTCTGATCATGCATGAGCTTGCCCAATGCGGGATCAGAGAGTGCCGCATGCGCGACGATCAGCTGCTTCGGCGCGAATCGACTTGGATTGGTTGTATCGTGCTCGGTCGCCGACCTAAAAAACGTCACCTGAAAGCCCAGTGACTTTCCATCCGGCGTTTGCAGCCAACCTGTCGCATACCACCACTCGGTTCGGAAGTCGGGATGTGCGCCGAAGTCGCGTGGAAAGTTGATGGTCTTTCCGGGTACCACCGGGGCGAATACGGGCGTGCCGGCCGACACAGTCATGGCGGCGCTGAGACAAAATATCAATCCAAGCCGAGGGCCAAGCGCCATCGCGTGCAGCAGATTCGAAACACGTAGTAGACGCGAGAAAAAAATCACCAGTCCTCCCTGACCGAGCGTACCGCGCTGCCTGCAACGGCCATGCGTCCTGACATCAGCGCCGTCATCGCTGCAGACAAGAGCAACACCACGGCTACGGTGAGGAGCAATGACCGGGGCAAGTGCAGACTCATGGTCCAGTGGAAGGATTGCGGGTTCACGATGAACACCAGAATCAGACTGATGCAGCCGCCCAGCACAAAGCCCGCAACGATGGCCAGTCCGGCCAGCAAGGCGCCTTCGCCAGCGAGCAGCAGAAGGATTTGTCGCCGGGTGATGCCGATATGACGCAGCATGCCGAATTCTTTGGCGCGAGACAGCGTTTGCGCAGAAAAGGTTGCGGCGACACCGAACAAGCCAATGATGATTGCCACGCCTTCCAGCAAATAGGTGACTGCAAAACTGCGATCGAAAATTTTCAGACTGATTGCACGAATCTCGCCCGGCTCGGCGAACTCCAGAGTGCCTGCGAAGGGCAGTGATTCGAGTTGCGCACGCAGTTGAGCGGCACTGGCATCGCGATGAAGCCAGAGTGCCACGTCATTAATGTTCATATCACCCGTCAGTGCGCGATAGTCTTCCAGGCGAAGCATCAAAGCACCGGATTGCCTCGCATAATCGCGCCACACCCCGGCGACTGTGAATGTGGCCAGCTTGCCTTGCAGGGGCAGTTCTACGGATTGCCCCGGCTGCCAGCCATACAAATCCACCATCGCTTCAGAAATCCAGACAGGGCGCGCGATACTCTTGATAGATTCGCCCACGATAGGAATGCTGCGATCTGGCGCATCCGCATCCAGTGTTCGCGCAATCAGCGCCACTGCGGGGCGTGAGGGTTCAAGCGTGATGGGTTGATGACGTGTGGTTTCCATGCGAGCGACGGCGGGCAGATGTTCGATCTGCAGCTGTTCCTCTGCACTGATACGACCCGCATCGCCACCATTTTGCACACGCACATACATATCGGCCGACAGCAGATGCTGCAACCAGTCATCAACAGAGACGCGAAAGCTGGAGACCATGATACCCATGGCCACCATCAATGAGAAACTGGCGAGTACACCTCCAAGGGCAATCGCTGCCTGATTGGGTGCGTTGGCCAGACGTGCGAGTGCGAGGCTGCCCATCATGCCGGACCAGCGCGGTGCCAGCGCGGAAAAAATCACCGACGCAGCGCGGGGCATCAATGCGATGCTGCCCACCAGCAGCAAGGCAATCGACAAGTAACCAAACACGGGTAATCCTGACACCGGTGGCAACAACGTAAACAACGCACCCAGCGCAATGGCGGCAAGCGCAGGCCAGGGTACGGCGAGTGGTGCCAGCGCAAGATCTTCACTGCCCGCTTTCATCGCGGCAGCAGGTTTTGCGCGTGCGGCTTCCATCGCCGGCGACCAGCTCCCAAGTACAGCCACACCCGCACCAGCACTAAAAAAAATCAGTGCTGCCATCGGACTGAACACCAGCGTCGGACGCACACCCGGAAAATAGCCACCGCCCAGATCACCACCGAACATTGACAAGGCCGCCGCTGCCAGCCCATAGCCGAGTGCAATACCGAGCGCTGCACCCACGACACCGAGCAAGCTGCCTTCGATCAGCACTTGCGCTAGCAGTTGCCTGCGCGTGACCCCAAGTGTGCGCATGAGCGCGAACTGCGGACGGCGTCGCAATACCGACAAGGCCTGCGTCGAGAACACCAAAAAGGCGCCCGTAAACAGGGCTACCAGCGCCAGCACATTGAGATTCACACGATAGGCGCGCGACATGGTGGCAGTGCGTTTGTCCTGATCCTCTGCTTCCGCAATGATGATTGAGTCCTGCAATTGCTCCAGACGAGTCTTGAATGCGGAACGATTCGCGCCCGGCACCAGCTTGATATCGATGCGCGACAATTGTCCGAGCCGTGCGAACTGCCATTGGGCGCTGCCGATATCCATCACGGCCAAACGCTGTCCTGAACGCGCACGCAACAGTGAGCCTGCAACGCGAAGTGAGACGCGGCGTGTACCGGCAAAGAGCGTGAGGGTGTCACCGGTACGCAGTTGTAGCCATGTCATCGCAGCGGGTGAGAGAAAAATAGTATCGGCCATCAGCGTGTCGAAGGGTTTGCCTTCTTCCGGCTGACCCATCAGGTCGGGTGATATCAAGGCTGATTGAAATCCATCAATGCCCAAGACCTTCAGTGCGCTGCGCTGACCCGGTACGGCGAGATCCAGTTCAAGTATCGGCGCCGCGATCTCGATCTCTGGCATTGCTGCGATGTGTGCGTACAAGGTCTCGTCGAGTTGCGTGCTCTTGCTGCGCACCTGCAGGTCGGCACTACCGGACAGACTGCGCGCTGCGGCCGAAAATTCACTGAATGCCGCTTCGTTGACCAGATGAATGCCAAAGCCCAACGCAACACCCAGTGCAATGGCCATCATCGCCACCAGCGCGCGTACTGGATGCGCTCGCCATTCGCCGCTGAGTAGCCAGCGCGAGACTTGCGACATCAGGATTACGGGAAATGTTCTCATCGAGCGTGCGCTTCATCCACGCTGATTTGCTTCAAGCCTTCGCGTGTCAGGAGCAGAACGCGGTCTGCGCTGGCAGCGGCTGCAGGTGAGTGTGTGACGATGATGCCTGAGGAGGCGCTGTTGCGAATTTCATTGCGGATGAGTTGAAGAATGTCGGCCGCAGTCTCGGGATCAAGATTGCCAGTCGGCTCATCGGCCAGCAACAAACGTGGTCGATGCACCAGTGCGCGCGCAATCGCGACCCGCTGCATCTCGCCGCCCGACAACTGACGCGGGAAATCATGTTCGCGCCCCTGCAAACCCACGGCGCTGAGCATTTCGCTGGCGCGTGTGATTGGCAAGCCATTCAAGACCAGTGGCAACGCGATGTTCTGATGCACGCTCAGGTGGGGCAGCAAATGAAAGGCCTGAAAAATGAAGCCCAGTTTTTCACGCCGCAGCAAGGTGGCGGCATCATCATTCATGGCATCCAGGCGCGTGCCGGCGATATGCAAGCTACCACTGTCGGGTGCGTCCAGACCCGCGATCAGGTTCAGCAGTGTCGATTTCCCCACGCCCGACTCGCCCATGATGGCGACGTAGTCGCCAGCGCCGAGTTGCAGGTCGAGTTGATGCAGCACGGTACGCTGACCATAGGTTTTGGTCAGTTGCCGGCAGTCGAGTGCGAGTGGTGTTTCGGGTACAGCAGTGGACATGGCGGTTGCCGAGGGATCAAAGCATGCCAGTGTAGCCGGGTCGGGAAGTGTACGCAGGCCACTGCATGAGCAACCTTCAGCGGAAGTCAGGTCGTGACGTTGATGCCGGGTTTGCCGGCGCCGAGTTCACCGATGACGGCCGCTTGCGCAAAGCCCTGTGCATGAAACAGTGACAGTACCTTGTCGACGCTGTCTGCGGCACAGGCGACCAGCAAACCGCCCGATGTTTGCGGATCGCACAGCAGGGCTTTTTGAGTCTCGCTGATGTTGTCTGCGAGTGTTACATCCTGCCCATAGCCCGACCAGTTTCGACCCGAAGCACCGGTAATGAAACCGCTCGCAGCGAGCGCTTCCACTTGCGGCAGAAAAGGCACGGAGGCCAAATCGATCTGAGCCCGCAGCCCTGATCCCAGTGCCATTTCACGCGCATGACCCAGCAGGCCGAAGCCGGTCACATCCGTGATTGCATGCACGCCATCGATACTGGACAAATCTTTGCCGGGCGTATTGAGTTGCGTGGTGCTGGCAATCATCGCCGCATAGCCTTGTGCATCTAGTGCACCTTTTTTTAGGGCAGCCGAGAGAATGCCGACACCCAGTGGTTTGCCAAGAATGAGTTTGTCGCCGGCTTTTGCATCCGCGTTGCGTTTGATGCGTGAGGGATGAATCAGTCCCATCACCACCAGACCGTAAATTGGTTCAACGCAGTCAATCGTGTGACCACCTGCAATGGGTATGCCCGCTTGCGCGCAGACGGCTTCACCGCCGGCCAGAATTTTTCCTATGGTCTCGATGGGTAGTTTGTCGATGGGCATGCCGACCAGAGCGAGCGCCATGATGGGTGTGCCACCCATCGCGTAGACATCGGAGATCGCATTGGTGGCGGCGATGCGACCAAAATCGACTGGATCATCCACAATCGGCATGAAGAAATCGGTGGTCGCAATCAGTGCCTGTTCATCATTGAGTTGATAGACCGCGGCGTCATCGGCGGTTTCGATGCCAACCAACAGCTGCGGTGGTACCGGGAAGCCCGTACTTTGTTTGAGTATGTCGGCGAGCACGCCGGGCGCAATTTTGCAGCCACAGCCGCCGCCATGAGAAAACGAAGTGAGTCTGAGCGAACCGGTATCGGTAACCTGCATGCGATGCTCCTGTGATTTGAAGACGCGATTATCCCGCATCCTTTGGTGTGCAGTGATTTTTCGAGCCCTGCAAATGCCACTGGCCCCCGAAGGAGCCAGTGAATGTACTGCTATTCCAGCAGAATGCGTCCGCAAGACGCATCGCCGATCGGGGACTTAGCCGCGACGCTGTTCGCCGCTGCGACCATCGCTACGGAAGCTGCGTGAGCCGCTGCCTTCCTTGCGTGGTGCGCTGCCAGGTTTGCTGAAAGTGCGCTGACCCGGTTTGCTGTTACCTGGTTTGCGACCATCGCCCGGACGCCAGCCCGGACGGCGCGGTGCTGCCGATGCGGTGCGCTTGGGTTCAAAGCCTGCCACCACATCGACCGGAATCACTTGCTTGGTGAAGCGCTCGATACGTTTTACATGCACGCCTTCGGCATGATTGACCAGCGAGACAGCAGTGCCCTGACGACCTGCACGACCGGTACGACCGATACGATGCACATAGTCTTCCGGGAATTTCGGCAGATCGTAGTTGAACACGTGCGTGATGCCCGGCACGTCAATGCCACGTGCTGCGACATCGGTCGCTACCAGCACGCGTACCTGACCGCGGCGCATGCCATTGAGTGTGCGATTGCGTGCGCCCTGATTCATGTCGCCATGCAAAGCGGCGGCTGCAAAACCTGCGATGGTCAGGCGGTCGGCGATGGTGTCGGCGTCACGCTTGGTCGCAGTGAAAACAACGGCCTGGTCCATCGATGCGTCGCGCAGCAGATGATCGAGCAGACGATTCTTGTGCGACAGATCGTCCACGAAGTGCACGCGCTGATCGATGTTTTCATGGCGAGTCGAGGCACTCGCGATTTGTACCGTCATCGGGCCGCGGGTAATGCGACGGGCCATGTTGCCGACCATGCCATCCAGTGTTGCCGAGAACAGCATGGTTTGACGAGTTGCGGGCGTTTTGCCAATGATGAGTTCGATATCATCAATGAAGCCCATGTCGAGCATGCGATCAGCTTCGTCGAGTACGAGGATTTGTAATTGTGAAAAATCGATCTTGCCGGATTCCATGTGATCGATCAGACGGCCCGGTGTGGCGACCAGAATTTCAGGATTGCGCGAGAGCAGTTGCATTTGCTTCGGGTAGGGCATGCCGCCCAGAATCGAGACTGCCTGCACGCGGCGCAATCCACGGCCATATTTTTCGGTTGCTGTGGTGACCTGCAGCGCGAGCTCGCGCGTCGGAGTCAGTACCAGCATTTTGGGTTGAGCGGCTTTGAAACGTGGACGCTCGCCACGTGAGCGCGCAGATTGCGCGGCTTGATTTGGCGTTTTGCCCTGTGGCGCTTCGCCGGGTTGGTTGGTCAGCTTGTGCAGCGCGGGCAGCATGAAGGCTGCCGTTTTGCCCGAGCCGGTTTGCGAGGACACCAGCAGATCGCGGCCGGCGATGGCGGCGGGGATAGCCTGCTCCTGCACGGGCGTTGGCGCGGTATAGCCAGCCTCGCTCAGTGATTTCAAAATTTGCGGATTGAGGCCCAGTGATTCGAATGTCATTCTGTTCTTTCGTAAGATCGACGATAAGCGTCACGCCATGACCCAGCAAGGCCATGAAATGACAATAAAAAGCAAAGCAAACCAGCGAAACAAACGAAATCTTGCGAAGAAGGTTTCGGCACAAAAGCTTTGCGCCGGATCGGTGCTCATTGAAGCGGCACCAGGAGGCGGGAGGGCTTTGAGGTTGAAGCTGAGGGTTGGCTAAGCAACGATGCGCTGCAAATTGTGCAGCGCGGGACGGATTGTACAGGAAATCGCGTGGATGAGGGCGGCCGCGAAAAAGATGGGATCAAAGTCGATGCGCGGGCCGGCGCCGTGGAGGCGACACCGGCGCTTAGTCTTCTGATCCCATGCCTGCCACAACCTGCGAGAAGCCACCGTCGACATAGGTGATCTCGCCCGTGATGCCGCCGGCCAGATCCGACAGCAGGAAAGCCGAGGCATTGCCCACATCTTCCAGCGTGACATTGCGACGCAGTGGGGCGTTTTCTTTGACGAAATTCAGTATCTTGCCGAAATCCTTGATGCCTGAGGCGGCCAGTGTCTTGATTGGTCCAGCGGAAATTGCGTTGACGCGCACGCCACGCTTGCCGAGCGACTCTGCCAGATAACGCACGCTCGCTTCGAGCGATGCTTTGGCCAGACCCATGGTGTTGTAGTTGGGAAGCGCGCGCATCGCGCCGAGGTAAGACAGGGTCAGCAATGCGGCATTCGGCGAGAGCAAGGGTAACGCGGCTTTGGCCAGTGCCGGGAAGCTGTACGCAGAAATATCATGCGCCACCCGAAAACCGTCGCGCGAGAGTCCGTCGAGGAAATCGCCCGCAATCGCTTCACGCGGCGCGAATCCAATCGCATGCACCAGCCCGTCCAGTTGTGTCCAGGATTTGCCCAGATCGGCAAACAGCGCGGCAATTTGCTCGTCGCTGCCCACGTCGCATTCGAATACCAGGTCGCTGTCGAACTCTTTGGCGTAATCGGTGATGCGGTCCTTGAAGCGTTCGCCAACGTAGGTGAACGCCAGCTCGGCGCCTTCGCGCTTGCAGGCCTGTGCAATGCCGTAGGCAATCGAGCGGTTGGACAGTACGCCGGTGATCAGTATTTTTTTGCCTTGCAAAAATGCCATTCGAGACTCCCAGAGACCGGATGCAGACCGGCGAAAGGCGTCATTGTAGGGGTTCGGGACCGCGCGGCGCAAATACTCCGGGCGGTGGGGCAAATGCGCCTCGCCCGGTCTTTGCTGAAAACCGCTATCCTTGACGCGTTTTTGCCAAGTCGACCAAGCCACCATGATCCGAGTGCATGCCAGAGCTGTTTACCGAGTCGTTGTCAGCACCCTCGTGGCTGCCGCCCTGATCTGCGGCGCCGATGTCTGGGCGGCGCATGCGTTCTCCTTGTATGACACACCGAGATATCCGGCCGGCTTCCATCATTTCGATTATCTGAATCCGGATGCGCCCAAGGGTGGCGATCTGTATCTGGCCAACCCGGATTCCCGCACCAGCTTCGACAAGTTCAACCCCTTCTCCATGAAGGGTGTGGCTGCTGCAGGCGTAGCCAATCTGATGTTTGAATCACTGGCCATCACCTCGGCTGACGAAGTGGCGACCATGTATGGCTTGCTGGCTGAAGACATGGTGCTGGCGCCAGATCGCATGTCCATGACCTTTCGATTGCATCCCAAAGCCCGCTTCAATAACGGTGATCCGGTGCTGCCAGAAGATGTGAAATATGCCTTTGATACGCTGATGGCCAAAGGCGCACCTCAATTCAAAATGATTTTTGCCGATGTGAAGCAATGCGTGGTGGTCGATGGCGCCACCGTGCGCTTTGATTTCAAATCCGCCAATCGCGAACTGCCTCTGATCGTCGGTGGCATGCCAGTGTTCTCGCGCAAATGGGCGGCGGGTACGCCCTTCGACAAAATACAACTGACGGCACCGATTGCCAGCGGTCCGTATCTGATTGAAAAATATGATCTGGGTCGCTCGATAGCATTTCGCCGTAATCCCGCGTACTGGGCAAACGATCTGCCGGTTCGTCGCGGCGCGTTCAATTTCGATCGTATCGTTTACCGCTTCTACAAGGATGATGTCGCTCGCCTCGAAGCCTTCATGGCCGGTGAATTCGATGTGGTGGTGGAGTACCGCGCAAAGAACTGGGCGCGTGCGTACAAGGGCAAGCCTTTCGATACCGGTGAAATCATCAAGACAACGCTGAAGCACTCCAATGGCGCAGGCATGCAGGCTTTCGTGATGAATCTGCGGCGACCGCAGTTTCAGGACGCGCGTGTTCGGCGCGCACTGGGGCTGGCAATGGATTTCGAGTGGATGAACCGTCAACTGTTCTACAGTCAGTATGTTCGCATCGATTCTTTCTTCAGTAATTCAGAACTGGGCGCGCATGGACTGCCTTCTGAAGCCGAGCTTAAATTGTTAGAACCACTGCGCGACCAGCTGGACCCGGCCGTCTTCGGCCCGGCACCGCTGCCGCCCAACACCGATGCCCCAGGATCGTTGCGCGCCAATCTGCTCAAGGCACGCGCGCTGTTCAAAGAGGCCGGTTGGGAATATCGCGATGGCGCGCTGCGCAATGCCAAGGGCGAGGTATTCAGTTTTGAAATTCTGGATGATCAATCCGCTTTGTCGCGCATCATCGCCGTCTATGTGCGCAATCTGGAAAAACTGGGCGTACGCGTCAGTCAGCGCACGGCAGACTTCGCCTTGGTGCAAAAGCGGATGGAAGAATTTGATTTCGACATGACCAGTCAGCGCTTTGGTGATGTCACCAGTCCCGGGAATGAAATGTTCGACATGCTCGGCTCCAAAGCCGCCGACGAAAAAGGCTCGAGCAATTACTGGGGTTTGAAAGATCCCGTAGTCGACAAGCTGGTCACGGCCCTGGTGCGCGCTGATTCACGCGCCGAGCTGGTGGCTGCTTCGAGAGCGCTGGATCGGGTGCTGCTGCACAAATACATCGTGGTGCCACATTGGTATTCGGCGACGCATCGCGTTGCATACCGAAATCGTTTCGGTATGCCCAAGGTATCGCCCAAGTATTATCAGGCTGATCCCTATGTAATTTCGAGCTGGTGGCAGGTCAAGCCTCGAAAGGCGAATTGATACCGGCGTTATGACAGTGGAAATTTGCGGTCGCCTTAACAACTACCGTCATCCCGGCGAAAGCTGGGATCCAGTGAATTAATCTTAAAAATCGCCAATGAATCTCTGGTCCTACATATTGAAAAGAACGCTGCTGATGATACCCACGCTATTGGGCGTCATCGCAATCACCTTTGCGGTGATTCAGTTTGTGCCCGGCGGGCCGGTTGAGCAGGCGCTGATTGAACTGAAAAAAGGTCAGACCGGTGGTGCGGGCGAGTCGTCCGGCGCTGGCGCTTCCGAGTATCGCGGTCGTCAAGGTGTTGATGCGGAACGCGTGGAGGAAATCAAGGCGCTGTACGGTTTTGACAAGCCGCCGATGGAGCGATTTGTTCAAATGCTCAAAGGCTTTGCGCGCTTCGATCTCGGTCAGAGCTTTTATCACCACATGGATGTCTGGGAGTTGGTGAAATCCAAACTGCCCGTGTCCATCACCATCGGTTTGTGGACATTTTTTCTGACCTATTTCATTTCCGTGCCGCTGGGCGTTGCCAAGGCAGTGCGTGAGGGCAGCCGCTTTGACAGTGTGACCAGCATGCTGGTGCTGATCGGTTATTCGATTCCTGGTTTTGTGCTGGGTGTTTTTCTTCTGGTGGTTTTTGCTGGTAGCAGCTTCGTGCAATGGTTCCCTTTGCGCGGACTGACGTCGGATGATTGGGAGTCGCTTTCATCGTTTGGCAA
>JACCDP010226174.1_pt1 | contig 21817 bp, 18 predicted proteins | sample 7445841 | NCBI WGS metagenome assembly JACCDP01 (sample SAMN15323441, study PRJNA562643) | freshwater metagenome | isolation source: river surface water | place: USA:Blue River Watershed | collected 2017-08-17
CATCTTGTTGCTTGCGCATTTCCTGAAAAGCCCGATCCTGCTCCTGCATTCGATGATCGGCCTCCTGCAAACGGATGGCCACCTCAGCGACCGCAGCCGATGCCTCGTCCAGATGCTGTGAACAAGAGGTCCATTGATTTTGGAGATCCTCCAAACGAGTCTTTTGCTCTTCTTGCTGTTCGCGGTCGTTGGCTTTTTGTTGCTCCAGGGATTGGATTTTGTCCATTAAATGACGGAGACGTTCCTGTTGCAATTGTTGTTGCGACTCCAGGGACCGCAGGCGATTGGAAACATCCTGCAAGACCGAACGAGCGTTGCTAAGATTTTGCTCGGCATCGGTCATCCGGGCCTTGCCAGCACTCAGTTTGGCCTCGGTATCCTGCAAATCCTGATCCAAACGGCTTTTTTCGGATCCCAAATCCCCTTCTTGAACACTGCCTTCCTGCAATTGTTTTTGCCAACCTTGCAATTGATGCCAGGCCCATTCCATGGCGGCCACCCGATAATCCTCCTTGAGTTGCTGAACCTGTTCCGCTTTGCGGGCCTGGTTTTGCAATTGCTTCATGGAACGGTCGATCTCAAAAAGAATATCCTCAACCCGAGACAGGTCGGCTTCGGCATCTTCCAAGCGAGCCATGGTTTCTTTCTTGCGGATTTTGTATTTGGAGACCCCGGTGGCCTCTTCAAATAAATCACGGCGGGAATGATCCTTGTCGTTGAGGATCTCGTCAATCATCTTGAGCTCGATAATGGCGTAGGAATCGCTACCAATACCGGTATCCAAAAAGAGATTGGTGATGTCTTTGAGGCGGCAAGTGACCCCGTTCAAAAGGTATTCACTTTCTCCAGAACGGTACAAGCGGCGCCCGATGGTCACTTCGCGGTACTCGGAGGGCAGGATGCCCTTGTGGTTATCAAAAGTTAGCCGGACCTCGGCCAAAGCGGCTTGTTTGCGGTTGTTGGTACCATTAAAAATCACCCCATCCATCTTGTCGGAACGGAGCATACGGGATTTTTGCTCGCCCAATACCCATCGAATGGCGTCCACGACATTGGACTTACCGCTCCCATTGGGTCCGACAATACCGGTGACCCCTTCCTTGAATCGCACCAAGACCCGATCCCCAAAACTCTTAAAACCCTTGACCTCAATTTCCGTAAGTCGCATATTTTCAGTATCGTATAGTTTTCGAACCGCGCTTATCGCGGGGTTACAAACTTAACCCGATACCCTCTACTTTTATGCCCACATTCCTATGGACTTATCCACCGTCGTCTATGTTTTGGGGGCCGTTTTGTACGCCCTCTGGAGTAGGCGTTCCACACCGTCGACTCAACAGGCCCCCTCCCCGCCGGTTTGGACACCGCCCCCTCCCAGCCCTCAAGTCGTAGCCCCCAACCAACGCGCTCAGACTCCAAATACCCCCATTCAGGGCCCAAAGACGCTGCGAGCCACCCAGTCCACCACCCCAATCCCGTCCACAGAACTCGATGCTTTGGAAAACCCCTCGTCCGATCTTCGCCCTAAAACGACCGAGGATTGGAAAAAGGCGGTGATTTGGTCTTCGCTTCTGGACCCTCGTTTTGATCGACCCTATCGCGGACCCAAGGGGGGTTGATGTTCCAAGGAATTTAGAGCAAATAAGGCATATCTCTTTGGCAGAGAGGTCGAGCCATGATAAAGCCTTCCCCAAATTCTGCCCCAATCAAACGCCCCATTTCCCGGGCTCTGGCTTCAATAAATGGCAGAAAATCAGGTCGAGAAATCGGGGTGACCGGTTCCCTGGAACCTTCTTGATGAAATTGGGAAGCATAGCAGGCTAGCAATTCGGTCTTGGCCTGCCAATGTTCCGAAATATTGGTGACATACGAAGGGGCGTGGTAATGGTCTTGGATATAATGGGCCAGGAGGGGCGTTGCCCAGGGTTCTTGGCTTTCACCTTCCCAATCCGTTCGAACTTTGAGCAAGCCACTCAAAAAAACCGCCCTGCCCAACAAGGAGGAAGCCCGGCCATGATCGGGATGCCGATCCGATACCGCGTTGCCCCAAACCACCCTTGGTCTAAACCGACGAATGCAGCGCACCAAGGTGTGCAGGAGTTCTGGAGTTCCTTCAAAATAGCCATCCCCCAAATCGAGGTTAAGGCGTTCCCTCAAACCCAACAGGCCCGACGCAGCTTGGGCCTCGGCGGCTCTGGTTTCGGCACTGCCTCGGGTACCCAATTCCCCTCGGGTCCAATCCACCATGACCACATCAAAACCACGATCACGCGCTTTGAGCAGGGTGCCCCCCATGCCCAATTCGGCATCGTCCGGATGGGCTGCAAAAACCAGCCAATCGCAGGCCGTTGATGAAGGGGTGGTGTTCATGGTTTGGAAGTGTTTTGAAATTTGTATGGAATGGTATAAGCCTGACCTTCAATCATCATCAGGATCAACTCAATATCCCGGTCCTCCTGCAATTCGTAGGTGGATTTGAGACTGCTCCCAAAGAGGAGGGCCAGACTTTGCCACATAAAGGCCTGAAAAGAACCCCTGAATTCACGAACGATTGAATAGGAAGTTCGAGCGGTTTCCCGATCCACCAATTTGATTAAGAGACGGCCCTGGGTAACGGTCAGGTCCATCAACTGCTTTTTGTATTGTTTCTTGAGGGATGCCTCCAATTTTTTGCAATGGGCGCGGTGTTGGATCTCAGGGATTCTTTGAAGCTCCAATTCCAATTCGTTGAGTTGCTTCCCTGCGGCCTTGGCCAGGGGATAAACTTTCATAACATTCCAATAAAGGCGATCGAAGCGCTTTTTGTCGGCAGCCGATCGAAAAACACGTTTGTCCCGCACATCTACATGGGGCAAAAAAGCCACCGGCACCGTGTCTCCGTTGCTATCAATATAGGCCGGCAGTTCCATGGGCCTCGTTGACCCCGGGGTCTGGGCTTGGACGTTTCCTAGAAGCATTCCACAGCCCCAAATCAGGCCCCAGACGATGCGCAGTCCCCCGCGTAGGGGTTGACAACGACGATTAAACCGGGTCATGTTCCGTGAATTTGAAGCAAAACGCTATTTTTGCAAAGTTATTCTGAATACCCAACCTTGATGTCCACGAACTCCTCTGCCCTTACCGCCTTGTCTCCCTTGGATGGGCGTTACCACAGCCAAACCGCGGCTCTGGGGAACTACTTCTCGGAATGGGCCTTGTTCAAATACCGTGTGGAGGTGGAATGGCTGTATTTGCAGGCCCTCTGCGATGCCAACCTTCCCCGCGGGCCGATGATGGAGCCTGCTTTGCGTCAACAACTAGACGGTAGGTTTCGGGCTTTTGGGGTCCAAGATGCCCAACGAATCAAAGAAATTGAACAAACCACCCTGCACGATATCAAGGCCATGGAATACTGGATGAAGGGTTGTTTGGAAGAAAACGGGGGCGCTGCTCTCAAGGAATGGGTGCATTTTGGGCTGACTTCCCAAGACATTAACCACACCGCGGTGCCGATGTCCTTGCGGGATGCCCGCCAAGACCTGCTCACCCCCGCCCTCGATAACCTTCTTGATCAACTTCGAAAAATGGCCATGGCCTGGTTGGATTTACCCATGCTGGCAAGAACCCATGGACAGCCGGCCTCTCCAACCCGTTTGGGCAAAGAGTTTTTGGTTTGGGTCGAACGCTTGGAACGTCAAATGAAAATGCTGAGCGATGTTCCCGTCGGGGCCAAATTCGGCGGAGCCACCGGGAATTTCAATGCCCATCATTTGGTTTGGCCCCAAACCGACTGGCCGGCTTTTGCGGATCGCTTTGTCCAAGATACCCTGGGACTCACCCGCTACTGCTATACCACCCAGATCGAACACTACGATTATTTGGCAGCCTATTGCCATAACATGATACGCATCCAGGTCATCTTGTTGGACCTGTGTCGTGACCTGTGGCAATACATTTCCATGGGTTATTTTCATCAAGAAATCCGTCAGGGCCAGGTGGGCAGTTCCGCCATGCCTCACAAAGTCAATCCCATTGATTTTGAGAATGCCGAAGGAAATCTAGGCCTTTCCAACGCCCTTTTGGGCCATTTGGCCGAAAAACTCCCGGTATCCCGCCTCCAAAGAGATTTGAGCGATAGCACGGTCCTTCGGAATTTGGGGGTACCCTTAGGGCACACCCTTTTGGCCTTGCAATCCCTCTCCAAAGGCCTTTCCAAAATTCAGCCCGATCCCCAAGCCTTGGCCGCAGATCTAGACCAAAACTGGGCTGTGCTCGCCGAAGGAATTCAAACATTGTTACGGGCTCGCGGTATCGAGACACCCTACGAAAAACTCAAGGAACTGACCCGCACCGGGCAACGCATGGATCGCGAAAGTCTGCAACAATTTATTGCTACGCTGGGTCTGGACCCCGAAGACCGGGATCGTTTACTTAACCTCAGCCCGGACCTTTATTTGGGCGTCGTGCCCTCGCCCCATGCCCCAGGATTTTCCCGCTGAACCTTGGGAATTAATCCGCTTCAATCCCTTTGAAGCCGGGCATCGCTTTGATTATACCCGTTGCATCCTAACGGGTCTTCCTATCGACCCCACCAAAGACCTGCGCCCTGTTTTCCCCGGAACCTGGTTTGAAAGAGCAGGCCTTCAACCGGGGCATCGTTTGCAATTGGTGGATGGTAGCTCTTTGGATTACCGAGAACTACGCCTGCCTTTGCACCCGGCCTGCTGGGAAGGGGGGGTGGACGAGGTGGCCCGAAAATGCGCTGAACTCTTCGCATCGGGCATCGAAACCCTGGGTTGGATCCGGACCGAACGAATTTATCAATGGATATGTTGGCTTTTTATCGGTGTGCTCTACGCTGAAATGAACGCGCTAAGCGACCAAGAAGACGCCCATCCGGCTTGGAGGGATTCTTCGTTTTTGAATCGTTATCGCATGATCCACCTTAGCCTCCAAGGCGCGGTATTTCCTCTGCAATACCTGGGCTACGATCCCGGTTCTGTCTTCATTCTACCCTTGGAGGGGGACCGCAAAGGCTTCGACTTCAAATCCAGTTCCAATACCCAAAGCCTGAGCCTTCGTGTTGGGGAATCACTCATTCTGGCTAGTCTAGGGGACAACGGCGCTCACATGGCATTTTTTGAGGATGAGTTTTTGTCCTATCGTCACCAAACGCTCCGTCCTCTCCAAGGCGATGAGATTTTTGCACGGATGTGTTACCGCAATCACCTCCTCAACCCGGTTTTTGAATACGGGATTGGTTTTGGCGACGCCGAGGATGCGACGACCTATATCCGGATGCAAATTCCACCTGAATTGGCCGGTGAAGAAGCTTTCGGTCCTTGGTCCGACCTGGAATATGCAACCGTCTTGGACCAATACCTGCGTCCACACGGTGTAGAACCCCTGAAGACCTTTCAGGAAAGCGGAGAATTGATAACGTTTCTGGAGCCTAGGAACGGCTCCTGATATGTTGGAGGAAATACTTGCCTAGGATATCAAATTCCAGGTTCACCCCTTGGCCTTCTTCCAATTCTCCGAGGGTCGTATGCTCATAGGTATAAGGAATAACGGCCACCGAGAAAGTCCCTTCCCCCACCTCCACAACAGTCAATGAAACGCCGTTGACGGTGACGGAGCCTTTGGGCACCAGCAAAGTTTGATGCTCTGCTGGAAAAGAGAATTCAAAAGTCCAACTGCCGTCTCTGGATTCTTTTCGGGTACAAACCCCGGTGGCATCCACATGACCTTGGACCCAATGGCCATCCAAACGATCCCCCACCCGCAGGCAGCGTTCCAAATTAACGCGGTCCCCCACTTGGAGATTCCCCAACGTACTACGATCCAAGGTTTCCTGAACCGCCACCACACGATGACTTTGGTCATCACAGGACACCACGGTCAGGCAGACCCCTTGGTGGGCAAGACTTTGGTCAACTTTGAGTTCGCCGCTGATCTTGGATTCAAACGAGAGAACCAAGTTGGTCCCCTCCATGGATCGGGATAGGAGCGTGCCCGTCGCTTCGACAATGCCTGTAAACACAAAAACCAGGCTTAGGCCATGGAAGAAGAGCCACCGGCCGCATGGCCACCCCCACTAAATTGGGCACCCAAATAAGAACGATTTAGGCGAGCAATGTTCTCCACCGAAATTCCTTTGGGGCAATCTGCTTCGCATGCCCCGGTGTTGGTGCAATGCCCAAAACCTTCCTCATCCATGGCCTGCACCATCGAAAGAACCCTTTCGCGATGCTCGGGTTGCCCTTGAGGCAACAAGGCATACTGAGAAACCTTGGCGGATACAAATAGCATCGCCGAGGCATTTTTGCAGGCAGCTACGCAGGCCCCGCAGCCAATGCAAGCAGCCGCGGCAAAGGCCTCGTCCGCATCCGTTTTGGGAATGGGTACCGCATTGCCATCCGGTGCGTTCCCGGTGTTCACCGTGATGTAACCACCCGCTTGTTGAATCCGATCAAAGGCCGAACGATTCACCACCAAATCCCGGACCACTGGAAAAGCCTTGGCCCGAAATGGCTCGATAGTAATGGTTTCTCCGTCTTTGAAATGACGCATATGCAATTGACAGGTGGTGGTCCCTTGCTGAGGACCGTGGGCCCGGCCGTTGATATAGAGGCTGCACATCCCACAAATTCCTTCCCGGCAATCGTGGTCAAAGGCCACCGGCTCGCGGCCCTCGGTGATCAATTGCTCGTTGAGCAAATCCAACATTTCCAAAAAGGAAGCATGGACGGGAACCGAAGGCAGTTCGTAGGTTTCAAATTTCCCGGACGCTTGGGTGGAGGGTTGTCTCCAAACTTGGAGGCGTAGATTGAGCGATTTAGATTCCATTGCGGACTAGGAGGGTTGTGGGAGTGGAAACTTATTTGTAGGAACGCTGCGTAGGGTGTGCTGCTTCAAAAACCAGGTCTTCGCGGTGCATGACTGGTTCGTTCAAGGGACCGGTGTATTCCCATGCAGCCACGTAGGCAAAGGTGTCGTCGTGACGAAGAGCTTCCCCTTCGGGGGTTTGATGTTCAACCCGAAAATGACCACCGCAGGATTCTTCACGGGCCAAGGCATCGCAGACCATGAGGCGGCCTAATTCGATGAAATCGGCAACCCGCTGGGCCTTGTCCAATTCAGGGTTAAAAGAAGCCAGGGTACCGCTGACCCGCACATCGGACCAAAAATCTTTGTGCAATTGATCAATCAAACCCAAGGCATGGGTTAGACCCTCCCGACTGCGGGCCATCCCGCAATATTCCCACATGATTTTGCCCAATTCACGATGAAACGATTCCGGTGAACGACGGCCTTGGATGCTTAGAATTTTCTGTTGATATGCAAGGGCCCTTTGTTCAGCCTCGGCAAAGGCGGGATCCTCCGTAGAAGGAGCTGCATGTCGAATCTCCGAAGACAAATAAGACCCGATGGTATACGGTAACACAAAATACCCATCGGCCAAGCCTTGCATCAAAGCCGACGCACCCAAACGATTGGCCCCGTGATCCGAAAAATTGGCTTCACCGATGGCGTAAAGCCCCGGAACCGTGGTCATCAAATCGTAATCGACCCACAATCCACCCATGGTATAATGCACGGCTGGGTAAATTTTCATAGGAGTCTCGTAAGGATTGTCCCCGGTGATTTTTTCGTACATCTCAAAGAGATTCCCGTAGCGGGCCGAAATGGTGTTACGACCCAAACGACGGATGGAATCCTCGAAGTCCAAAAACACCGCCAACCCCGTGGGTGCGACACCGTGACCGGCATCACAGACTTCCTTGGCTGCTCTGGAAGCCACGTCCCGGGGAACCAAGTTTCCAAAAGCAGGGTATTTGCGTTCCAAATAATAGTCGCGGCGATCTTCGGGAATATCCCCCGCCTTGAGTCGCCCTTCGCGAATGGCCTGCGCATCTTCTTTGATCGCCGGTACCCATACCCGACCGTCGTTGCGCAACGACTCGGACATGAGGGTTAGTTTGGATTGATACTCCCCGGATTGGGGAAGGCAAGTGGGGTGAATTTGGGTAAAACAAGGATTCCCAAACAAAGCCCCGTGACGGTGGGCTTTCCAAGCGGCGGTTACATTGGAACCCATGGCGTTGGTCGAGAGGTAAAAGACATTACCGTAACCACCGGAAGCCAAAACCACTGCGTGGGCCGAATGTCTTTCGAGCTCCCCGGTAACCAGGTTCTTGGCAATGATGCCCCTGGCTTTGCCGTCCACGGTGACCAATTCCACCATTTCGTGGCGGCTGTACATGGTCACTTGCTTTTTGGCAATTTGCCGGTTCAGGGCCGAATAAGCCCCTAACAACAACTGCTGCCCGGTTTGACCACGGGCATAGAACGTACGAGATACCTGGGTTCCTCCAAACGAACGATTGTCCAACATCCCGCCGTAATCCCTTGCAAAGGGCACACCTTGGGCAACGCATTGATCAATAATGGAGGCACTGACTTCGGCCAGACGATGCACATTGGCTTCGCGGGCTCGGTAATCCCCCCCCTTGATGGTATCATAGAAAAGACGGTAGACCGAGTCTCCGTCGTTTTGGTAATTTTTGGCCGCGTTGATCCCCCCCTGCGCTGCAATGCTGTGGGCGCGTCGTGGTGAATCCTGAAAGCAAAAGGCCTTGACCTTGTAGCCAAGCTCTGCCAGGGAAGCCGCCGCGGATGCACCGGCCAGGCCGGTCCCCACCACAATAATTTCCATTTTGCGCTTGTTCGCAGGAGAAACCAGAGGCACGGTCGAGCGGTAACGGGTCCAGCGTTCCTGGAGCGTTCCTGCCGGTATTTTGGAGTCCAATTTCATGGGGTCTTTTTAGAAGGCGAAGTTTGGGAGGCTCGGATTAATAGCCAGCGGATTGGAGGTACATGACCACCGGAATCAGAGCAAAAAGGGCCGGAACAAGGACGGCAAAGACGGTTCCTACGGTGCGGATCACGGGCTTGTAGCGGTAATTGCTAAGGCCCAGGGTGTGAAAGGCGCTTTGGAAGCCGTGGTAAAGATGAAAGCCCACTGCCACCATGCTCAATACATAAAACAAGGCATACAACGGGTTTTTGTAGGCCTCGCAAACCACCCTGTAAGCGTCGGTTAAGGCTTCTTCAGCACCGGGGTAAAGGACAACGGGGACTTCCCCAAACTTGAGTTCGTACCAAAATCCCTTGAGATGAACCAGCAAAAAAGCCAATACCAGCGTTCCCAAAATCCCCATATTCCGGGAGGACCAGGTAGTCATTTCCTTCGCTGCCCGGCCCTGGTAACCGACGGGGCGAGCGGCGTTGGCCTGTTTGGTCAGCCACAGGCTGTAAAGAACATGCAGAATGATGAAGGCAAAATTCAGCTTGGAGACGGTTTGAATCAACAAACTATGGCTCATGAAATGAGAATATTCGTTGAACGAACGCCCCTGATCGGGTACCAGGAGTTGTAGGTTGCCGGCCAGGTGAACGACCAAAAACAAAATCAAAAACAAACCCGTCAGGGCCATAACCGTCTTGCGGCCGTTGGAAGAAAGCAAAAATCTTTTGATGGGACTCATACCAGGGGTTTGTGCAAATTTACGGGCGAAAACCACCCAAAAACAAAAAACCCCGACCCTTGCGGGTCGGGGCTTTCACGGAACATCTTACATCATATCGCCCATGCCACCGCCACCTGGCATTGGAGGCATCTTGTCCTTCTCGGGCTCGTCGGCAATCACGCATTCGGTGGTCAACAACATAGCTGCGATAGAAGTCGCATTTTCGAGGGCAACGCGGGCCACTTTGGTTGGGTCGATGACTCCGGCGACCAGCATGTTTTGGAACTTGTCCAGGCGTGCATTGTAACCAAAGTTTCCGGTACCTTCCTTGACCTTTTGGACAATGATGGATCCGTCTACCCCACCGTTGGCCGCGATTTGACGAATCGGCTCTTCCAAGGCGCGCTTGATGATCTCAATACCGGTTTTTTCATCGGAATTTTCGGTTGCCACCTTGTCCAAGGCCTTGATGGCCCGGATAAAGGCCACACCACCGCCGGGAACAATTCCTTCTTCAACCGCTGCACGGGTTGCATGCAATGCGTCGTCGATGCGGTCCTTTTTCTCCTTCATTTCGACCTCGGTCGCAGCACCCACATAAAGAACCGCTACACCACCGGCCAATTTGGCAAGGCGCTCCTGCAGTTTTTCACGATCGTAATCGCTGCTGGTGCTTTCGATTTGAGCCTTAATTTGGTGAACCCGGGCTTTGATATCTTCTTTGTTACCAGCGCCGTTCACCAAGGTCGTATTGTCCTTGTCAATGGTCACCTTCTCGGCCCGACCCAAGTAGGTCAAATCGGCGTTGTCAAGCTTGTAACCACGCTCTTCAGAAATAACCGTTCCACCCGTCAAAATAGCGATGTCTTCCAACATGGCCTTGCGGCGGTCCCCAAAACCTGGGGCCTTCACGGCCGCAATTTTGAGGGATCCACGGATTTTGTTCACCACCAAGGTGGCCAACGCTTCCCCGTCCACATCCTCGGCAATAATTAACAAAGGGCGACCGGTTTGAACGACTTTCTCCAACACCGGCAACAGTTCCTTCATGGCCGAAACCTTCTTGTCATAAATCAAAATGTATGGATTGTCCAATTCGGCTTCCATCTTGTCGGCGTTGGTGACAAAATAGGGGGATACATAGCCCCGGTCGAATTGCATACCTTCCACAACATCCACATAGGTTTCCGTTGATTTGGCTTCTTCGACGGTAATGACACCTTCCTTGGTAACGCGACGCATCGCATCAGCAATGAGTTTACCAACCACGGCATCGTTGTTGGCCGAAATGGTGGCAATTTGTTCAATTTTGGAGAAATCATCGCCCACTTCCATACTCAAGGTGCGTAGGGATTTGACGGCAGCCGTAACGGCCTTGTCCATGCCCCTTTTCAGATCCATGGGATTGGCTCCAGCCGCCACATTCTTGAGACCAGCGCGAATCATGGCCTGGGCCAGAACGGTGGCCGTCGTGGTTCCATCACCGGCCTGATCGGCTGTTTTGGAGGCGACTTCTTTGACCAATTGGGCACCCATGTTTTCAATGGGGTCCTTGAGTTCGATTTCCTTGGCAACACTCACACCGTCTTTGGTGACTGTTGGAGCACCAAATTTCTTGTCTAATACGACGTTACGACCCTTAGGTCCAAGTGTCACTTTAACTGCGTTCGACAAAGCGTCCACGCCTCTTTTGAGGGCCTCGCGGGCCTCGGTATCAAAATAAATGAGCTTACTAGCCATGATAAATGGGTTTAATGGATTTTAGGTTAGAAACAATGGATGGGGACTTTTAGCCTAGAATGGCCATAATATCGGATTCCCGCATAATCAGGTAATCCTTGCCTTCAATTTGAACTTCGGTACCGGAATACTTGCCGTAAAGGATGGTTTGTCCGGCCTTAACGGTCATAGGCTCGTCTTTCTTGCCCTGTCCAACAGCGACAACGGTCCCGCGCTGTGGCTTTTCTTTGGCGGTATCGGGGATGATAATCCCTCCGGCGGTTTTCTCCTCGGCAGGCGAAGGCTCTACCAGAACTCGGTCGGCAATCGGTGTGATTTTGCTTGACATGGTTTTGAAATTTTAGGTTTTGAACCTAAGGCTACAAAAGCTATGCCAAAGCCATAAACAACAAACGAAGCAATAAAAATCAGCGATCCAACAAGCAATTTGTCAGTTTCACTGACAAATTCTCCGGAAGTCTATGACAAAATGCCAAAGTCCTCGGTTTGAAAAGCAGAAACCAAGGGGGTTGACCCCCTGGCAATGGCCGACTTACTGGGCCGTATCCCCGGTTTTGGCCGGGGCGTTCTGGGCGCCAGCGGGAGAGGAACTGCTAGGAGCCCCTGATGGAGCCGGAGTTGCCGGGGCCTCCAGCACCTTTTCTTCCAAACGAGTGGCTGCACCCTGCTCGACCTCTTCCCCACGGGGAATCCACAGGTTAATGAGCAAAGCCAGCGTCAAAAGACTCAAACTGAGAACCCAAGTACCACGCTCAACCACATCGGAGGTACGCTTGACGCCCATGATCTGGTTGGTCGATGAAAATCCTTGGGCCAATCCCCCGCCTTTGGGCTTTTGAATCAAAACCAAAAGAATCAGTAGAACACTGACGAGGACAATAAGCAATGTAATGAAGGTGTACATGGGTTAGGGGGTTCTATTAATCGTTATCGGATTGGATCTGCTCCAAGCGGGCCGCAAAATAAGTCGTTTTAGCTGGAAATCGGAGCATCAATTTGCGATAAATCTGGGCGGCCCTTTGCCGTTGTCCCTGCCGGAGATGGAGTTCCGCCAAAGACTCCGAAACCGGAATCTCGTTCGTATTCAGACTGAGGGCGGCTAAATCCCTTAAGGAATCGGTTCCAGACGATGTTTTTTCACCTGACACGGGAACCGTCACCGCGGGTTTTCGCTCATCAACATGCGACCCGGCAAACCAGGCATCCAACGTCGCATCTGCTTCCAAAAGATCCCCTGCCAAGGCTTCGGCATAGCCCATGGCCAAAAGATCTTCTTCTTCTGACTCGGAGTCCAGACCTGATAATTTTTCAAACCAGGCCAAGCGACTTGTAGTAATTGCTTCGAACGCGGTTTCCACCAATTCGGGCGCCAGGGCCTCGGTTGGGTTCAGCGCACGGTACACCCATTGACCTTGGGCCGCGGCAGCGGCGGTTCGATCCGTTACCATCGGCAAACGAGAGGAATGGTTGGCCTTCAAACGCCGAAGGTTGAGCAATTGACCCGCTTCAAAGGCCGGCAAGGTTTGGAGCAACTGCTCCAATTCATCCCCGGAAACCCCTTCGAGATGCTCGGGGTGACGGACCCCATTCAGCAACAAACGCTGGTCCATGCTTACCAGTTAATAAAGGCTTTGTTGAAGGCATCGTCCACCAATTGGCGCACGATTTGTTCCACCAATTGGTTTTCGATGGATTGAAAAGGCGTCCCCGCATCAAAATCAGCGTAACGAACCAACCGCTGTTCCCATCCCGCTTTGGGGTTGGTCAAAGAGCGAAATCGTAAACGCCATACCACCGTTAAGCGGTTGAGGCTGGTGGTTTCGCGACCCGAAACCGCGGCAGCGCTCACCCCATAATCCAAAATTTCCCCGGTGAATTCCCAATCGGACTGCCCCAGCGCTCCCAACCGAAGGTTGGTCTCGGCCAAGCATTTGTCCCGAAAAGCATCGGACAACTGTTGGCTCAGCGAAGGCATCACCAAGGTGGCATTGTTGCGCATTTGGGCAATATGCACCGATCGAACTTCGGCCGGTACCGAGGCCCCGCTAAAGGTATAAACCCCGCAAGAAACCGGCAAAAAGCCGAATAGGAGGCCCAGGAGGCCCCAGAATGGCTTAATCCTCTTCGAGACCATATTCCTTGATCTTGCGATAAAGCGTTCGTTCTGAAATCCCCAGTTCCGTAGCAGCCTGACGACGGCGACCAGCGTATTTGCGAATGGCCCTTTCGATCATGCGCTTTTCAACCTCGGCCAGCGATAGATTTTCTTCCACGTCCACCACTTCGGCATGTTCTTCGTAACGAGATGTCGCATTCACCATCGCATTGACCCCCGGGGTCACCACGGGAGTAGCCACCGATGACATGGTATCTGAATGGACCACCCCATCACCTTCCATGATTTGACCCATGGCTCTTTTCATTTCGACCATATCCCGCTTGAGGTCAAACAAAACCTTGTACAACAAATCCCGCTCGGACCATTCCGATCCGGCCTCGGATGCCCCTTCCAAGAGGGCCGGCAAACCCGACCGAACCGCTTCCTTGACCGGGAGGTACGGGAGAACCTCGTCACCGCTCAACCGACGAGTCGGAGCCAAAACACAGATTTGTTCGGCTACGTTTTTGAGCTGACGAATGTTACCGGGCCAGGACTGATCGCAGAGCCATTGCATGGCCGCAGGGTCCAGCTGAACCGGTACCGAAGCGTACCGCTCAGCAAAGTCGGCGGCAAATTTTCGAAACAAAAGAGGAATATCTTCCTGACGATCCCGCAAGGATGGAATTTGAATCGCCACCGTATTCATCCTGTAGTACAAATCTTCGCGAAACTTGCCTTTCCCGATTTGGGATAGCAAGGAGACATTGGTCGCCGCCACCAAACGAACATCCGTTTTGAGGACCTTGGACGAGCCCACCTTGATGAATTCACCCGATTCCAAAACCCTCAAAAGGCGGGCCTGGGTTCCCAACGGCATCTCGGCCACTTCATCCAAAAAAATGGTCCCCCCGTTAACGGTCTCAAAATACCCCTGCCGAGCTTCGTGGGCCCCGGTAAAGGATCCTTTTTCGTGGCCAAAGAGCTCGGAATCAATGGTTCCCTCGGGGATGGCCCCGCAATTAACGGCGATGAACTTGTTGTGCTTGCGGTGGGATAATTGATGTAGGATTTTGGAAAAGACCTCTTTCCCCACCCCTGATTCACCCAAAATGAGGACCGAAACATCGGTGGCAGCCACCTGTTCGGCAATCCGCAGGGCATGGTTCAGCGTCGGGGCGTTTCCAATGATCCCAAAGCGTTGTTTGAGGGTTTGCAATTCCATCACCGAGCGGTTGAACGTTGTTGTTTTTCGAGAACCATGACCGCCATCCAGCCCCAGTATTTGAGACCCGGCACCAACCAAAAAAGCCCGCGGTCCAGGGCATCCAAACTGCGCAAAATAGGCTCAAACCAAGCCCGACGCCGGAACAGCACCGCAGCTGTTGTCAACATATTATAGTAACGAACCTGAACATTGGAAAAATACCTTTGGGCCCGATCAAAGTCAGGGCGTCGCATGGGTCTTTCGTCCACCGTCCTCAAGGCAGGGGTCATTCTTCGGTAAAGATTCAACAAAGGATTGTGACCGGTGGGTTCAATAAAGACGGCCCGCCCCCCTGGTTTGAGGCAGCGGGATAATTCAGCATAGGCCTTGTCAAGGTCCAGGTGGTGCAAGATGGCAGAGCCCACGATCATGTCGAAGGTATTATCCTCAAATTCAAGGCTTTCGGCGTTCATGCACTGAAAATCAATCACCAGTCCAAGTTCCTGAGCCTTGGCCCTGGACTGTTCAATCGCAACTTCCGATATATCAATCCCAACAACCTGCGCACCGCGGGCGGCCAAGTCAAAGGCCGCTGATCCCGGTCCACAACCGTATTCCAACACCAGCGTACCCGGCTCCAATGGGCTCATCGCTTGCCGGTGGGCCAAACGACTGCTTTGAATGGTCTCGTAATATTTATCAACCGAATGCCGGAGGTCCTCGGCAAAGGCTTTGTTATGGTATTCTTTTTCGCGCTGATAACGATCTTGGGCTGAAGGCATGACCTGACTCATAAAGCCACCTCCGATTCAACGAGACATTCGCCTAGCAAGGTCGCTTTGTTGGAGCGGAGAATTCGCACGGAGACTGTTTGGCCAAAGGAGATTCCAGGGACCGCTCCGAAGACCACCATTTTGTTACGGGAATTGCGACCGCAATAATCCAGCGTTGATTTTTTGGAATACCCCTCGATCAAAACTTCCTGAATTTGGCCTTCTTCTTCTTGGTTTCGCTCCACCGAATGACGGTCCTGCAGGGCCATGATTTCGCTCAGACGACGCTTTTTGGTTTCTTCGGGAATATCATCCGGGTATTTACGGGCTGCCAGGGTTCCGGGACGTTCCGAATAAGCAAACATGTAGGCCGAATCAAAACGAACCGCCTCCATAAGGGAGAGGGTCTCTTGATGTTCAGCTTCGGTTTCACCACAAAAGCCGGTAATGACATCGGTCGTTAGGGCACAATCGGGCAAAATGCGGCGAACGGCATCCACCCGCTCCAGGTACCAGGCCCGGTCGTAGGTGCGATTCATACGGGCCAGCACCGCCGAACTTCCGGACTGAACCGGAAGATGGATGTTCTTGCAGAGGTTGGGGTAACGAGCCATGGTATGCAAGACCTCGTCGGTGATGTCCTTGGGATGGGAGGTCGAAAAACGAATGCGGAGGTCCGGGGAAATCTCGGCCACCAAACTCAAAAGTTCGGAAAATCGAATTTCACCGGGTTCTGTGCCACCCTTCGGCAAGGCCTCTGGGCTAGGTTTCCAGCGGTACGAATCCACGTTTTGACCCAGAAGAGTGACTTCCCTGTAACCGTTGTTCCATAGCTCAAGACACTCTGCAACAATGCTTTGGGGGTCTCTGCTTCGTTCCCTACCACGGGTGAAGGGGACCACACAAAAGGAACACATGTTATCGCAACCGCGCATGATGGTCACAAAGGCTGTAATGCCATTGGTCCCCAAACGAACGGGTGCAATATCCGCATAGGTTTCTTCGCGGGATAGAAGGACATTGACGGCCTGCTGTCCGCCCTGAACCTGCTCCAACAAAGCCGGCAAATCCTTGTAGGCATCGGGGCCCACCACCAAATCCACCAACTGCTCTTGGTCCAATAATTTGGCTTTGAGTCGTTCGGCCATGCAACCCAAAACCCCGATAACCAAAGATGGCTTGTGGCGCTTGAGCGAACGAAAGTGCTGAAGCCGGGCCCGAACTTTCTGCTCGGCATTTTCGCGAATCGAGCAGGTATTGATCATGACTACATCGGCCCTTTCGAGTTCATCGGTGACGCCATAGCCCATGTCGGCCATGACCGAAGCCACAATTTCGCTGTCCGAAAAATTCATTTGACAGCCGTAGCTTTCCAAATAAAGGTTTTTGTCGGAAACACCTGCTGTGGCTTTGAGTACGCCTGAATAGGAACCGCTCATAGAATTTTGTTCAAAAGGACCGCTGGGTAGCTTTGGAAAAGAACGACAAAATTAAGGTTAAAATAAGACAAAATGTCAGCATCGGCCCGGCTGTAGCCCACTGTAGCTTTATGAATGGAGATGAAAAACTTGGCAGAGGGCCTTTAATAGTCGCTTTTGAATTAGTATTGTATAAAAATTAAGAAACCATGCTTCAAAACCTACGATTCCTGCTGCTTCTGTTCCTGATGGGCACCCTTAGTGCCGGGGCTCAGACCTTGTTCAGCGAAGATTTCAACACCTTGTCCGGCACCACGGCCGTCCCAGCCAATTGGGTCCTTGTTAACATGGACGGCCGTCCCGGAGCCAGCAATGTCTCCACTCTTACCGGGAACAGCACCAATGCCTGGACCTTCCCCACCGTTTTTAACGACCTGATGCGCTCTGCCGTCAGCGTTTCCTGGACCAATCCGGTGGGAGCTGTCGATCGTTGGTTAATTTCCCCATCCATCACGCTCCCAGCGACCGGTAATTACTACCTAATTTATGATGCCCAGAGCTTGGGCAATGCCAGCTACCCCGAGGCCTACGAGCTGCGCCTCAGCAACGGAGACACCGCCCGTTCGTCGTTCTTGACCTCGGCGCCCCTCTTCTCGACCACCGGCGAAAATTTGACCCTTACCACCCGTGGATTTTCACTGGCATCCTACGCTGGTCAAACCATTCGCTTTGCGTTTCGGAATATTTCCAACGACATGGTGGCCATGTTGGTGGACAATATCCGTATCACCATCCCTGCCTTTGATGCCGTTGCCATGGTTCAACACAGCGTACCTGCGCTGGCTTTCACCAACAGCCCGGTGACCATCGGCGGTAGTTTCCGTAACCTGGGCCTCAATGCAGTGGCGACCGGCAACCTAAATTACCGGGTGAACGGAGGCCCAACCACCAGCCAACCCTATTCGGGTTCGGTGGCGTCTTTTGCGACCGATGCCTTCACCTTCACCAGCACCTTCACCCCAACCAACGCCGGTTCCTACAGCGTCGAAATTTGGATGTCGGCCCTCAACGGAACCTCGGTTGGCTCCGATACCCTGACCGCCTCCATCAACGTGGTGGACCCTGCACCTCCCGTTCAGTCCAATTTGGTTATCTACGAACATTTCACCAACGCATCTTGCGGCCCTTGCGCGACCTACAATCCCCTGTTTCAGGCCTTGTTGTTGGCCAATAACAGCGAGGTCACCTCGGTCAAGCACCATACTTCTTGGCCCGGTACAGATCCCATGTATTCTTTCAATACAGGCGATCCGACTTCCCGGGTGAATTATTACGGGATCACGGGCGTTCCAGCCGTGCGCCTCGGCAATATGCTTTCTTCCAACCCTGCCAGCATCACGCAGGCCAATTTGGACGATAACATTGCCAATCTTCCCAGCAATTGGTACTACAATATCAACACCACCATCAACGGTAGCACCCTGGTCGTGACCGGTAGCGTTCGTGGCAAGAGCACCCAGGCCAATACCGACAATAAATTGTGGCTGTACTTGGTGGAAGATCCTATCAATTACGCCACCGCCCCCGGTACCAACGGTGAGCGGGAATTCCCATCGGTTTTGCGCAAAATTCTTCCCACGGCCAACGGTATCAATTGCGGAAACGGTTCACAGAACACCACCATCAACGCTAGCTACCCCTTGTCTCCCACCTTCGTGAGGGATAACCTGTATCTCTTGGCATTTGTGCAGGCCAACGGTACCAAAGAATCCAACAAAGGTGTTAAAATCAAATTGGGCAACAGCCTCAACACCACCTCCGTGGCTGATTTGACCGAGGGCAACGACTTGTTGTCGGTTTACCCCAACCCCAGTAAAGAAGTTTTGAATGTACGCGCCGGTCGTCAAAACGGTGAGGTCATGGTTCAAAACGCTCTGGGTCAGACCGTTTATACCTCCGACCTGTCCACCGAAGAAGGAAACCTCCGTATTGCAACCGGCGAATGGCAAGAAGGCTTGTACCTGGTTCACCTCAAAGGAAACCAAGGCCAAATCCTGGGTACCCGCAAGGTGTTGGTTCGTCATTAATCAACCCACCCCGATCATGCAAAGCCCCGTTCGCGGGGCTTTGCTTTTTTTGGTGCTCCTAAATTCGTTATCTTCGTGTTAACAGGATTCCACCTGTCCTTCATCCTCTTCTTTCCTCACCCATCATTCAAGTTTTTCCCCCTTAACCCTACCAAATATGCGCATCCTTTCTTTGAATAGCTTTAACCGAGCCTGGGCTGCCTTGTTCCTGACCGGTGCAACGGCTTTGGTTCCCTTTAAGGGTTGGTCCCAAGGGTCCACCAATTTTGAGAGCAATGTTTTGGTCCTGGAGCATTTTACCAATGCCTCTTGCGCCCCCTGTGCTCAGCAGAATCCAACCTTCCAAAGTTTGATGCGAAACAACCCAGGCCGGGCGGTGGCCGTTCGTCACCATGTGGCTTGGCCCGGTTTGGATTCGATGTACCTGGCGAATCCCGCCGATCCAACCAATCGGGTTAATTACTACGGGGTGACCGGGGTACCGGCCCTCCGTTTGGGTCGCTTTGCCTTGAGTACCACCATGAGTCAAAGCACCTTGGAAACCTGGTACAACATCACCCCAGCCAACTGGGTTTACGACCTCGAAACCAATTTGGTAGGTGCTGGGCCGGACAGTGTCCAAATTACCGGCACCGTTTATTCCTTGAGCACCCCGGATTCGGGGAATCGCTTGGTCATGGTATTGGCCGAAGACTCCATTTATTACCCACCCCCAGGACAACCCGGAGGCGGATTGCCCGGAAACAACGGAGAACGCTTGTTTCCGATGGTGACCCGCAGAATTTTACCGGATACCAACGGTATCGCCGTCGGCAGTGGTGCGGTTCCTACCTCCTTTAGTTTCAAAACCCGCCTGGCCCCGCGGTGGCGTTTGCCCCACCTCTACCTCACCGGTTTTGTCCAAAACAGCACGACCAAACAAGTCCACAAAGGGTTCAAGCTGCGACTTGGCTACAATATCCATACAGGGGTCCAAGAGTCCACCCTCTCCAAGGCAGGGATCTCCGTACAGTTGTTCCCCAATCCGGCCAGCACATCAGCCCAAATCCGTTTAATAGGCTGGGAAAATCGCTCCGATAACACCTGTCGTCCCCAGGTTCACCTGCAGGATGCCGCTGGGCGCCGTCTTCCTAATCTTTTTCAGTGGACCAGTGAACATACCTTGAGCCTTGATCTTGAAACCGTACCGTCGGGTCTTTACCAGCTGGAGGTATTAACCCCCGGTAAAGCCCCAGTTTATTCCAAATTATTGGTTACTAAACCCTAAACCATGCAAGAACCTCGATTGCTCTTCGAATTGCTGGAGTATCAGCAGCGTCGCCATCCATTGGACTACGCCTTTGCTGCCAAAGAGCAAGGAACCTGGAAAAGGTATTCAACGGCGCAATCGCTGGATGAAATTAACCAAGTTGCCTTGGGACTGTTGGCCATAGGCTTGCAACCCGGTGACCGAATCGCCACCGTATCCAACAACCGCCCCGAATGGAATTTTTTGGATTTGGGCATGTTGCAAGTGGGCGGCGTGCACGTCCCCTTGTACCCGACCATCACCGACCAGGATTACCGTTATATTCTGGAGCATGCCGAGGTACGCTGGGTCATGGTTTCGGATGCCAACCTCTATGAAAGAATCGCACCCATCGCCCGAGAATTCCCCCATATTGCCGGGGTCTATACCTTTAATCGCGTTCCCGGCGCACAACATTGGTGCGATATCAAAGCTGCAGCACGACCGGACCTAAATCAGGAACTCGCGAATCGCCGTGCCGCCATCCAAAAGGAAGACACGGCCACCATCATTTATACGTCGGGCACCACAGGCTTTCCCAAGGGCGTGATGTTATCCCATCATAACATTATGAGCAATCTGTTGGAGGCAGCCGTACGGGTTCCCTGCAAGGCAGGTGACAAGAGCTTGAGCTTTCTACCACTCAATCATATCTACGAGCGCATGCTCACTTACATGATGATGTACAGTTCCATTGGAATCCATTATGCCGAAAGCATGGAAACCATTGGTGACAATCTCAAAGAAATCAAACCCCAAGTCTTTTCGACCGTACCGCGACTACTCGAGAAAGTTTACGACAAAATTGTCGCTAAAGGAATGGAGCTAACGGGTCTGAAGCGTAAACTGTTCTTTTGGGCCCTTGATTTGGGATTGCGATACGAGTTCAATGAGGCCAACGGTTGGTGGTACGAGACCCAACTCAAATGGGCCAATAAACTTATCTTTAGTAAATGGCGCGAAGCATTGGGCGGAAATGTCCAGGCCATCGTGAGTGGGGCTGCAGCTTTGCAACCTCGCCTGGCTCGGGTTTTTTGGGCAGCCAAAATTCCGGTTTTGGAAGGGTACGGACTCACCGAAACTTCCCCGGTCATCGCTGTTAATTATTTGGCAACGGGTCAGGTGGAATTTGGCACCGTTGGACCGGTCCTTGACAGCGTGGAACTGCGGATTGCCGAAGACGGTGAAATTCTGTGCAAAGGCACCAATATCATGCAAGGGTATTATAAAGACGAAGCCCTCACACGAGAGGTGATCGACCCCGATGGATGGTTCCACACCGGCGATATCGGAACCTTGACAGCGCAAGGGAACCTCAAAATCACGGACCGCAAAAAGGAAATTTTCAAAACCTCCGGGGGCAAATACATCGCCCCACAGGCCATGGAAAACAAGTTCAAAGAGTCCATTTACATCGAACAATTGATGGTCTGCGGCGAGAACCAAAAACACCCTTCGGCGTTAATCGTACCGGCTTGGGAGGCGCTCAACGATTGGGCTACCAAAAACGGCGTTGGAGACCCATCCCCTTCGTCTTTGGTCCAAAACCCCCAAGTGATCGCCCTCCTTCAATCCGAAGTCGATCGTTTCAACAAGGAATACGGACAGTGGGAACAGGTCAAAAAGTTCACCCTTCTACCCGTGACCTGGACCGTTGAAAGTGGAGAATTAACCCCCACCATGAAGCTCAAACG
>JACCDP011285838.1_pt1 | contig 21815 bp, 17 predicted proteins | sample 7445841 | NCBI WGS metagenome assembly JACCDP01 (sample SAMN15323441, study PRJNA562643) | freshwater metagenome | isolation source: river surface water | place: USA:Blue River Watershed | collected 2017-08-17
ACCTAAATCAATCAAACCAGTTATTTGTAACTAGAGTATTAGGTTTAAGTGGTTATGATGCTGGAAAGGCGTGGGCAATCACATTAGATGCTGATATAGATACTGATACTATACAACCAGTATTACAAACGTCATTTCCTAGTGGTGATGGTATGATTTTATCTAGTAATAGCGCTTCTTGGACCATAAGTCCTGCTGGTGGATTTGCTTGGGTACTTGTAAATAATGTTATACCTGGTAACTATACAACTCAAGTAACAGCTGGAAGATATGTAACATCTACTTATGTAGATGAATTTGGTAGTCAATTTACAATTGCTTATCCTGTACTTAGTTCATCATATGATGGTACTAACACTACTATTGTTCCAGATTGGAATACTTTTGGGTATCAACCAATTGTTAGTACATCTGGGTCAATTACTATTACAGGTCAAGCAGCTATTTTGAATGAAAGATACACTAATTTATTTAGATTTACAGCTGATACAAATAATAATATCACTGCGTTATCATCAAGTGATTCTTTCTTACAAACATTATATAATTTAGGATTATTAGATGATAAATTAACAGGTATTTCTTTGTTAACTTCGGGTTCAACTTTAACTTTTGGTGATACAGTATTTAATAAAACTGGAGTTTCGTTTAGTGGTTTAAGTGTTAATAATTGGGTATTAACTAATGTTGGTACTTCTGGTTCTAATATAACTGGTCAAACTTCTGGTATCACAACTTATTACTCAGGGACTAGTTATTCAGATGTTGAGGATAAAGTTGTTGCTTTATTGAGAAGTAGAGGTTATTATGATGGGAATGAAAACTTAACTTTTGAAGTTACAGGAGGGACTTATCCAGTTGCTTTTAACACGTCAGTTCAAGATTCGTTGGATGATGCAAAAGGAAAATTCACATTAACTGGAACATCTTCAGTTTCTGGAGCATTCACATATGATTTATCTTTTAATAAGTCAAAAAACAATTATATAACAAAAGTATTAGGAAGAAATAACTTGGATGGTAAAACAGCATTGTTTGTTGAAGAAGTTTACCAAGAAATGCTTGATAACTATTATACTGAAGGAAAAGTTAAAGGTTTAAATTTATCTTTGGTTGATTATGGTTCAACAAAATTATCAAAATATAAAAAACAATATCAACCAGCTCAAACTCCATGGGTTGTTTCAGAATTAAGAGGTTCTAATATCTTTAGATTATTTAGATTCTGGACAATATCTGATGGTAATTCAGCTAACAAACAATTTAAAATTTCAATTTCAAATATTAGATTGGATGATAAAGAATTTGATGTAACAATAAGAAATTATTACGATACTGATGCTAATCCACAAGTATTTGAAAAATACACCAAATTATCAATGGACCCAAATTCTAATAACTTTATCGGAAAAAGAATTGGTACATTAAACGGTGATTTCTCATCAAAATCTAATTATGTATTGGTTGAAATGGATGAGACTTCAGATACTTCTGATGCATTCCCAGCAGGATTTGTTGGTTATCCAGTTAGAAAATATGAAGATACATTAACTAATACAGCAGTTTCGCCATCAATTTTCTATAGAAAGAATTATGGTTCAACTACTGGTACAGCAACTAAAAAAATATATCTTGGTATATCTAACACAATTAGTAATAATTCAGCTATCGAAGATGATTTGTTTACATACAAAGGAGTTCCAGAAAGTGGGTCAGACCAATGGACTGGAATGACAAAAGGATTCCATATGGATATCTCAGCGAGTGCAGCAACAATTGATAACATCAAGATTCCTGTAGGTAATGGAAACTTCTTCACACCAACTTATGAATTTGAAACTGGTGCTGATGAATTCAGAACTGAAACTGGTGTTATGGGAACTTCTTATGAAAAAATATATACTCGTAAATTTACATTTGTACCATTTGGTGGTTATGATGGATGGGATATTTATAGAGCTGATAGAACTAACATAGACGCTTACACAAAAACTGGTTCTAAAGGAGTTAAAGGTAAGAATAATGGTGTGTTTACAGATATGGCGTTATCAAATGGCGATACTGGAATTAACTCTGATTACTACGCTTATTTGGAAGCTATTTGGACATTTAAAAACCCTGAAGAAATTAATATTAACGTGTTTGCAACACCAGGTATTAATATGATTGACCATAGTAATCTTCACGAAGATGCAATCGAAATGATTGAGGTTGATAGAGCGGATTCATTATACGTGACTTCAGTTCCAGATACAGATGCATCAGGTGATGTAAGAACATCAGAAGATATTGTAGATTCATTAGATACCGTAGGGTTTGATAGTAACTATACTGCAACATACTGGCCTTGGGTTCAAATAAACGATACGTATAATAATGTTTATATGTGGATTCCACCAACAGCTGATGTACTTAGAAATATAGCTTATACTGATAAAGTTAGATTCCCTTGGTTCGCTGTAGCTGGTATCGATAGAGGTAACGTTAATTGTATTAAAGCTAGAGTTAAATTAACTCAAGAAGATAGAGATACATTATATGAAGGAAGAATCAATCCAGTAACTACATTCGCAACAGATGGTGTTAAGATTTGGGGTAATAAAACTCTTCAAGTGGCTGATACAGCACTTAACAGAATCAATGTTAGACGTTTGTTATTACAAGCAAGAAAATTGATTTCAGCAGTATCAATCAGATTGTTATTCGAACAAAATGATTCAGCTGTTAGAACACAATTCTTATCATTGGTTAATCCTATATTGGATAATATTAGAGCTGAAAGAGGATTGACTGATTTTAGAGTGGTATTAAAAGATACACCAGAATCAATTGATAGAGGTGAATTAATAGGTGAGATTCACTTGAAACCTACAAGAGCGTTAGAATATGTAAGACTTGAGTTTACAATCAATAACACAGGTGCTTCATTTGATAATATCTAATCAAAAGAATAAATAAAATATAATAAAAGGGTGAAGGATTAATTTCTTTCACCCTTTTTGATTTTATCTAATATTTATTATATATAATAAATAAAAAATAAATAAAAAACATTTATGGCAAATATTGTTAATCAATATGGACAAGTAAAAGTTGGAGTTAGAGTAGCCTCTGGGGGGGGGGTAATGATGCTGATGCTCAAGCATTTATAACAGCTGCATCCATCACCGATTCAACACAACAATCAGCAATTAACACGCTGGTGACTCAATTAAAAACATATGGTATCTGGACCAAACTAAAAGCGGTTTATCCTATGGTTGGTGGTACAGCTACTGCACACAAATTCAACTTAAAAGACCCACGTGATTTGGATGCGGCTTACAGGTTGCAATTCAATGGTGGATGGACACATAGTTCAAATGGTGTGAAACCAAATGGTACCACCGCATATGCTAATACTTATTTAATACCATATAATGTATTAACGGCACGTAATACACATATAAGTCTTTACTCTAGAGAAAATACAATTGCCGAAAACTACAGATTAGATATGGGGGCGTGTAATTTAGTCACAGCGGTTCCTATCATGAGTTTAAGTCCTAAATATGATTCATCTTCAAGAGCTTTATCAGATAGTTACGATTTAAATAACAATAGAATTTTAGTATCTAATAGTGATTCTAGGGGATTTTATATATCATCAAGAATATCAATTAATACTCATAAGTTATACAAAAACACATCTATTTTAGCAACTGACAGTATAACTGATGGTACCAATTCAACACCACAATTTCAAATAACAATTGGTGCGTTTAACTTTGGGGGTTCAATTATTCAATATTCTAATCGTGAACAATCATTCGCATCAATCGGTGACGGTTTAACAGACACTGAAGCAGCTAACTTCTACACAGCAGTACAAGCATACCAAACCACTCTTGGCAGAGCAGTATAATAATTAAAATAACATTAAAAAATAAAAATGAAAGTAAGACAATTAACAAACGAACAAAAAGACCAATTAGTAGGTCAAACTTATGACGGCGTACAATTCTTTAATCCTACTTTGGATGCAGACGGTAATTGGTTTATTTCAAACGAGGAAGTAGACAACTGTACACATGCAGGAGTAACTGAATGGATTCATGATTTACCAGAAATCGATTATAATCCAGTGGTAAGTGAATTGCCAATGTAATAATTAAGTTTATTATTTATTTAAAGAAGGTGAAGGATTAATTTCTTTCACCTTTTTTGCTTTTGAATATTTATTATTAAAAGATTTATGTCCAATATATCAAATAAAATGATTACAGTTAATGCTGGAATATATTTCAATGAAAAAATATATAAAACCTCATCACAACCAAGTCCAACGACAACGACTTTGGGTTTAATTGGTGAAACTATAAAAGGTCCAGCATTTCATCCATTTTATATTACAAACGATTTTAAAGCACAACCAACGGAAGTGTTTAATAGATTGTTTGGTGGGACATCTAGTGAAAAATACATAGGAAATGGAATGTTAAGATATGAATTATCATATATAGCAAATAATTTCCTAACAGAATCAAATCAATTATTTGTAACAAGAGTCTTAGGCTTAACAGGATATAATGCTGGAAAAGCTTGGGCTATTAAATTGCAGACAAGTAATGATACGTCAACAAATGTTAGAACAACAACAGGAATAACAACAGCAAATATAATATCATTTACAGCTGATTCAGCAAATACAATAACAACATTTGTATCAACTGATTCATATATTCAGTCATTATGGGATAATGGAAGCGTACCATATGAGTACATGAGAAATTTAATTATAAATGCTTATAATAAAGATTATACAACAGAATTAAGTATACCACCAATTTTTGATAATACAAGCGTTTTAACGTACTCTGGATTTGAATTGACTAATTTATATGTGACCAGCTCAGAAGTGCTTACAATCGGCTCAGAATACAATGGATTAACCGCTACAACAAGTGCAACAACATATTATGTTTCAGGAGACACTTATCCAAATATTGATGATAAAGTAGTGGCTGTATTAAGGAGTAGAGCAAATTATAATAATGAGTCATTAGAATTCGCATTAACTGGAGGTACAACGTCAATAACTTTTGATACCTCATTTAGTGGGGCTACATCTAATCCATTAAACCCATTTATACTTAGTGGGATTTCATCAGGTGCAATAGGAAATATAACAGGGTTTAGTTATACATTATCATTAGATGAGAATAACCCAAACTTTATAAAAAACTCTTTAGGTGTAACACCAACTGATGGTAATAAAATGATATATGTTAGTGAATTCTATGGGGATATGCTTAAAAAATATATTGATGATGGTAAAGTTAAGGGTATTAAATTATCATTGGTACAATATGATGATAAATTTAAAAATTATAAACAACAATATACAAAACCATCAACACCATGGGTTGTATCACAAATATTTGGTTCAAATATATTTAGATTATTCAGATGTTTTACAATTGGTGATGGAGAATATTCAAATACAGAAACAAAAATAACAATCACAAATATTAATTTCACAAATAAAACATTTGATTTAATTATTAGAGATTTTAATGATATAGATTCAAACAAAATAATATTGGAGCAATATATTGGTTGTTCTATGAATCCAAGTGAACCAAGATTTATTGCTAAATTAATTGGAACTATAAACGGTGATTATCCACAAATATCAAATTATATCTCTTTGGAAATTGATTTCGATTCAGACCTTATAAATACATTACCAGCTGGGTTTGTTGGGTATCCTATAAAAGATTATGAAGATACATTCGCAAATACAGCAATAGCACCTTCAATACCTTATAAAACATATTATAAAACAATAGATAACAAACAAACAACATCTTTAGGGTTTAATTCATCAATAGGGTATAATGCAGATATATTAAAATATATAGGAAAACAAAATAATACACCAGAACTTAACTGGACAGGTTTAACAAAAGGATTTCACCTAGATATCGAAGCAAATCAAGCGACAATTGATAATGTAAAATATTATCTAGGAAATAATACATATTATCAACCAATATTTGAATTTGAAACTGGAGATTATTCGTTTAAAGATGATGATAACTTCTTTAATACAGATTATGAGGAAACATCATATAGAACATTCACAATGCTTTTTTATGGTGGTCATGATGGTTGGGATATAAATAGAAAAAATAGAACGTTTAACGACACCTATTTTAAAACAAATCCAATGGGAGTTGAAGGATTCAATAATAATAATTTCTCATTATTAACAACAAATGATAATGTTGAAGGAATTAATTCAGATTTATATGCTTATTGGAACGCAATATTAACATTTAAAAACCCTGAAGAAACCCCAATCGATTTAATTGCAACAACTGGAATTGATATGTTTAATAATTCAAAACTTATTGACCATACAATTGACCTTATTGAATCTTATAGAGAAGATTGTTTATATATCGCAACATTACCAGATACAACTGGATTAAATAACTCAAGGTTAGAAGTGGATGATGTTATAACTGAAATAGAAGGGCTATATGATTCAAATTACGCAGCAACCTTCTGGCCATGGATAAAAACAAATGACGATGTGTGGTTACCACCAACTTATGAAGCTGTTAGATTATTTGCAGCAAATGATAAAAACTATCAACCATGGTTTGCGACAGCTGGAATTAATAGAGGGCAATTAAATATAAAAGATGTTAGAAGAAAAGAATCAAATGTTGCAACACCAATAACAAAGGAGGATAGAGATTTATTATATACAAATAGAATTAATCCAATATACACAATAAATACAGGGTATCAAATAGGAAATTATATATGGGGAAATAAAACATTACAAGACTTTGATTCAAAAAGAAATAGAATTACAGTTAGAAGATTGTTGAACTATATTAAAAAAGAAATAAAAAATATAGCGAAAACATTATTATTTGACCCGAATGATAATATAACAAAAGGTAAATTAATTGTTAAAATAACACCAATATTAAATGCAGTTAAAAACCAAAGAGGTATCGATGATTTTAAAATTATTATTGACCTAATTGAACAAAACCTTGATGGTTATACAATAAGTGGAACAATAAATATAAGACCAGTCGATACTCTTGAGTTTATTGAATTTGTTTTTGATATTAATATTTAAAAGTTACCAGGTGCGACTTGTAGGCATTTTAACCCCATGTCTCGCCAGGTGGCACAAATTGTGTCCCTATCGTCCATTACATATTCGACATAAAATTTATCTTTAACATTATTATCGAATAATTCTTTCTTAATGATTGAATCCTTGCGATTATCACCAATAGCTCGCATGAATAACATATCGTATTTAATATTATTATCTTCCAACCATTTTATTGTTTTATCCCTGCAAATGCTATCACGACCAGACATAATTATAACCTTACCTAAATTAGAGTAAGTGTTAGAAATGCCTTTAATTATTTCATCAACTTCATCCTCATCAACCTTATTCCAATCAAATGGAGAACGATTTTTCATATGTGCTAAAGTCCCATCGATATCAACAATAATAGCTTTTGGTAAAGATTCATCTTGAATGATTGGTTCAGTCTTTTTAAGATATTTTTCATACATATTAATAATAACATCCTTACCAACCGAATCAAATCTCTTTAAATCGTTTTTAATACATGTTTCCAATGGAACATCTAAAAACCTATCTTCAATAACCACTTCAGCTTTACCTTTAACCAATTCTTTAATTCTATTAATAGAACTTTCAGATAAATGAGTATTATCTAATATAACATGTTTACCTTCTTCCAAAGATAATAATACTAATGCATCAACAGCTTTTTTAATGAATTTCTCCATAGATGGTGAATAATGTCCATCGTCCAACATTTTTCTTAAATCATCATTATTGATTCTTTTATAAGAATTTGGATTCTCATTTAACATTTGTTTAGCCCATGTAGATTTACCACTTCCAGGAAGACCAACGGTTAATATTACTTTTTTCATTATTAATTATATTTAAATTCTAAAATATTATTTGCTTCCATTATTTTTCTCTCCAGAGAATTTTTTGGTTCAAATATTAATTCCTTAGGAAACATAGTTAGTTCCTTATTATTCATCATATCATTACATTTAGTCCTTAAATCAACACACTTAGTCATTAACTCAGATGAATTTAAACTAATATATGTACTTAAGTCTTCTAACTTAGGTAATTCATTATCCATTAATTTCTCAGCACAATATATGCTTCTAGCGGCATGGAAATGTTTATTCTTACCACTATTATATCGATTTAAATCCCTTTTAGCGAATCCTAAGAACGCTTTTATTACATTATACGTTCTACAGTGATTAAGCTTCTCAGAAGGGCTTAAATTATCAAAATCAGTAAACATAATAACATCAGCATTAATAGTTGATTCACCTGAGAATAGATTCCTATAAAACCTTTCTTTAGTAGTAAATATATTTTGCCTAGTACCATCTGTACTGTCATATTGGAATTGATGCCAATTAGGGTAGTAATTATCCGATTTAAGAAATGGTTTTATGATAAATAATATATCATAATCTGAATCTTCAGTATGTGTGTTATATAGTCTTGAACCAATAATATATGAGCTTTCAATATGTAATCCAAGTTCAATATATTCTTCTTCGTTTATTTTTATATTCATTTTAAAAACTCTTTAAGGTAATCAATATTTAATTTCCAATCAAAATTACTTCTTTCCTTCCAAATATCAAAACATTCGCCAATATAATTGGTAGCTTCATCGTAACTGATATCATTAACTTTCATTAACTGATTTATCACGATATCAATCTCACCATTCATTTGAGCCAAACCTACGTGTTTAGTCTTGTGACAATAAGGACATAAAGCGATTAAACCACCTAAAATTTGTTCATTAGTATCATCATTATAATGCCATATCTCATGACATTCTACTTTATGTTTTACACCTTGATTAGTACCAACATCACCACATATCTCACATACATGATTAGCATGTTCATACGATTTCTTACGAATAACATCCCATTCATTTTTTGTTACATTTGAACGAACATTTGAATACCAAGATGTTCTAGGTACTAATTCTATTGTTAATTTGTATTCCATATTATAATTTTCTAAATTTAGGTTTAATTAATCTCCATATATAAGTTGAGTAATCTTTATTGTCATACATTCTAAATAATATTGGGTGTAAATGTCTATCAAATTGTTTAACCCATTCAGCATATTTCGCTTTCTCTGGTAATTCACCATTATAACTCTCATATAAATTATCAAAGTGTTTACCAGCATGTTCTTTTACTAAATGATACTGATATCTTAATTCATTAATATATTCTTTTATCTTACCATAAAATTCATCAGGGACATCTTTTATAATGTCATCGATATCCATTCCATTTGATAAAGCTTCCCATACGGATGTTGTGGAACAATTGGTCATTATTCTATGTAACCTAACATATTCTTCAAACTTAATTTTCATTCTAAAATTTGAAGGGTGGAACCTAAATATAAACCCTTCCTTATTTTTAGTATTTAAATTTTTAAGTTCTATAGGTAAATCTGGTTCAAAAGTGAAATATTGTTTAGTTTTAACAATATCTTTATTTTTAATTCCAGAATATCTAAAATAATTCATAGCTGTAGTGAAATGTAATTCCTCATAATAATCATGGTTATAACATCTGTTTGGTACTGCTGTAATAAATTTAACTGTCGATAAATCACCATAATCAACTACAATTCTATTTTGTGGATAAATAACCTCGCCAATATAAGCAATAGACTTTTCAAAAGCTTCTAACTTATATTTAGACTTTAAGATATTCATACCTTCAATAGCTTGTTCAGAAGTGAATGAACCTCTAGTCGCTGTAACCCATTCATTAGTTGGTAAATAATGAAATAAGATTAACATTGAACCATCTTCTTTGTTTTGAATATAAACATATTCATCTTTCCATGGAATAGATTCATTACTCAATTCTTCATAATTGAAAAACTTTTTCATTGGTTTAACAATAATGTTTCCTTTATCATCGGTTATGAGTCCTCTGCATTGCAAAGTTATCTCGTCCCACTTAGATTCATATTGAACAGCCTCAGAATAATTCCATATTATTAATGGCAATGTTGGGTGAAATTGCTTATATAACAACCCTTCATTATAATAAGACTCCAATTTTTCAATAAACTCCATAATTCAATCTATTTTGGTTTTATTGCAAAGATATGGATTATTATCTATTTTTCAAAAATTTAATATTAATTTAATATTAATAAGGTTAACAAATTATTAAATTTTGCTTATATTTATTGATATATAATAATCTTAATTTTTTAATATCATGAAAACAATATTTAGCTTTGGAATTGCATTATTTTTAATAGCTTGTTCCACATCAAAAAACTTATCATTAAATGAAACAGAATTGTTAAAATTTTCAAATCAAAATGATACAATATTTTATAACAATAAGCCAGCCGCAATAATGATTCATTCTGGTTGGATTTATGATAAAAATAAAATGAAACCTCAAATGATAATCAAAGAAATTGAATCTGGAGATGATTTAACATTATCGGTTTTAAATTATGTACATTATAAACATCCAAAACATTCAATTGAATTAAGGTATAAATAAATTAAAAAATCCCTCAGAAATTATAATAATCAATGAGGGATTTGTTTTAATATTAAAATAACATTATAATTCGTAAACATTTAATGATTCTTTAAAAGAACCATTCTCTTTTACTTGATTCAACATCTCTTGAACAACCATTCTAGTCTCAGCTTGAGCATCACTTTTTAATCTCTGCTTGCATAATCTAATAAAAGAATAAAGTGAGCCAGTCCAAATCATTGTTGTGTTTAAATTCAATGGCAACACACTTCTTGCTTGTTCTTTACTTACACCAAGTTCGATTAACTCATCATAAGCTTTTCTACAATATTCAATAACATTATTCTCTATCGAACTACAATATTCTTGTAAATCACTACTCAACGCCTTATCACTACCTTGTTTACTATCTTTGCTTTGATATCTCCATTCATCGATTAATGTATATGTGTCTGAGAAATCAACGTAACGCCCACTAATTGAATTGTATTCAACTCCAACACTTGTTTTAATAAGCTGCCTTTCAACATAAATAGGCATTTGTAACCTAAATTGTAGTCTTGGGTGACTAAAAGGACTCCAGTGATTGTGATTCGCTAAATACTTTAGTAACTTATTATTTTGCTCTTCAGTATAATTTTCAGCTCTCTTATTAAAAGATACTCTTGCAATATCGCAAATGGAATTATCATCACCCCATGTTGATAAAATTTCAATTTTACTCATTTTATTTTTACTTTAATTTAATTAGCAAATATATACTAGTTTTTAATATTAAACAAGTTAAACTTATATAAATCTATATTATATTTTTTTTTTAATCAAATTTATTATCAGTTAAAAAAAACTCCTTGTAATTCATGTTTTTTCTTTTGTAATTATATTTATTAATAAAGATACTAAATATCTAATTAAAATATAAAAAACCGATTAATAAAAATTAAAACGTAACTTACTGAAAATGAGCGACTTATTGACCAAAATGCCCAACCCATTCGAACCTAAAAGAAAAAATCGATGGCTTATAAGATTCCCTTCTGAATTGGGAATACAAGAATGGTGGTTGGCTTCAGCTGCAAGACCTTCAATTTCTCAAAATGAAGTTGAAATCCCTTTCCTTAATACATCAACTTGGGTATTAGGTAGATTTACTTGGGAACCAATATCAATTACTCTTAGAGACCCTATCGGACCTTCTGCTGCTCAAGCTGTAATGGAATGGATTCGATTAGGTTCAGAATCAATCACGGGGAGACAAGGATATGCATCTGGATACAAGCGTCAGCTTTTCGTAGAAATGCTTGACCCTACTGGAGTTGTAGTTGAGAAGTGGATGTTGGATGGTGCTATGATAACTAATGCAAATTTTGGAGACCTTTCAATGGATGATGATTCACTTTCAGATATCACAATAGATGTAAGGTTTGACCGAGCTATACTTCTCTTCTAACACATTGATTATCAATGTGTTACGTATTATTTTTAAATAAAATTTAATAAAAAAGCTTCATCTAATAAGTGAAGCTTTTTTTATATTTTTTAGTACCACAATCGTATATTTTATTAAATTTAGTTGATTGCGTTCTTTTGATGTTAGTAATTCTATTTTTTCTATCAACATAAAAATGATTTGGTTTAGAGATTTCAATTAAATTAAAACCAATTTCTTCAAATGATTTACCTTGGCTCCATCTTCTATCTACATAACTTGTAATTTCATTAGGGTTATATTTTTCAACATAATAATTAATTGTTTCTTTTAAACCATCAATAACCATATGATTTAATTTATTAGTGTATCTAACTATTTCATTGTTTTTTATAGATAGAACAAAAATCAAATTATCATCATTATATAATCCAATATTAATATCTGAATCGGTTTCACCTTCGATATGATTTTCATTTATAAAATCATTTGTAATTTCTTTAGATATTTCTTTTATAATACAATTTTTAGCGTTAAATTTATAATCAGATATTCCAAAGATATATTTTATATTTGATTTAACAATTTCTGGTTTAAATTCCCATTCATCTTCAAATACATGGATTAATTTAAATCCTAATTTTTCACATTTATTAGTTTTATTTATATGATAATTTTTAACTTTAAAAAGTTCAGAGTGAAAATATATTCCGTCAATTTCAATACCAATTTTATTTTCATAAGATAAAATATCTATTTCGGTTCTATTCAATAATTTTCTATCACGTTCTATTAAATTTGGAATAATTGGGTTCATGAATTCAAAAATATCTCTTTCCATTTTGGATGAGCTGTTGAAATCTACATTATTACATATTGTACATAATTCATGCTTTAATTTAAATCTAACAAGTAATAATTTTCTACGTATACTATATTCAGAATTACATTTATTACAATGAGCTATAATGTTTTTACCATCAGGTCTTATTATGCATGGTATTTTAGTTTTTAATTTGTTAAATGTTGTATCTTTCAATTTTTTAACTAATTCTTCTGACTGGGTTGTGTATGGTACACCAAATTTTCTAATATTTGTTTCAATTACTTTGTCTCTAACTTCTTTTGATTGACTCGGATATTCAACTCCAAGATTTTTTAAATTAGTTTTCTTAATTTTATCTTTAATTTCTTCAGATTGAAATGGGTTATCCACACCATATTTCTCTCTTGTTATATTTTTTTGTCTTTCAACTAAAACATCTGATTTCATTGGGCTATCAACACCATAATTTTTAATTAAAGTTTCTTTTTGTTTATCCCTTATAGGTTTATATTTTGATGGGTTATCAACACCATAATTTTTAAGATAAGTTAGTTTTTTCTTATCTTTAACTGAATCTAATTGATTTGTACTTTCTACTCCATATTTTTTAAGAGTCGCTTGTTTAGCTCTTTCGTTTAATTGACCACTATTGTTTGCACAATCTAATGAACAATATTTTGTATAACCTTTATTTAGTGTACCTCTAAAATTAACATATGAATCACAACATAGACACTTATGTTGTTCAGTGATATTATTCATGAAATAATAAACCTCTTCTCTAAAAGTATTTACTGTAATACCATGTTCTAATATAAAAGATTTTAATTTCTCATATATTTCAGGATAAGATTTCTTTAAATATTCTTCCCTTGTTTTTAATCCACTTTTATTATCCTTTGTAAAAAATTCTTTATAATCCATATTTTAAATTCCCCTCATTCTTTAAAAAAACAAATATAGGTTAAAGTTTTTCAATATCCAACTATATTTATATATAAAAACTATTATGAGAAGAATTGATAAAAAATTAAATATGATGAAAGCTAATTTATTGGCTGAATCAAGATATTTAGAATCTAAAGGATTAATCAAAGAAAGTAATTTTAGTGGTCCTCAAAAAACTGACCCAGATATTGATGAATTAGCTAGAGAGATTATTAAGATTGCTAAAGGTGATATGACTAAAGAAAAGGAACTTATTGTTAGTACAGCTAAAGGTGATGGAGATATTCAAAGTAGATTAACTAGTAGAGTTTCAAGATTGAAACTTAATGAAGAAGAAGTTTCTGGTGATGATTAGTTTAAGAACAGGGATATGTTATCAGCTTCTGAGAATCCATTTTTCAACAGGTAATTAATAATTAAGATATATTAGAAATCCTTCAATTAATTTTGAGGGATTTTTTGTTATATAATATTATCATTTCAAATTAATTTTGTATCTTTGTTTTATAAAATTAAAGAGATATGGTTATTAAGCAGATTTTTGATGAGATATCATCAACGAGTGGCAATAATGCTAAGATTGATATTCTTAAAAAATATTCAGACAATGAGTTATTAAGAAGGGTATTATACATGGCTAATTCAAAGCGGATTAAGTTTTATATTAAGCGTGTTCCAGATTATGTATTTGATGAGATTCAATGGACTTTGGATGAGGGGTTGGATATGTTAATGCGTCTTTCCAATAGAGAGATAACTGGTCAGAGTGCAATTGATGCGTTAAGCATTTTATTGGGGAATGTATCATCAGATGATGCTTATATTATTGAAAGGGTTATTGAGAAGGATTGCAAGATTGGCATGGGTTCATCCTTTATAAATAAGGTTTTTAAGGGATTAATTGAGGAAACACCATATCAAGGTTGTATGGCTTTCGATATTAAAAAGGCTAAGGCATTATTCAAGGGTGGTAATCAAGTTTTGAGTGAGGTTAAGGCTGACGGAAGATATGTTAATGTTATTATAAGAAATGGTGAGGTTGAGATGGAATCAAGGCAAGGGGAATTAACGGTTCTTGGTGATTGTTTTTTGGTTAGGGAATTGAGTTCTTTGGAGGATTGTGTATTAAATGGGGAGTTGATTATTGAGGGGTTTCCTAGGTTAATTGCGAATGGGATTATAGCTTCAATAATTGATTACAAATTAAAGTTTGATTCAAGAAGTGATGTTGAGAATCAAAAGAAATGTATTTCCTTTATTAAGGAAAAAGGGATGAGCATTGAGGATGCGGTTTCTAGAGTTAAATTAAAGGTTTGGGATGTTATTGATATTGATGAATATTTTGAAGCGAAATCGAATGTTAAAAGGATTGATAGATTTAATCGTTTAAAATCGATTATTGAAAACACTTATTCAATTGAGATAATTGAGCATAAGATTGTATCATCATATGATGAAGCGATGATTCATTTTGGTGAAGTTTTGGAGAGAGGTGAAGAGGGCACGGTAATTAAAAGTTTGGATGGTGGGTGGAAAAATGGTAAACATTCATATCAATTAAAATTAAAGCTTGAGATGAATTTGGATTTGGAGGTTATTGGATTTAATTATGGTGCAAAGGGAACTAAAAATGAGAATGTTATTTCTAGTATAACTTGCAAAAGTTCTTGTGGTAAATTAATTGCTAATGCTCAAGGGTTAACTGAGAAATTAATGGAATATGTTACGGTTAACCAAGATAAGTTATTAGGAAGTATTATTGAGATAAAATGTAATGGATTATCAACAAATTCAAAAGGTGGGAATTCAGTTTTTTATCCAGTTTTAAGTGATTTCAGAGATGATAAACATGAAGCTAATTCTTTGGAAGAATGCATTGAGATACAGAATGCAAAATTAGGATTGAGCAAAGCATAATTATTTAGATGAATTAGTAATATAAATCCTTCAATTAATTTTGAGGGATTTTTTTGTTTATATAAACATTTACAAACGGATATTTTATATTATATTATCATATAAAAAAGTTTTTAACTATGAGTGAAATAAAGAAACCAAATGTATTTCCTACTAAGGATAATGTTAGTAAGTCTACTGCAAGTGAGTCTGTTTATTCTGAACCTATCATTGTTGATGAGACGTTAAGTTTTGATGAGCAAGAGGCTATTCGTACTGCTGAACAGAAGAGGTTAAGAGATGAAGCTTATAAGAAGAGTTTAGTAAGTGATGAGGTTGTTGTTAACAATGAGCCTCCAAAGCCACCAGTTAATAATGGTGATTCTTCTAATGAGGATGATGAATTTAAAGAGTATAAACGTAAAAAGTTTATTGAGGAGTTGAGTCAGCCTCAGATGAATCAATCTTATGATGTTATTCCATTACCTAGTGGTGGTAAGTTATATGGTTTGGGCAAGAGTACTGTTAAGCTTGCTTATATGACTACAGCTGATGAGAATATATTATCTTCACCTAATTTGGTTAACAGTGGTGATTTTTTGGAGATATTAATTAACAGAAAGTTATTGGAGCCTAAGTTAAGATATAAGGACTTAGTAATGGGTGATAGAAACGCTATTATGATATGGTTAAGGTCAACAGCTTATGGTGAGATGTATCCTGTTACCGTTTATGATGATAATGGTGTTGCTGTTGATTCTGAGGTTGATTTGAGCAAATTAAAGATAAATAAATTAAATGCTGAGCCAGATGCTGATGGGTTATTTGAGTGTGTGTTGCCAGTATCTAAGGATGTTATTAAGTTTAGATTATTAACCATTGGTGATGTGGAGTTATTGAGTAAGGTTATTGAAGAGCGTAAGGAAGAGTTCATTAACACTGAATCAACGTTGTTGCTGGAGTCTCAGATTGTTAGTATTAATGGTGAGGTTAGTAGAACTTATATTGAGAGTTATATTGAGGATATGAGAGTTATGGATTCAAGGAAGTTAAGAGAAGCTATTTCATCGGTTGATTGTGGTGTTGATTTGAGTGTTGAGATTGAATTACCAGATGGTGGAACATTAAACACGTTCCTTCCCCTTACGTCAAGATTTTTTTGGCCTGACTACGACATATAAGAGTTATTTGTTCGAGGAAATCTATATATGTATTAAACATATTGGGATGACCTATCAGGATGTTTTGTCGTGTCCTGTATTTGAGAGGAGATTTTATCTGCAATTATTATTAAACGAAGGGAAGAGGCGTAAGGAGATGATTGAAGAGGATGTTGAGCAGAAGCGAGCAAATAGCCGAGGTAAGGGGAATAAGGGTGAACGAACCACTAAAGTTAGTGGTGAGCAATTAAAGGCTAAAATAATGTCTGGAGAGATTAATGTCTAAGAATAAAATTTTAATTCTCAATGATTAAGTTCATTGGGAATTTTTTTTTGAACTATTTATTATAAAGATTTTTTTAAGATGAAAAAGATTGAACCTAGAAAGCGGTTAATAATAACTGAATCACAGTATAATAATCTATTATTTGAAATGGTTAATGTGCCATTGGATAATTTATATTCCAAGATAAGTGTTGGTAATGTTATTGTATTTGAGAGTAATTTGAATAAGAAAAAGATTGTTGATTCATTTGAGGTGGCGTTCAATTACGATGGTGAGATGTTATTAAAGAAATTAAAAGATGGGAGGTATGAGAAGAATATATTTTATATGAAGGAAGAGGATTTATTATCCAGTATAGATTCAAATAAAGTTAATTTAATGATATCTCTTAAGAATAAGATTGATGTTTCAAAGTTAAGTGTCGATGAGATATATGATAAGGTTGGCGACCCTTCCTTATGGAAAAAGTATGGTGTTAATAACATTGATAAAGTATATTCATATAAAACTGAGAATGATTTTAATTCTGGAAAGAATGTTATGCATGCGTTTTATTTGAGTGGAAAGAAGAATGAGGATATAAAGGTTGGTGATTTATTATCAAGGTTTAAGAATGGTGTTAAGAATTATATTAAACCTAATTCAAAATATGTTCTTGATTTTTCAGATAATTCACATTTAACATTTGTTATTTCTGGTAATGAGAATGGGAAATTGATTGTTGAGTTCGTTAAGAATGGTTCTGTTATTGATTCTAGCACATATTCTGGTGGATATGCTGGTTCTATTATTAGATTTATTAATAATGTTGGTTTGGATAATGTTGATAAAGTTATAATTGATTTTAATAGATTTAAATTTCATATGATTAACAAATCTGAAGATGAGTTAAAATTATTTGATTGTTTCAATGATGAATATGATGTTGTTAATGATGTTGATGGTAAAATAATTTCATTGGATGGGATTAACATGAGTATTCAATTTAAGGATATGAGTGGAGGTTTAATAAGAAATGTTGGTTCAAATAAACCAGCGGTTAAAACTGTTAAGAGGGTTATCAATGATGTTATTTCATTAAATGAATTGGATGATGATGCTAATATTACTTTAAAGGTTAAGGAATTAAAGAATGTTGGTTGGGATAATGAAACAATAAGAGATTTATTATATAAGAAACCAGATATATTTGCTAAGATGTTTAATCTTGGTCCTAGTGGAACAATTGCAACTGAAGAGATATTAAATAAATGGGGATTATCATCAGTGAATGCTGTATCTGATGATGAGAGGTTAAAGAATGGTTCCAATGTATCATTTGAGTTATCCAAAGCTGTTAGAATTAATAATGAGGTGGAATATGAGCAATTCTTGAAGATACTGAAGAATAACAAGTATGGTAAGGCAAAAGTTAAGAGTGTTCAGAATTATGGAACATCATTATTGGTTGATTTTCCATCAAATTATAGATTATTAATTAACAATAAAGTGGATAATGATGCTTATGTTGTTAATCTTAAAAGAACACATTCATCAACGGTTATTGCCACCTTGAATATTAATATAAAATAATATAAGTTTTTAATTTAAAAAATAATATAAATGACTCCAGAAGAATTTGAGAAAGCCAAGGAAGCCTTTAACAGGATGAAGATTGAAATGAAGGACACGGTCAACATTCAGAAAAAATTGAATGAGGGGTTGGGTCAGTATGTTGAGGCTATAAAGGATATTGGTAAGATTCAGAGGAACATTAATAAAGCTGAAAAGGATTTAAATAAACTTAAGGAAGAATCTGTTAGAGTTCAGAAGGAACTTAATGATTTGGAGAAGGCTCAAGAAGCTAGAAGGATTGCAATTTCAAAAATATTAAAAAGAAATTCAAGAGCAACTGCCGCTCAAAGAAAAGCTGCTCAAGATGAGTTGGACAATTTAAATGATGCATTAAAGCGTCATAAGGAAATATATGCGATGACCACCAAGTCTTATGAGAAACAAAAGGCTACGGTTGAATCACAAAAGGAGCAGCTTGAAGTATTAAAGAGGAGTGTAAAAGAGGGGAATAAATTAAAGGCTACCTGGAACACCGTTGGTGGTGCTGTTAAAGGTGTTGGTGGAATTCTTAGTGATAGTTTTGGCAAGTTAAGAGGTTGGGGTATATTTGAGATGGATAAGGAGCTGAGGAATGCTGCTAGAAGTATGAATATCGGTCAAGCAGGTTTCAAGGGTTTTGCTAATAGTATTGAGAGAGCTGCGGATAAAACGGTTGTATGGGGGGTTGATGTTAAGAGATTGGCTGTAATGCAGAGAAATTATAGTGAGGAGATTGGTAGGTCAGTTCAATTAACTGAGAGTGGTTATGAGGCAATGGCTTTGCTTGCTGAAGGTACAGGTCTTGGTGATGAGTTTGCTACAAGCATGGCTGTTGAGATGGATAAGTTTGGAGCGAGTGTAATGACTTCAAAGAAATTGGTTGAGGAAACTATTAAGAAATCTTCTAGAATGGGTGTTAATGGTGCTTCAGCTGCTAAGAAATTGGTTTCGTTATTGAAGTTATCTCAGACATATGTTTTTAAAGGAGGTCAAGAGGGTCTTAAGAAGATGGCGAATGAAGCTACCAAGTTAAAATTGGATATGGAAGGTATTGCTGGGTTAGCTGAGAAGGTAATGCGACCAGAAGGTGCTGTTGAGACTGCTGCGTTATTAACAACAATGGGTGGTGAGTTTGCTAAGTTGGGTGACCCATTCCAATTAATGTTTAAGGCAAGAAATGATTTTGCTTCATTTAGTAAAGATATTGGAAAGGCATCAAGCGAGTTTGTTAATTATAATGAACAAACTGGAGCATTTGAGATAAAGGGGGGATTGGCAAGAGATAGAATGAAGGAGTTATCCACAATCACTGGAATTCAAATGGAAAAATTGCAAGAGATGGGAGCGGCTGAGGCAAAGTATCAAATGATTAGAGAGCGTCTTGGTGGGAGATTCACCAATGAAGATGATTTAAGTTTGATTGAAAGTTTGGCAGAGGTTGGAAAGAATGGGGAGATTAAGATAAAGATGCCTGGTAGGGACCCACTTGATTTATCAAGATTGGATAAAACGTTATTAAACAAATATAGAGTTGAATCAGCTAACCTAGAGAAAGCTGCATTGCAAGCTCAAACATTTGATGAGGTTGTTGTTAATTTAGTGACATCGTTTAAACAAACATTATTACCATTCGTTCAAGGTATTAAGGATGGTCTTGGAAATACACTTCAACAATTAATGTATGAATGGAAAAAAGAAGGGTTCTATAATAAATTAAGGGAATGGGGAGCAACTGCTGCGCAAGTGGTAAACACATTTGCTACTAAGATACCAAGTTTAATTGATAACATTGTTAAATTCATTAGCGATGACCCGATAGGTACTGGAGTTAAAGCGTTAGAAGCGTTGTTTCTTGGTTGGTCAGTACTTAAAGCTGCTACATGGGTTGCTAACGGTGTTTCATTTGGTCTTGGTTTCAGAAGTGTTGCTGGAGGTCTTGGTAGTATGATTGGCGGTAGTATACTTGCAGTTATTGGGGCTGGGTTAGCTGGATGGGGTATCGGTAAGAGTGTCGGTGAAAAATTAACAAAAAGTGAAGGTCGTAAGTCAACTAAAGAAGGTGATACAGCTTCTATGTGGGGAGCTGGAATAGGTTTAGCCGCTGGTGTGGCTGCTGCTGCATTAGCAATACCTACTGGTGGTGCGTCATTGGCTTTATTGGCAGCAGGATTAGGTGGTGCTGGAGCGTTTGCTGGTGGTGCTGGTGGTAAATATTTTGGTGATATGGCAAACCAAGATTCAAAAAACATCAACAAAGAAGGTGAAGGTACTAGCATATCCAGTTTATTGGGTATGAATGATGGTATTATTCAAGGGAATAATTCAAAACAAATTGCAAAAGGAATTAAGTTTCATCCAAATGATAAATTTATTTCAGTTAATGATACATTAATTGCTGGAACTGATAAAGGTAAGAATAATGAATTGGCTGAAGCTATTAATGCAAGTAACTATAATTCAGGTAATAGTGTTGGTGGTGATGTATCACATAAACATGGTGGAGAGATTAAACATAATGGAACAATAACAATTAATATACCAGGTATATCAAACATGAGTATAGAAAGTTTAACTACTTTATTTAATTCACCAAATCTATTGTCTCAACTTTCTTACAATTTAAATCAATATGATGCTGCTTACGGCAGAAACTATGGTGTACCTCAAGGTAAAAAACCAAATGATTTAATAACTTAAGTTTTTATAAAACCTGGTTAAGTTACAAATTAATTTATTGAATATTAGTTATTTATTCAATAAATTTTTATTTATATTTTATAAATTAATCTATTTAACTTTTAAATTATTGAAAATAATTGATTGAATCAGTTGGGATATCTTTTAAATAATCATTGAATATATTTGTTTAATCCCAATAATTTAATTATATTTGAATGTAGTTAATTGGTATATTCAATATAAACCTATTAAATCTCATTTTAAGGGAAAATAAAGCGATTTAAGAGACTTTAAACCTTTTTAAGTACTATGTATCCATTTGATATTAAAAAGTACGTTTAAAAGAAGATTTAAGAT
>JACCDP010153682.1_pt1 | contig 21810 bp, 19 predicted proteins | sample 7445841 | NCBI WGS metagenome assembly JACCDP01 (sample SAMN15323441, study PRJNA562643) | freshwater metagenome | isolation source: river surface water | place: USA:Blue River Watershed | collected 2017-08-17
ATGGCACTGCTGAATCCGACCGGCGAGACATACAATCCGAATTGGACGACGAAGGGGATGATATAGCGGAAATCCCGGTATTGAACATTCAGTGCCGCAATCCATAGACCGGTCCCCATGGCAGCGACGACTGCATGGGCCAGAAACAGAGGCAGAGTCACGATTTTCCAACCCGGGACCATGCCGTACCAGAGCATCAACCCGACCAACAATACCCCTGATATCAGAACATCCACGAGGCACACGATCACCGCGCTGGCAGGAACGACCAACCGGGGGAAATACACCTTAGAAATCATATTCGCATTGGCGATCAAGCTGTTGCCCGCTTCGGCAAAGGCATTGGCAAAAAACTGCCAGGGTAGCAGGGCGGCAAACACCAAAATGGGATAGGGCACGCCATCGGAAGGCAGCTTGGCCAATTTGCCGAAGACGAATACGAAAGCGCCGGTAATTAGCAATGGGCGAATCAGGGCCCACGCGATTCCGATGGCAGTCTGCTTGTACCGAACCAGAACGTCCCGCCAAGCCAAAAAATAGAACAGTTCCCGATATCGCCACACATCTTTCCAATAGTGGCGCTCCGTACTATCTGCCTCAATGATCAGCTCATCAGTTTGCATTTGGTAGGGCTTGCTGTTTCCTTTCTCTCATTTGAAGGGAATACGAGGCGAGTGCTCCTTGAGAGGTGCAGAAAGATAGCAGTTATGGGTAGCTTGAACTGCTCCATCCCTTTGGAATAGCCGGGAGAGTTCGCCTACCCATTCCTCAACCGCTTCTTTCAACGTCGCTCCAAGAGTCATGGAGTTCTTCACACCGGCACCACATCATTGACATCGATCTCCACCGCCGCAGCTTGTTGAATGAGTCGAACGCCCAACACTAGTCGATGCCGTTTTTCCTTCCGCAGCAGAATTCCATGAACTCCTTGCAAGGGGCCACGAACAACTTCCACGTTCATTCCTTCATGAAGGTAGGGGTGCGGATCATAGGGAAGAACGCTGTCCATGAGGCGGTGCAACGCATCGATTTCTTGCTCCGGAATCGGCTCGGGTCGGCTTCCGCTGCCGACGATTCCTACGACACCCGTGATTTTCTGTACCGGTGTCTTTTCCTGCTGAGAGAATCGAACGAAACAATACCCGGAAAATAGCGGGACCTCGATTTCCTTCCTTCGATCCTTCCATTGACTCAACCGCTTGACTGTCGGGAGCAACGGCTCAATTCCCTGTTTTTCGAGCTGATCCCTCACCAGTTTTTCATGACGAGACTTCGTACGTAGAGCGTACCAATGGAGACTAGTCGTATGGCTCGCCTCATTCTTCTGGTCGATACTGTTTCCGGACACAGCTTCGCCCTCTCACTTACAGAAGACAAAAATCACTACTATTTTTCAATCACTTAGACCGACGGACCTAGCACGAGTACTTTCGCGTCAGGAACGTGCTGGCGCCTCAGCACTTCTTGATGCCGCGGAGTCTGTTCGATATCCGCCAACAGCACCGCATCAAACTCCCACTTGGCAAAGACCTCTGGCTGCCATACGGGATAGGATAAAAACGACTCCTGTTGACCATCACCAACGAACCCGACCAACGTCAAATGCATTTCGCGAAGTGAGAGATAGGCCATCTCCGCTAACTCTCCAGTTCCATAAATCACCACTCGTTTTATCCCGGTTTGTGTCGCCAGAGAAAGCGTTTCCCTAAGCCGCGCCCGCATGTCTCGGTAGTGAGAGAGAGAGTACTGCATATAGAGATACGTGAGCCGTGATTTTTCGGTAAACCCTTGCGGCGTCAGCAAATATCGAATCCGCTGCGAAGGGATAGTGGTGATTTTAATGTACCCTTTTCGAGCAAGACGCTTGAGGTAGAGATTGGTCAGACCGAGCGCAACTCCGAGTTTGGTCGCGAGAGATCGTTGGGTAACGGCCCCATCTCGCTCCACCTCGGTAAGTAAAAGAAGGTCGCGTTGGCCCTGAAGATTCATACAGTTATGGCCAATCTCTCTTTCGTTCAGAATATGAACACAGAATGGAAGTGGAGTCAAGCTCGAAAACCGATACGGCCTGAATTTGCTTTTATTAGCTATCCTTCTTAAATGTGGAGAATGGTGAGTGAGGAAGCCTTTATGGCCTGATCGATAACTGCCACCAGCTTGTCTCTGGTAATCCGATCAAGACAATCCCAGTATGGACACACCTCCCCAATACATTTCCCACAGGTCGGAACATCTGGTCGAAGCAAGAATCCCGTCCCCAACGGTTTCCATCTGACCGGTAAATTATTCCGTCGAGGATCAAAGAGGCTGACGGTGGGTACATTGAGGGCCGCTGCGATATGCGCGGGCCCTGTGGCACCAGACACCACCACCTGAGCAGTGGCAATGACAGCCATAAGCTCACGAAGTGAAAGCTTGCCCATCCGATTACGAATCCCCGCTGGAAGTGATGCGGGAGATAACACATCCTGATCGAATTGGCTCTGTTCCACTTGGCTGCCAGTCAATACCACCCCGTAGCCGGTTCGTGCCAATTCAACGGCTACATCCCGATAGTGCTCCGGCCGCCAGCGACGCGCGGAAAGGCCCCCTGCATGTATTACGACTCGAGGGCTCGGCAAGTGTGCCCAACTTGACTCTGCGGCACCTCGCTCCTCATCCGTCAGGACTAATGTGGGACGCGTGACTCTTTGAGGAGTCAATCCGAGAGCTCGGATCATCTCTGTGTTGTACTCAGATTCATGTTTGGAAAACTCACTCCGGTGTTCGTACACACGCCGATTAGCCAGTAGGCTATACCATCGATACCCTGTGGCCACACGAATTGGCACTCGAGCCAGCCAGGCCGCCCACATCAGACGCCGAAATGGTTTCAGGAAGATTGCCGCCTCCACTCCCTGCGAAAACGAACGACGTAATTCGTTCAAGGGATCGGTGAACCGAATAGTGCGGACATAGTCGACATCGGGATGGCGCTCAAGCAGAGGCGCTACCGTCGGACTGGTGAGGAACCCTATTGTGACATTCGGCAGAACGTTTCTCAGTTGTGTCGCGACAGGGAGAGACAAGAGAACATCTCCGATGCCGTCGGGACGAACGATTAAGACGTTCATCGACATGGTGCCTGTGCTGCCAACAGTGGCTGCACTACATCCACTACATGAGTTGGAGTAATCCGCACAAGGCATTCCATCTCAGGGTTATGCCGGCAGACCCGACTGAAACACGGGCTACAGGAAACCTGCCCGGTGAGGACATGATGTCCGGCCCCATACGGACCTGTCCGAGTCGCGCTGGTCGGCCCAAACATCGCAACCACCGGAACCCCGCATGCTGCGGCAATGTGCATGGGTCCGGAATCATTGGTGATCATGACCGTCGCTTTTGAAAGCAGTGCCGGGAGGCATTTCAAGGGGACCTCTCCGCTCACATTCACACAGGGACGTGTCATCAGAGATTGAAGTTTATTCGCATAGAGCCGGTCCTCTGCGCTTCCTATGATGACGACCGGAGCACGATGGGACTCAGACAGCTGATCTGCCACTGCAGCAAAAGACGTGAGGGGCCACCGCTTTGTCAACCACCGTGCCCCAACATTCATGGCGACCCAAGGTTTATCGATGGAGTAGCCATGATGTTGAAATACCCCTCGAACAGCCGTCAGATCTTCATCCAGCATCCTGAATACAAACCGTGGTTTTCTAGGGAGCGCGATGCCCAATGCCGCCGCAAGCAGAAGATATCGGTCTACCGCATGGATATCTGAATCGGAAACTGACACCTGATGCGTATAGAGCCATGGACTCCCCTCGCGTCCATTGGCAAACCCGATTCGCATCCGCGCCCCGCTCACACGAGCGAGCATAGCACTGCGAAACAGTCCTTGAAGGTCTAGAGCAAGATCAAATCGTTCTGCTCGCAGTGCCAAACCTTGCGTAATCCAACTCCTCACCGTCGGGTCAACCGCCCACACACGATCGATACCTTCGACCCGCTCAACAACCTCAGCCCATTGACGCTTGACCAGCCAGGTTATATGCGATTCTGGCCATTGTGCTTTGATCGCCGACACAACCGGAAGCGTATGAATGATATCTCCAAGCGAACTGGGTTTGATCAGAAGAATACGCGTGTAGTGTGGCACTGAAGAGGAACCATCATTGATCGGAGTTACAGATGACACCGCAGGACCTTCCACCGAACCCATCCATTGAAGAACAGCTCAACACTCAAAGCATCTACCTGCATATTCCTCCAAATACTGAGTCGGCTCAGATCTGACTCACAGAACAACTCCTCAGCTGAGAGGTATAGAGCTGGTCAAGGAGGGCCTTACCACTGGTTGCACCTGCTGTTTCGCGCCGTTCCATCAATGACCGGTGGAAACGTTGCCACGCCCTCAGATAAGGCAGTGGCGTCAGATGGCGGCGCACGTTGCTGTGTCCACGCACAATCCTAGACACCCACTCGTAGTTCCCTGGGATCACCGTTTCGCATGGTCCTTCGAGTGGAGGCTGACTGGGCGTGAGGAACATCGTAATGTTGCCTCCGTCGCGCGAGATCAAATGCCAGGCTTCATGCATCCCGTGCTTCTTAGCCAACCTGCGCAATGATACTACGTTAAAATTATAGAGATGCGCCTCATGAAATGTGTTCTTCGGGGACTGGCAGGTTGATTCAACATTAGGAACCTCCACGACAAGCATCCCATCCACTTTCAGCCATGACCGCAACAGCGCCAAGACATGACCTGGGTCTTCAGTGTGTTCAAGCACGTGCCAAATCGTCACCACATCGAATGATTCGGGTGGGAATACCGCATCTTGTACGAATCCAACTTGAACGTTCAGACCATAGTTTCGTATCGAATGATCGGCATAGCCTCTATTCGGCTCGACCCCACTTACAGAATGTCCTAACGCTTGAAGCAGGTAAGCAAACTCTCCTCCGCCGGTTCCGACATCAAGCACCATCTTGCGATGCGACAGTAGCTGCGCAATTTTCTCGAATCGTGATAACGCGACCTTGCCGGCACGCAACACATGCTTCGGTCTCGGGCTGTAGGTCTGTTTATACGCTAGGCGATATTCCTCCTCGTAAAACTGCCTGGCTTCGTGCGGCCGAGGATCCGACCATACGAGTCCACAGGCACGGCAAATGACGGTCTGCAAGGGCTTCCCACTTCGACTTTTGTTCGATAGAATCGCAACCTCTTTCCCACCGCAGAGGTTACATGGGATCGAACACGAACTGACCTGTTGGCTCATCGCCCGTTTCCTCGGACCCAAGAAATCTCATCTTCCCGCTTATTCATTGGATCTTCATCAAGGCGGCCGCCGCCCATGATCCAATCCATCAACACCTTACAACCATGACCAGCCCCTCTTAACCCCGCTCACATAACTCATCGATGCATCACTCGCCCGTCATTCATCTGGACCGATGACCGACCTGCATCGCATAAGAGCCAGTCCGCTGCCGCCGTCATCGAGGGTGCGATCCAATCTGGAGCCAGCGCCGTCGCCCTCAGTTCTTCACTCTCTTGCGGGCGAACCACTCCGGTCGTCACTAACACGCTCCGTACTCCAATCCGTTTCGCGAGCTCGATATCTCGAACATGATCGCCGATGAGATAGGCGCGATCAAGATCCACGCGTTGTTCACGTACTGCTTGGTCTATCATCCCTGGATTCGGCTTTCGGCAGCCACACCCATCGTCGGGATGATGAGGACAGAAATAGATGGCGTCCAGTGATGCGCCTGCGTCATCAAGGACATGCTTCAGTTTGGCGTGAACCGCTGCAAGGTCGTCGTGCGACAGCAATCCCCGAGCCACCCCGGATTGATTCGTCACGAGGATCAATCGAGCACCAGCCTGTTTTAACCTTGCGAGAGCCTCCGGAACCCCTGAAAATAACTCGAGCTGATCAGGAGATTTGATATAACCGGGATCTGCGTTCAGGGTCCCATCGCGATCAAGAAAGATTGTGTAGCCAGCAAGGACGGCTGACAAGTTCGCAGGGTGACAAGCTGACAGATTCGGCGCGGGGGGAGCCGTCTCTTGACTCATCAACGTGTCACCGGCCAGCTTGTTTCCTGTGAGCGTGTCTGCACGTATCTGCTTCATGGCTGCATCATAGACTCGATCGACTGAAACCCGAGTCATACACCGGTGGTCGATCGGGCATTCTCGAAGAAGACAGGGCGCACAATCGACACCCTCTCGTACCACCGATTGTTCTTGTCTGTAAGGAGCCGTGGTACGCGAGTCTGTTGGGCCGAAGACCGCAACAATTGGAACACCGAAGGCGGCAGCAATATGCATCGGACCTGTATCATTCGTAATAAGCAACCGACAACGCTTGACCACCGCCATGAGTTCACGAATGCTCGTGGCTCCGGATAGGACAAGTGATCGATAGTCAATCCGAGATGCAATGTCCTTCCCGAGGGACTCTTCTCCCTTTGCTCCAAGAAGAACCACGGCCACATGTGCGCGGTCGTCCTGCTCTAAACGTTTCGCCAATTGCCGTGCGACATCGGCAAATCGCTCGGGCAACCATCGCTTGGCCCCGCCGTATGTCGAGCCGGGATTGATGCCGATAATGAGGTCCGACGAGTCAATACCGGCCGATGCGAATTTCGCATCGGCCATGCGGTCTTCATCGGATGAAACGTGGAGTGTCGGTGAGGGAGGTTCTCCGGACAACCCGAGCGGTTTCAACATGTTCCAATAGTACTCGACTTGATGCACCGGCATATCACGACGAGGAACCGCAACAGGTTCAGTAAGAAAAAGGACTCGCCCATCGGTAGTATAACCATATCGACGTGTGATACCGGCAAGCCATGCGACAAATGCGGCCTCGAAGGCGTTCTGAAACAAGACGGCCAAATCAAAGCTCTGCCGTCGCAACGATCCTGCGAGCGACCATTTTCCGGCAATCCCAGCGTGCGTGACCTTGTCATCGTAGACCAGCACCCGATCCAGACCTGAGTACGCAGTGAACAATTCCGCGATGGTGGGTCTGGCAAGCAGCGTCAACTCTGCTGCAGGAAACAGAGACCGAAGCCCACGAAGTGCCGGCTCACACATGACAGCATCGCCGATCCAATTCGGCGCCCGCACAAGGATTTTTCGCGGGAGAGCCTTATGCATGGGCCTCCGATTGGTAATTCCCCCCTGATGACGGCACAGTGATCAGCGTGCGTAGCTGTTCTTCTCCGTGCACCACTTCCGTTTCAAGCTGAAGCATCCACCAAGGATCGTTGGGCGTCAGAAATGGAATGAGTTTTCCCCCGTCTTTTTCCGTCGTCAGGACCAACTCGCTCCCGGTGATCGGCATGGTACTCCGAATCTGCCCGATCTCATGGTGCGTATAGCGATGATGGTCTTCAAACGAGGATTCGCCCATAATTTCGACCCCGATAGACTCCGCTGATCGGCGGAATGATCGGCTATTGCCGATCCCACTCACCAACCACGCTTTTTTCCTCAAAGCCCACCCTACCGGTAATTGTTGCCTTGTGAGAATCGAGACGAGCGCGGCGGGTCTGAACACCACCTCCACAATAGCCGGGGGTGAACCAGCAATCTCTCGCAATCGGCTCCGAATTGCGTCGACATCCTGACGAACCTCGGCTCGAGTGATGATGATCGCACTCGCTCGATCCAGACCTGTCAGCGGCTCCCGTAACCTCCCCGCCGGAAGCAGAGCATCCAGTCCGGCACCATCAGTCGCATCCAGCAATACCAGATCAACATCGCGATGAAGCGCCCGATGCTGAAAGCCGTCGTCAAGAACGATGCAATCAACGGGATGCTGTTGCAAAACCCATTGACCGAGGGCAACCCGATCGGCACCCACCGCGACAATGGCTTGAGGACACCGCTGTGCGATCAGGAACGGCTCATCTCCCGCTTCCGATGGGCCGGCCAGGAGTCCTGACCCGCTGGACACGAGAAGATACCGTCCCGTGCCCGTCCGTTTGTACCCTCGGCTCAAGATCGCCACGCGCTGTCCTTTAGCCAACAACCACTGCGCAAGAAGAATGACGACAGGAGTTTTTCCCGTTCCCCCGACTGTAAGATTCCCCACACTCACAACCCGACAGGGTAAGCGAGTTATTGAAAACCACCCCTGACGGTAGCACCACAGTCGCAATCGAGTGACGACCCCGTATAACCCAGCAACCCATTGAAATCCATGGCGGACTGGTTGTCCAGGTTGCAACAATGCCATATTAGTGTTTGGCCATGAGCGGTCTTGGCCCTGTCGCCGCACACCGATCGGAGTAGGTTGAAGTTGCATAGAGGCAGGATTCTATGAGCTCCACACTCAGAGCGAGCGCACCTTGGTTGTCCAGCACCATACGTTTCGCAGCCTGCCCTATTCGAGCTCGGGTGTCCGGTTGCGCCAGCCACTCTCTCAATACGGTGGCCAACTCTTCACCTCGCATCACACGGCACCCTCCACCAGTTTCCAGTAACAACGTAGCTACTTCAGCACAATGGTCCGTATAGGGTCCAAAGATCACTGGGGTGCCCCACACTGCTGGCTCCAGCAAATTATGTCCGCCCACCGGAACAAGCGTCCCACCAACAAACGCCACAACGGCTTCGCGGTACGCAAGGGCCAACTCTCCTCGCGTATCTAAAATGATCACGCGGGGGCCGGTTCGTTTCTCCAATATCTCGCTTTTTCGTTGTACCACGAACCCGGCCTCTCGAAGCATGGCTTCTACCCGGTCCGTTCGTTCAATGTGGCGAGGCGCCAGCATCAACACCGTTGAAGGATAGGCCTTTGCAATCTGGCCATAGGCCGCAACCAGCAGTTCCTCTTCTCCGGGATGAGTACTGCCAGCGAGAATGAGTTGCTCATGCTCATGGAGCCCGAAGCTCCGTCGGAAAGTCTCATCAGAGCGCACGGCCGGTGGAGGTTGATCGAATTTGAGATTACCGGTGACGTGTACACGATCCGATTCAGCTCCCAGCGCAACAATACGTTGTTTGTCACGCTCAGATTGCATCAAACAGAGTGTCAGCGTTTGCAACACCGACCGATAAAAGGAACGAATCAGAGGAAGGTCCTGACGTCGAAACGAGCGCGAGGACAACCGTCCATTCACCAACACGGACGACACGCCTTCGTCTCGTAACGACCACAGAAGATTGGGCCACAGTTCGGTTTCGACGAAGATGTAGAGTGTAGGCCGCACTCCCCGGATCATCCCGGTCACAGCCCAGAAAAAATCAAGCGGAGCATACCGATGTTCGGCAATGCCCGATAAGCGCTGCTCGACAGCCTCCCGTCCGGTTTCAGTGACCGTCGTTACGATATAGCGAAACTCTGGATGGCGAGTGTGGAGCGCCTTCACGAGTGGCGATACCGCCACCACCTCCCCCAGCGAAACGGCATGAATCCAGATCAGCGGCTGAGATGATCTCCTCCCATCGATGGAGTGTGCTCGCCAGCCCATCCGCTGGAAAAATCCTGGTCGGCAGCGTGGTTTCGCCAGCAAGACGCCGATCACAACCGGAGCAGCAAGGATGAGAAGACAATTATAGAAGAATCGCCACATGAAAGACCCGTCGACCGCCAATCGCTAGACCTCAGCCGTTGAATCGCTCGAACGACCTGTCCCCGAGTCACGCCTGATGGCTGGTGGCTGGCGAGTGACGGCTTGCTCGGCCTCATCCGTCAATCGATTGAGGGTCACCTCGAGCTGCACACGCGCCTCTTCCAGTGAGGCCTCATCGGCTTCGCGTGAGACCCAGATCGGATTTCCGTAGAGAAACACGCCTGTCGAAAAGGGAAACGGAACCATGTAGCGATCCCAGCTCGCAAAGAGTTTTTTTTTGAGCAGGCAAAGGCCAACGGCACGATCGGAAGGCCGGTCGCCTTAGCCAAGTGAATCACGCCGAGCTTTACAACGTGACGAGGCCCCTTGGGGCCATCGGGTGTCACCACTATATCCCGACCGGAGCGACCCAGCTTAATCAGAGCCCGAAGCGCGCCGGCACCTCCCCGCGTACTCGACCCACGAACCGCGCCATGTCCAAATCGAGCGATGATCCGTGCGATGATCTCACCATCGCCATGCTGGCTTATTAAGACATGAGCCCCGGCTCCTCGATAGCCAAACGGAACCATCAACTGCTGGGCATGCCAAAAAGCCAGAATGATGTGACGTCCCTCACGATATAACCCATCAACCGCTTCGTGGCCACGCGTCTCATAGCGTATCGAGCGTGCAGTGCTCCGAATGGCAACCGCAGCAATCGGAGGCAGCAGTGAACACTTCGCCCACCGCTCACATGACTTGATGAAATCAGACACTGGTGACATCCTGAAATTGCATCGCATGCAGCTTGTGGTAGATGCCTCCTTGCCGCAACAGTTCCTCATGTGATCCCACTTCCACAATGGCCCCTCGATCTAAGACGATGATTCGATCGGCATTCTGTATGGTGGAAAGCCGATGAGCAATCACCAACGTCGTTCGGTTTTTCATCAAATTGGCCAGCGCCAGCTGCACAATCCGTTCGGATTCAGTATCGAGCGCTGACGTTGCTTCATCGAGGATCAAAAGCGGCGGATCACGAAGGATAGCCCGAGCAATAGCCACGCGTTGCCGCTCGCCGCCCGACAGTTTGACTCCACGCTCTCCGATGACTGTATCGTACCCTTCCGGAAGCCTCAGAATAAAGTCATGGGCATAGGCCAGCTTCGCCGCCTGCTCCACATCGGCAGAAGAGGCGCCGGATCGTCCGAACGCGATGTTGTTTTGGACGCTGTCATCGAACAGGAAAACTTCTTGTGACACAATTCCGATATGCGCCCGCAGTGATCGCAATTCATAGGAGGCCAACGGAACGCCGTCCACCAGAATACGTCCCGCCGTCGGCTCATAGAACCGCGGCAGGAGACTGACCAACGTGGTCTTCCCGCTGCCGCTGCTCCCAACAAGCGCAATCACCTCACCCGGACGGATGAGCAGATCAATCTCAGTCAGCGCCGGTACGGTATGATTCTCATACCTCAAGGAGACTCCCTGGAATTCGATGGCCTGATTGATCCCCGTCAGTGGAGTAGTCCCGTGATCTTGAGATTGTTCGGTGTTAAGATCCAAGACGTCGAACACTCGTTCAGCCGCCGCGAGCGCTTGCTGAATGAGGTTATTCGACCCCGAAAGCTTACGAATCGGGGTATAGGCCATAAACATCGCAGCCATAAACGAAAAAAATGCGCCGGGAGTCATCATTTCCTGAATGACCAAGTAGCCGCCGTACCAGATAATCGTCGCAACGCCGATCACGCCGATCACTTCCATCTGCGAATGGCCGATCGACCAGACTTGATTGCTCTTGAGGGTGGTCGAGAGCACCTTCCGGTTCCGTTCCCCAAATCGCTCGGCCTCCGTATCTTCCCGCCCAAACGCTTTCACCATTCTGATACCGGAAAATATTTCTTGAAGCGTCGACGACATATCGCCCAGTTGCTCTTGAGTGCTTGTAGCTAGGCGTTTCAATCTCTGTCCGACCCGCACCATCGTAAGCCCCGAGAGCGGAATCACAATGAGAGACAACCCGGCCAATTTCCAATTCTGATAGATGATGACACCGATCATCGCCACAAACGTGAGGCCGTTCTGAAAAATATCTTTAACGACACTCGAAGCGGCGTTCGCCATGACGCCGACATCATTCACGACCCGCGAGACGAGACGCCCCGACGTATTCGCATCATGAAATCCGACCGAGAGCCGCATCAGCCGTTGAAATAATTCTTGTCGAATGTCTGCCACGACCCGATTGCCCACGTAGGCCATCAAATATCCCACGCCATAACTAAAGACCGCCTTCAACGTGGCGACCCCAAGGATCACCAGCGGCAGGACTAATAGCAGCCGCTCGTTTTTTTCGATGAAGATCCCGTCGAGAACTGGACGCGCAAGCCACGCGTACACCCCAGTCAGGATGGCGACAAACCCGGAACAGACGAATGCCGAGACAAATCTTGTCCGATAGGGACGGACATACCGCATGAGTCGCGTAAATCGTTCTAAGCCCGACATCCTGCTAACACTGCCTCCGCGGCCCTCGTCGAAGCGCCCGGCTCTCCCAACGCAACCCGCACCTCGGCCAAATCTCGTTTCATCTCATCATAAACGGATTGATCTTCCAAGATCCTGATCGCCTCTTCGTACAATCGCTGACCGGTTGCTTCGTCCTGTAACAACTCCGGTACGATCGATCGACCGGCCACCAAATTCACAAGCCCGATCCATTTGACTCGGAGAAAGAAACTCGCGATCCAAAATTCCCATGCCGTCGTTCGATAGAACAACACCATGGGAATGCCCACGACCGCCGCTTGCAGCGTGGCGGTACCCGACGCGACCAGCACCACGTCCGACACGGCCATGACTTCACTGGCTTGTTCTTTGACCAAGGTGACTGGAAGCGAACCTTGTCGCAAGAGTGGCTGCAGGAGATTATCCTCAATAGTGGAGGCTTGCGCCAAGACAAACTTCGTTTTTGGCTCCCGGTGAACTAATTTCTCAGCAGCCTCGATGAGGATCGGCAGCAGGCCCTGTACTTCATGCGTCCGGCTCCCCGGCAACAACGCAATTACACGCTCATCATGCGAAAATCCGAACTTGGCGCGAAGCGCCGTCCGATCGTAGGATTTTTCGACTGCGTCCAGTATGGGGTGGCCGACAAACGTGCAGGGCATCTCCGCGTTGTCATAGAGAGGTTTCTCAAATGGCAATATCACCATCACCCGATCGACTCGTTTCTTGATCCAGTACATCCGCCAGCCCCCCCAGGCCCAGATCTGCGGGGCAATATAATAGAACACGCGCAACCCAGCCCCCTTGGCAAAATAAGCGTAGCGCAGATTCAATCCGGGGTTATCGACAAAGATGACCACATCCCATGGTTCGGATCTAAACAATCGCCTCATGAAGAAAAATCGTCGAACGATGGCCACCAATGCCAACGGCCCGACCATACCCATCACGTCGAACTGTCCCATCTTGCAGACCAACTGCACACCGGCCGCCTCCATCCCACGTCCGCCAATTCCAGCCAATGACACTTGGGGGTCACATGCTTTGAGTGCCTTGGCAAGATTGGCTCCATGAAGATCGCCTGAAGCTTCACCAGTAATAATTAGGATGCGTGTCATGATGATCTATGGGAATACATATCCTACCGGCAATGTCGATTCATGAGGCTGCGAGGACTCACAACCGTCAAGGAGTACGCGGCGTTCTTATATCTTCTGCTGTTCAAACACATTCATGGCAGACAGCACACGATGAGCCAGCTCCAGAGCGGCTGCCCCATCTTCTCCGGACACGACGGGGCGAGATTTCGTACGAATCGCGTGGAGGAACGACTCAAGCTGCAACTTCAACGGCTCCCCATCGCCGGCTTGAATCTCTTCGACCGCAACCATCGGCTTGAGGTCGTGCTCAACCAATCGACGGCCAACCACGCCTTGACGCGAGTGGAAATCGATGGACACACACCCATCGGGTTGGACGAGACGCCATTGTCGCATGGCCTTCGGTGAGATTCGACTTGCGGTGAGGTTCGCGACACGCCCGCCCTGAAACTGAATTCGCACGTTAACGACATCATTCGTCGAAGAAAGCACCGAGACCCCGACCGCCCTCACATCCTCAATGGGGCCAGGATTGCACGACAGCAGCAGGTCAAGATCGTGAATCATCAAATCCAACACGACATCGACATCGACGCCACGTTCATTATAGCTCGCCAATCGATGACACTCGAACAGCACCGTCTCGCGAATGTAAGGCCGCATCAACGGCATGATAGGGTTGAACCGCTCGCTATGCCCGACTTGGACCGTGCATCCCTTATGCTTTCCCAACTCCACAAGTTCTTGTGCTTCCATCGGCAGCACGGCAATCGGTTTCTCGATCAAGACATGCTTTCCAGCTTGGAGACAGGTTTTGGCAAGGGGATAATGACCGGATGTCGGGACGGCGATGGTCACCACATCGACCTGCTTCAACAAATCCAGCAGGTCCTCGAAGACCCGTCCGCCATATTGCTCGGCAATGACCGATGCTCGACCTTGGTCGTGATCAACTACACCAACTAGTATCGAGTTCGGAGACGACGCATAGAGACGCGCATGGTGTTGTCCGAGATGCCCGACCCCGATAACACCAGCACGCAGTTTGACCATAGTCTTCTGAATTGTAAATTTGTTGATCGGACGATCTGTTGAATCCCGGAAATCAATAAGATCAACAGATCGTCAGATTCCGAAACTTCTTCATTGACTCAGGTCCCATAGCTCGACTCCGCTTCACGTGCGAGGCCAACAACCGCGATCCCTGCCTCCTCCGCCTGACCGACCAACAGTTCTCGATCCAGCATCACGGAGCGACCAGCTTCGACCGCGAGGACCGACGCCTTCACCGATCGCATCACCTCGATCGTCTTGGGACCCACCGCGGGCAGATCAAATCGCAGGTCCTGTTGTGGTTTGCTCCGTTTGACGACGACCGCTCCATCTTTGGCGAGTGTGCCTCCGCGCTTGATCGCCTCATCGGTCCCCTCGACTGCTTCAACCGCCACAACGACACGATCTTTGATGACCACACATTGGCCAATGTCCAGACGCCCAGTCTCCTTGGCGACATCCCAACCGTACCGGATATCGGTCCACTCCTTCTTGGTCGGTTGACGAGACGTCAAAATTCCTTCTGTGACCAAAATTCCTTCGAGACCGAACGTCGACTCACAAATCGTGATTCCATCCTGTTCGAGCTCTGCGGCCAGTGCCCGAAGAATATCATCATCCTTCCACAGCACCAATTTCGTGGCGAGCGCCAACACGCGAAAGTCAGGGCGCGCATGGCTATAGATATGCGTCTTCTTGATCCCGCCCAGCATCACCACGTTTCGAACGCCGTCGGTTTTAAACGCGTTGATGAGCTTGTTCAGCTGGCCGATCTTCACCCAATGAATCCGATCGACATGCTGTTCAAGTTCCGGGTCTGTTTCACCCTCGTGAGCCACCGCGGTGACTTGCAGACCCATCTTACGGGCATTGTCCGCAAAGATGATCGGGAATCGACCATTCCCAGCGATGACCCCGATTCGACCGTCCGGTATAGGTATGGGCATCGTGGGTGACATCACACTTGTTGATCGAACTCGCGTTCGGTATCAACGTTGACCGCCCGCGAGATTCCTCGTTTGGTGCCCTCCATAAACGCCAGCATCTTCGCCACATCGGCCTGTCCCTTGAATTCCTTTTTCGCCAGTCGTATCGCTTCTGCCGTACGATGGCCCGATCGAAAGAGGAGATCAAACGCCTTCCTGAGCGTACCGATACGGTCTACCGAGAAGCCGTGCCGTTGTAATCCGACAGTGTTCAGACCATAGAGATGTGCTCGATATCCACCGGCTGCGAACGCAAATGGAGGAATATCTTGACCGATCGCACAACACCCGCCGACCATCACATACTCTCCAATGCGCACGAACTGAAGCACACCGGTCAACCCTCCGATGACGGAATGATCTCCAATCGTGATATGCCCCGCCAGGCTTGCCGCATTGGCCATAATAATGTGGTTGCCGAGCCGACAATCGTGTGCCACATGTACATACGCCATGAGAATGCCCTTTGATGCGAGGGACGTCACTCCTCCCCCTTGAACTGTCCCTCGGTTGATCGTCACATACTCACGGATAATGTTGTCATCGCCGATGAGAACTTTGGTCGGCTCTCCCTTATACCCAAGGTGCTGAGGCGGCCCTCCGATCGATGCAAATGGATGCACTTCATTCCGCTCCCCGATCTCTGTCCATCCATCGACTGTGACATGAGAAATCAGTCTAGTTCCCTTGCCGATCGTCACGTGTTCCCCGACGACACAGAACGGCCCGATCTCCACATCACCATCGAGCTTTGCCTTGGGATCCACGATCGCTGTTGGATGTATCTTCACACGTGCCCCCTTTACATGCCTATACGTCACTGGTGAGTTGTCGGCCGCTGGGTCAGTGCCTAGCGGACAATGCGGACTCCTGTGGCCACAGTTGAAGCATGGCGGCTATTTCTTGCTTTGCTCTGTTTTTTCTTCCATGACCATTGCCGTCACCATGGCTTCACACACCACTTCATTCTCAACAAAGGCTTTTCCTTGCATTTTCCAGAACGGTGGGCGCTTCTTGATCACTTCGATCTCAAACCGCAGCTGATCGCCAGGGACCACCGGCTTCCGAAATTTGGCTTCATCAATCCCAGTCAAATACATGATGGTTTTTCCAACCGTCCCCCCAGACTTGAATACCAGCACCCCACCCACTTGTGCCATCGCTTCAACGATCAAGACACCAGGCATCACCGGACGACCAGGAAAATGGCCTTGAAAGAACGGTTCATTGACCGTCACATTCTTGATCCCAACGATGCTCTTATGCGGTTCAAACTCCTTGACTCGATCCACCAACAAAAAGGGATACCGATGCGGAAGTAATGTTTGGATTTCATCCTGCTCGACCGATGCCATTGACGTTGCCTCCTCTCACTCCCAGACAGCTCAGACGGTTAAGGGTTCTGTCGATCGAATTCCTTGATGACTGACTGCGTGATATCCAACACAGGCTGGTGATAGAGGACGATCCGCATTAATGCATCGCTGCCTTTGTCAACAATGGCGACATAGCCTTCCTTCTGGGCCACTGCTTGCGCCGCGACGGCGATCTTTCGCGAATACTCCGTGACCAGCTCGCGCTGCTTCATTTGCACTTCTCGGTTGAACTCTTGAAGACGGTGCTGAAAGGCTTCGGCTTTGCCCCGGAACTGTTCCTCTTTTTCTTGCCGTGCTGCGTCGGTCAGCTTCCCATTCGCATCTTCGAGAGACAGCTGCAACTCTTTGAGCTCTTGCTCATCGGAATTGATGATCTTTTGCCTGGTCATCGAATAGCCTTTCATGTCTTCCAAGGCCAATTTCCCGGCCTTCGTTCGTTCCATGACCATCTGCTGATCGACGACACCAACACGCATGGACTCTCCTGCATAGAGTAATCCTGTCCACTGCCCAAGCAATAACGCGATGCCTACCACTAACGCTCTCACCGCATTCGTCATGGCCTCTCCTCCCACAGCTCCTAGGGATATTCGCGATTGAACTCTTCGATGACCTCGCTCGAAATGTCGAGCCCTTCTTCGTGATAGATCGTCGGCCCGCCCTTGCTCTTATCGACGACGACCTGCAAGCCTAGACGTTTCGCCACCTTCCCAACGACCATTTCAATTTTGTCACGAAATCCTTCCAGCACGTCTTTTTGCTTTTCTTGAACCTCTCGATTCAACTCCGCCGCTTTCTGCTGATATTCTTGCATGCGCCGTCGAAATTGCTCTTCACGATCACGCTTGGCGGTAGGGCTCAGAATGGACGACTGTTTGACAAAGTCCTCTTCCATTCGCCGCAACTCTCGCTCTTCCAATTCCATCAGCGCCTGTCGATTCTTCGAGTAAGCAGTCAGACTCTCTTTGGCCCGCTTCCCTGCATGCGTATCGTTGAGCAAACGCTGTGAATTGATCACCCCGACCTTCCCGTCGACCCTGGCGACCGATCCGGCACACCCACTCAACATCAAGACCACCACACTCACGAGTCCGATCCATGTCCATGCCATGCCCCGCAGCTGATATTTCCGCCTATTCGTATTCAGACCCATCACGTCATTGCTCCGACTAAAACAACGTTCCGATCGTAAATTCGAACACACCAAAACGCTCACCGGTTCGTGCGTCAAGATTGATCCCATAGGCGACACGCAACGGACCAAAGGGAGAGATCCAGCGCCCCTCGAGGCCAGCAGCTGGTCGTAAATTGAGCGACACGGGCTCATCGTCATCAAAACCTTTTCCATAGTCAAAAAAGAGGACTCCGTTCAGCTTGGCTTCAGCAGAGATCGTAAAGATCAATTCCGTATTAAAGATCAATTGCTTCGCCGCACCGAATGGGGCGCGCGTCGTGGGAACCACAGGACCAGCACGACCGAAGGCAAACCCACGCATGGTATTGATACCACCCACAAAGAATCGCTCATTCAGCGGGATCTGTGTTCCGCCGAGCGCATGGACCTCTCCGTAACGTGCCCGGATTGAAATCCTTAGATCCAGCGGAAGCGGCGTGACCTTGACCACATCCACGTAGTATTTGATGAAGTTGTTGGTCCCACCCATATACGGAGTTCCAACATCGAATCCGCCACCGAACCGCCAGCCGCTTCTAGGATCAATGTAGTAGTCTCTGGTATCTCTGAATAGCGTGGTCCGAAATCCCGTGGACGATCGAGTCCCCAACTGTCGGCAGACGATCGGGACGAGATCCGGGCAAATACCAAATTGAGGATCTCGAAACGTAATTTGTTCCCCAAAAATGCCAATACTGCCCGTGACGTACTCCGATAACCAACGACCGAGTGTCACATTCCCACCGGTTCGTTCTTCAAAATAGGACAGGAAATTCGTCAGACTGCGATAGCCATCCACCTGCAGTGACGTCAACGAATCGTTTAGATAGGGGTTCCGCAATGTGATGTGCCCAAGGCTTCGTCGTTGGCCGAGCTGCCCACGGATACGCCCGAGATAGCCATACCCTCCCAAGTTTCCCTGCGTGATATCGGCGATCGCCACGAGTCGATCCAACGTACTGAACCCGCCACCGATGCTGAACATGCCGGTCGGCTTTTCTTTGACCCGCACATTGAGGTCGACCTTATCAGGAGCGACTTGCGCCGGCAGGATCTCGACCGTCTCAAAAAAATTCAAGTTGTTCAATCGCTGAAAACTTCGTTTCAACGAAGCCGTATCGATCACATCCTGTTCGTCCACACGGATTTCTCGACGAATGACATTGTCTCGCGTTTTGTCGTTTCCATAAATGTTGATCTGCCGGATCCTCATCATCTCCCCTTCTTTAAGGCTGAAGATGATGTTGACCGTCCGTTCTTCATTATTCGGGTTGACCGTAGGCACCACTTCGACAAAGGAGTACCCCTTGCTCCCATAGAGATCCGTCAGACGCGTAATCTCATCTCGAATTTTCGCCCGTTGAAAGATCTCTCCTTCTTTGATCTTCACTCCTTCTCGAAGCTCCGGCTCTTCAAATACCGTGTGCCCGCGAAACCCGATTTCACCGATGGTAAAAGGCTCACCTTCCGCAACGTGATACGTAACCGTGAACCATTTCTTGTCTTCAGTCAGCTCCACGGACGGCTGGCCGACTCGAACATTGAAATACCCTTTATTGAGCATCACTTCCCTGATGCGCTCCACATCGTTCGTCAGTTCGTCACGCTTCAACACACCGGCATCAGACACCATAGAGGGCAACTTCATCTTGGTAAAGAAGCCGTACCATGGAATCCATTCTCTGGTAGACATAGCAGCGAACATCTCGGCTTTCGTGGCCGCGCGCAGCCCCTCGAACATCACCGCCTTGATTTTCGCTTTGTCACCCTCCGTCACGTGGAACATCAGGCGCTTTCGATCTTCATCCAACGTCTGAATGACCGGGATGACTTGCGCATTGTAATACCCGTCATGCTGGTAGAGTTGGCGCATGTTCTCCGCGCTCGCTTTCACCAGCTGCTGATCCAGAAATGTCTGACTCTTGATCGTCGTTTTCTCCTTCAGCTTATCGTCGCTCAAGTGATCATTGCCGTCAAAAACAATCTCGGTGATGAACGGCTTTTCCTGCACAACAAAGGTCACGGCCATTCCCTTGGCAACAGGTTCCGTTTCAACCTGAACATCCTCGAAAAATCCGGTGTCGTAGAGGATCTTGACCTGACCACGCACGGTGTCCGGCGTATACGGGTCGTTGGCTTTCAGCGTGAGCCGTCCGGTAATAGCCGGAATTTCGATTCGTTTGACGCCACGGATTTCGATCGATGCCACCGTAGACTCAGGGACCTGGGCAACTGATTCACACACGCTCCAGACCACCGAGACGACCAGAGCCGCGATGATGAACGATCGACGCCTGTAGACGGCATGCAGGGTCACCGATGAGAATTCCTAGGGAAACATGTCACGCTGGGGGGCTTGATTGGACTCATCCCATAATTCCTCACCTCGTCCGACCGTCCGAGCCAAACCCCTCTCATCCGTGACATTCCGCAATGCATTGTTCATCAACGCGCATGGAAGTCCTCGGGAAAAGCTCTCACCCACACCAAATCAATGCGAAGACATGGCTTACAACTTACCCATGCGAAACTTCCGGATTATATTGAGCTCATCCGGCATTGTAAAGGAGTCGATGGTGGTCCGAATGCGAGATAAACGAACACGTTGTCTATCCGACTTTTGTCACGATGTTGCCGCCATACCACCAGCTGTGATCATCGATCAAACTCATTATGGAGTCACTCCCACAAACGTTATTCGGACGATACACGCCATAAATATTAAAGGGATTCGACTACGTCACCCGACATAGCAACACTCCCATCGACGATGAGAGTGACGGTTCATCTACGCTCGTTGGGCCTTGATGAAGACGAGCGATTGAACACCACAGTAGGCGCATGGATTCACCGCGATCAGTTCACCCGTTTCTTGACTTCACACAACCCATCACATAGTATTCCCTCATGTCTCGTTACACTGTGAGAAAAGCCGTTATCCCTGCTGCTGGTCTGGGAACACGATTCCTTCCTGCCACGAAGGCCTCTCCCAAAGAGATGTTACCCTTGGTGGACAAGCCGCTCATTCAATATACCGTCGAAGAAGCCGTCGCTTCGGGCATCGAAGACATTATCGTCGTCACCGGGCGCGGCAAGCGTGCCATCGAAGACCACTTTGACCGATCCGTCGAGCTCGAAGAGAATTTGAAAGGCACCGGAAAGAGTCAGGTCCTCCACCAAATTCGACAGATTTCGAACTTGGCCAATTTCTGTTATGTCAGGCAAGCGGAAGCGCTCGGGCTCGGCCATGCCGTCTTGTGTGCACAACACCTGATCGGTGATGAGCCATTTGCCGTAATATTGGGAGATGAGATTATTGACGCCGATGTGCCGGCACTCGCGCAATTAATCCATGTCTACAAAAAGCGGCATGGAGCCGTTCTGGGCGTACAGGACGTCCCGAAAGCCGACGTCAGCCGATACGGGATTGTCACTCCCAAACACCTTGCACATGGTCTCCATCGGGTCGAAGGGTTGGTGGAAAAACCATCCCCAACGGATGCACCCTCCACTTTGGCCGTCATCGGGCGATATGTGCTTCCTCCGGAAATCTTTCCTATTCTGAGGAAGACTCGGCCCGGCAAGAACGGAGAAATTCAGCTGACCGACGCGCTGAAAGAACTTGCGAGAAGATCTCCAATGTATGCGCTAGAAGTCGAAGGGCAACGTCATGACGCGGGAGACAAACTGGGTTTTCTCATTGCCACTGTTGAGTTCGCGCTGAAGAATCCGGCGTTAGGAGCGGAATTCCGCGACTACCTTTCGACCCGAATGCGTACCACACCCAATAATCGACGGAGTTGATCTCAGTAGCTTGGATGTGCGCTCTGTCGCTAAAAATCTGTCGACTCTCAGCTCCACTCCGTCATGGGAGTGGCCGGACGGTTCAAGCTCATATCGACACATAAACCTCGGTGAACCAGATAGCTCCAAATAAAATGGTTGAACGATTAGGAAAAGAGACGTCCTATGATATGCTCGGTGCTCAACGTGGCTATGTAGTCGGCGCGCCGATCTTCGGCTTAACGAACAGGCATACACAT
>JACCDP010279582.1_pt1 | contig 21809 bp, 20 predicted proteins | sample 7445841 | NCBI WGS metagenome assembly JACCDP01 (sample SAMN15323441, study PRJNA562643) | freshwater metagenome | isolation source: river surface water | place: USA:Blue River Watershed | collected 2017-08-17
GAGCCTGTCTGAAAATGGGGAGGGGTTCTGTTTGGGAGGGAAGGGTTCGATTGGCAAGGCGCGAGGAGGGAGCAGACCCGCAGCGGTCTGTGACCGACAAGCAACGCCGCCAGCGGGCCCTTCCCTCCCATGCCCTCCGGGCGGCAGGTCTTTCCGGCTTGGACTGCGTTGGTTCGGGCGGAACAGACCGCAGGAGGTCTGCCCCGCCGCTCACCGCCTTGCCCAACCCAGAATTCCCCAGCCGCAGAACCCCTCCCCATTTTCAGACAGGCTTTTAGGGATTGCACTGAACACCCACTGCTCTTCAGTCGTCCGATCCGGGCATCCGGGATTGTCCGAAACACTGCTCCATGGCAGGAATACGGGTGCGATAGCATTTCGATAGGATCTGGTTGCCGTGACGTTTGAACACCTGCTGCGGAAGAACGCCCTTCTTCCCGAAGACAAGATTGCCGAGGCCAAACACTTGGAGGCCGCGGAAGGGCTGCGCCTGGACCGGGCCGTGGTGCAGCTCGGGCTGATGACCGAACGCGAGGTGCTCAAACTCATGGCCGAGCTCCTGATGCTGCCCCTGCTCGATTTGTCGGCCACGGAAATCCCCCCCGACATTCTCCAGTCACTCACCACGAAGGTGGTGTTCCGCAAGCGCATCGTCCCCATCGCACGCGAGGGCAACACCCTTCGAGTGGCCACCTGCGATCCCTTCGACCTCTATGCGATGGACGATGTGCGGATGACCACCGGGCTGCAAATCGACCCCGTCCTGGCCATCAAGGACGACATCGAGAAGCTCATCAAGACCCACTACGGTCTGGGTGGCGACACTCTCGACGAACTGGCCGCCAACGACGACGAACCCAGTGGCCCTGTTTCCGGTGGCGGCGAGGACCTGTTGGAGATGGCCCAAGAGGCGTCGGTCATCCGCCTGGTCAACGAAATCATCGTGGAAGCCGTGCATGAGCGGGCCAGCGACATCCACATCGAGCCCTACGAGCACCAGATGGCCATTCGCTACCGCATCGACGGCATCCTCCACGAGGCCTCGGTGCCGCCGCAGATGAACCGCTTCCAGGCGGCGATCATCTCGCGCATCAAGATCCTGGCGAACCTGAACATCGCCGAGCGGCGGATCCCCCAAGACGGTCGTATCAAGTTCAACGTCGGCGGCCGGCAAATCGACGTCCGCGTCTCGGTCATCCCCATGTTGTTCGGCGAAGGCGTGGTCATGCGTCTCCTCGACAAGGCCAACGTGCTCTTCACCTTGCCCCAGTTGGGCATGGATCCGGAAACCTACGGCCGATTCCGAGGTCTCATCGAACGACCTCACGGGATTGTGTTGGTCACCGGTCCCACCGGTTCCGGCAAAACCACGACCCTCTACGCGTCGCTCAACGAAATCGTGGGTCCGACTCTCAAGGTGCTGACGGTCGAGGATCCGGTCGAATACCACTTGCAGGGCGTCAACCAGATCCCTGTCGATCACAAGGTCGGCATGACCTTCGAGGCCGGGTTGCGAGCCATCCTGCGCCACGACCCGGATGTGGTGATGATCGGCGAAATCCGTGATGTCGAGACAGCCCGGGCCGCCATCCAGGCATCGCTGACGGGTCACCTTGTGCTATCGACATTGCACACCAACGACTCCGCCTCCGCGGCCACCCGACTCATCGACATGGGGGTCGAACCCTTCCTCATCGCCAGCAGTCTGGCCGGGGCCATGGCCCAGCGTCTGGTCCGCAAGATCTGCTCCAAGTGCCGTGTGCCCTACACCCCTGATCACTCCAAATTCCCACGGGATTTCTCCCTGGATCCCGGAGCCCAGCTCTATCGAGGCGAAGGTTGTGACAACTGCCGCAAGACCGGTTATCGCGGACGCTCCGGCCTCTACGAGCTGCTCTGCATCGACGAGGAAATCGCCCAGATGATCGTCGCCCGCGAGTCGGCCCCCAAGATCATCCAATCCGGCCGCCGCACGGGTCTGCGCCTGCTGCGTGAGGATGGCTGGATGAAGGTTCGTCAGGGCATCACCTCGGTGGACGAGGTCCTCACCTGCACCGCCCTCTGATCCGGTTATGCCCAAGTTCCGCTACACCGCCCTCAATGCCGACGGACGACAAGTCTCGGGCCAATTGGAAGCCGAGGGCGAGGCCGCCGCAGTGCGGATCCTCGGCGAGCGCCAACTCTTCCCGGTCAACATCGCGTCGGCCGACGCCTCCCAGACCAAGCGCCGACGTGTTTCCAGCCGGGACATCGGCATGATGTACGGACAATTGGCCGACTTGATCGGATCGGGCGTTCCCATGCTGCGGGCGCTGGATTCGCTCATCCGGTCCACGGTCAACAGCCAGCTCAAGGCCATTCTCAAAGAGGTCCGCACCGCGGTGGCCGACGGGCAAACCCTGACCGATGCACTGCGCAAGTTCCCAGAAGTGTTCCCTCCGCTGCACACCTCGATGGTCCAGGCCGGTGAGCGGGCCTCGTTCCTCGAGGACGTCTTGCGCAGCCTTTCCGAGTTCCTGGAACGCCTCGATGAACTCCGGGCCAAGGTGATGGGAGCCATGATCTACCCGGCCCTGCTCTCGGCCCTTGGAGCGACGGTCATGGCCGGCGCCCTCATCTTCTTCGTCCCCAAATTCGAGCCCTTGCTCGCCGGTGCCCAGAAGCCCCTGCCCACCGTGTTGTTGTTCGGGGCCAGCACCATCCTTCGAAGCTACTGGTACATCGTGGCCTTGGTTCTCGCGGGTCTGGTTGGAGCCCTCGTGTCGGCCCTGCGCAAGGAGTCCTCCCGACGCACTCTGGAAATCTGGCAACATCGGGTTCCCGTGGTGGGCACCGCCCTCAAGATGCTGGCCATCACGCGTTTCTGCCGCATCCTCGGCACCATGTTGGCCAATGGCGTCCCCATGTTGGGTGCGCTCAAAATCGCCAAGGACGCCACCGGCTCCCGATTGCTGGGCGAAAAGATCGCCATCGCCGCGGAAAGCATCCGGGATGGCAAATCCCTCTCCGGCCCTCTGTCGCAAGGCGGGCTCTTTCCCGACCAGATCATGGCCATGATCACCGTGGCCGAAGAATCCAACAAACTCGACAAGGTGCTGCTGCAAATCGCCAACACCGTCGAACGCCGCACCAATCAACAGGTGGATCAATCCGTCCGCCTGATTGAACCGGTCATCTTGTGCCTGGTTGCGGCCGGCATTGGTTTCCTTGCCCTGGGCCTGCTGCTGCCCATCTTCACCCTGGCCGGTTCGCTCGGGAAACACTGATCGGGAACACGGAACGTCGACAAACACTTCAGGGATCGTTCACTCTGCGTGCGGCACCCTTCCGCGGAGGACAAGGACACCATGAACAACACCTCCCCTTGGCATCGCTCATCGGTCCATGCGCCGCTCACGCGCCGGGAATTCCTATGGCGTTCCGGCGGCGGTCTCGGCGGCATCGCCTTGGCATCGCTGCTCAATCACGACCAACTGCTCGCCGGTCCATCCTCTGGATCCGCCAACCTCCCTCCGACCCGTCCGCGTGCGAAACGAGTGATCCAACTCTTCATGGCAGGTGCCGCCAGCCACGTGGATCTGTGGGACTACAAACCCTTCCTCGAACAACACCACGGCGAGAAATGGGATCCAGGCGAGGCCGTGGAACTCTTTCAAGATGGACTGGGCTCGACCTTTGCTTCCCCCTGGAAGTTCAAGCCTTACGGGCAAAGTGGAAAACACCTCAGCGAAGTGGTGTCTCCGCTTGGTCGTTGTGTCGACGACATGGCCTTCATCCACAATCTCGTGGGCAAGAGCGGAGTCCATTCGCAGGCAACCTTGCTTCAGGCCACCGGATTCCTGACCCCGGGATTTCCAGGAATGGGTTGCTGGACCAGCTACGGGCTGGGGTCCATGAATGAAAACCTGCCCACCTTCGTGGTGATGCCCGACTTGCGTGGAATGCCTTCAAACGGCGCGAAGAACTGGGACTCGGCGTTCCTGCCCGCTGAACACCAGGGCACGTTGATCCGCGTGGGATCCGACAATCCCATTGAAGCCCTCTTTCCGCCCACCGACAGCGGCTATATCACTCCCCGGTCTGAGACCGATGGACTGGCCGCCTTGGAACAGTTGAACCGCATCCATGCCGCAGCTCGGCCCGGAGACCAGCGCCTCGAAGCCCGCATCCGCACCTACGAACTCGCCGCCCGCATGCAATTGGCGGCGCCCGAGGCGTTGGACCTATCGAAGGAACCCGCCTGGGTCCAGGAGGCTTACGGCATCGACAATTCCACGAAGAAGTGGCCGTCCGAGATCAATGCCCCGGAAGAGACCGACATCATGGGCCGGAAATGCCTCACCGCCCGTCGCCTCATCGAGCGGGGCGTACGGTTCGTCCAAATCTGGTCCGGCAACGACAACAGCTTTCCCCGCCGCAATTGGGACTCTCACGAGAACATCGCCCAAGACCACGGCCCGCTCGCCATGGGCATGGCCAAGCCCATTGCCGCCCTCATCGAAGACCTCAAGCAGCGAGGCCTCTTGGAGGACACCATCATCCTATGGACTACCGAGTTTGGCCGCATGCCCTGTGCCCAAGGCGGCAAGGGTCGCGACCACAACCCGTTCGTCTTCACCAACTGGCTCTGCGGCGGCGGCATCCGCGGCGGCATCACCCACGGTGAGAGTGATCAGTGGGGCTACAAGCCGGCTGACCGCTCCAACGTCACCGAAGTGTACGACATCCACGCGACCATCCTGCACCTGCTGGGCATCGACCACACCCGGTTGACCTTCCGTCACAACGGCGTCGATCGCCGCCTCACCGATGTCCACGGCGAGGTAATCCGCCCCATCCTGGCCTGAGCCGGCGACCGTCGTCACCGGGATCGCCGCCATCGCCCCAAGCGGAGCGCTGTTGAAATGCAAACGGGCCGGGATCTGGATGAATCATCCGTATCCCGGCCCGGTGTGTTTGTCGGGAGCCCCTCCGCGGTCAGAGATCGTGGTTCGGGTCCCGCCTTGTGGCATCATGGGCCGCGGAACGCGACCCATCGTCGCGAGACAAGGCCCGCTCTCAGAACCCGCTGACGTTCAGGCGCGCGCCGGTGGCCGTCTTGCCAGACAACGACGTTGTGGGAATGACAGAGTTCAGGATCGCCGCCTTGATGGCAGCAGCGTTGGCGGTTGGGTTGATCGACTTGTACAGCGCACAGGCTCCCGTGACATGAGGGGTGGCCATCGAGGTGCCGTTGTAGCTCGCGTAACCCGAAACAACCTTGCCCTTTTGGGATACGGGAACCGTGGACCAGATGCCCACACCGGGAGCGCCCAAATCCACAGTGATTGCCCCGTAGTTGGAGAAACTCGCCAAACTGCCCAAGGAATCGATCGCCGCCACCGAGATCACATTCGCGACATCGTAATTGGCCGGGAAGGACGGTGTGGAATCGTTGTTGCTGCCTGCGTTGCCCGCAGCGGCCACGAAGAGAATGTCCTGCTGACCAGCAGCCACGATTGCATCTTGCAAGCCCTGGGAGAAACCGCCGCCGCCCCACGAGTTGTTGCTGGCCACCAGATTGAGGCCGCGGCGAGCCTTCAGGTCGGTCACGTAGTTGACCGCCTTGATGGCATTGGCCGTGGTTCCCCCTTGGCTTCCAAGGAACTTGGCGCTGATGAACTTCACATTCCAAACCATTCCAGCCACGCCGATGGCGTTCCCACCCACCGCCCCGATGGTGCCGGCCACATGGGTTCCGTGATCATCCCCGACCCCATCGAACACCGTTCGATCGTTGTTGGCAAAATCCCATCCGTGGACGTCGTCGACCAACCCGTTGCCGTCATCGTCTTTTCTGTTTCCAGCGATTTCCCCGGGGTTGACGCCGGCGTTGGCCGACAGATCGGTGTGGCTGAACATGTAGCCCTCATCAATGATGGCCACATAGACGGTATTGACGCCGATCTTGTTGTTCGCCCAAGCCGTGGCTGCGCCACTTCCATAGATGTTCCCTGAAGCCCCCATGCCCCACAGGCCGCCATTGGTGAAGTAAAGATCATTCGAGATGGCATGGTGCTGGTAGACCCAGTTCGGCTCGGTGAACTCCACGTTCGGATCGGCCTGCAGAAGGCGGGCTGCGCCAGCGATCGTGAGGCCGGCGGGCAGCTTGACCAAATCGAGGTCGCCCCGGCCGTCGCCGCGCCAACCACCATTGACGACATTCTCCTGGAACCGGCCGAACACCCGGCCCAGCGCACGCCCTTTGGACGCCGCCGTGGTGCCCGGACGGTACTGGACCAGCACCTCGTCCGGGATGTGTTGGTGACGTGTCAGGCCGGCCAAAGCCAATTCCGACAAGCCCGGTCCTGAAGTCTGGGCCCACACCGAGGACCCACCCCCAACCAGTGCCAAGGCCAATGCTACGCAGTAGCGGAAATCTTTGAATGACATGGTCAGATTTAGGTACTTCTCACCCCAGCCCGTCAAGACGTTTACCCCCCTTTGATGCCCCAGAATGATGCACGCCGAACGGTGGCATCGGTCGGACCCGATTGACCCCGACCGTCGATGCCCGATAGGGTCATCCCACCGGATTTCCACCCCACTATGTTCTTTGCCCTGCTTGCCGCGGTTGACCCCTGGATTGTCTCCCTCAGTGCCCTGACGGTCTTGGTGACCGTAGGCATGGGTTTCTGGGCGGCAGGGCGCGCCAAGAGTGCCTCCGATTTCTTTGTCGCGGGTCGAGGTGTGTCCGTCGGTTGGAATGCGTCGGCCATTTCCGGAGAATACCTTTCGGCTGCTTCCTTCATGGGTGTGGCCGGCATGGTGATGTCCAGCGGCTATGACGCCTTGTGGTACCCGGTGTGCTACGCCTGTGGATATCTGTTCCTGCTGCTTTTCATCGCTGGGCCCCTCCGCCGTTTCGGTGCCTATACCATTCCCGACTTTGCCGAAGGACGATACGACTCTCCGCTCTTCCGGAAGATCGCCGTGGTGTTTGTCCTTTTCATCGGATTCTTCTACACGATGCCCCAGATGAAGGGCGCTGGCACCACCCTCGCCTACGTCTTCCAGGAGGTGGATTTCCGCGGGACTTTTCTGGAGATCCTCGCGCCTCACGGTGCCGACGGGTCGGTCTTGAAAGGGTTCCCCTATTGGGCCGGGGTCGTCGTGGTCGGCGCTGTGATCACCCTGAATGTGGCCCTCGGGGGCATGAAGGGCATCACCCTGGTGCAGGCCTTCCAGTACTGGGCCAAGATGTTTGCGATCTCGGTGCCGGTCTTCGTGCTCATGGCAGTCCAGGGCCATTACGGCCAGCACCTGCAGGCCAACCAACTCCAAACACCTCCCACGCAGTCCGTCTCTGGCGAAGCCCGCGAGAGCAGCGAAATGGCCGCCTCGTTGAAACGCGCCCCGCTCTCCGCCAAGGCCCCGGCCGACTCCGCTTGGATCAACCCCTTCGGACCGTTGACCAGCAAATCCGCCAAGGCCGCCAAACTGGGCACCGATGAATCCAAGCCCTACGCGCTGCTCTATACCTACTCGCTTATCATCGCTCTGGTCTGCGGTACGGCCGGCCTGCCGCACATTCTCGTCCGGTTCTACACCAATCCCGACGGGGCCGCCGCCAAGCGGACCACCATGTGGGTCATGATCCTGATTGGCATCTTCTACGTCTTCCCACCGGTGTTCGGCGTGATGGGACGCAATTTGTTGCCCGCGCTCTACGAGGCCACAGGTGCCAAGGGGACGGACAAGATCGTTCTCGAATTGCCCAAGGTGCTGGACGCAGCCATCGGAAATTCCGGGGCAATTCCGTGGGGTTCCATTCTCTCGGGCATGACGTGCGCCGGAGCCTTTGCAGCCTTCATGAGCACCTTCAGCGGTTTGTTGGTTTCCATGACGGGTGCTCTGGCTCATGACGTCTATGGGCGCATCCTCCGCCCGCAGTCCTCGGCTCAGGAGCGGATGCAAATGTTCAAATGGTGCGCAGTGCTTCTGGGAGCTGTCTCCACGCTGCTGGGCTGTTTCGTGGAGCAATTGCAAATCAACTTCATGGTCGGGCAAGCCTTTGCCATCGCAGCCGCCAGTTACTTCCCGCTGCTGTTCATGAGCGTGTGGTGGCGCGGCATGACCATGAAGGGTGCAGCCACCGGCATGCTCACCGGCGGCGTCTGCGCGCTCCTGACTGTGGCGCTCACCAACTTCTCCGACCTCCAGTGGTTGCCTCTGGGCAATTTCTGGGCGGCCCATCCCCTGCTCCGGATTTTGTGCGAACAACCAGCCATCTGGTGCGTGCCACTCGCCATCGGTTTGATGGTGGTGGTCTCGAAAGCCACTGCCGCCACGGTGCCTGCCGACATCCGCATGAAGATGCTCGTGCTGCATGCGCCGGAAGCCCTGGGCTTGCGACAGGAGTATATCCGGGACCAAGAAGGGCACTGACAATCGGCCTCGGGATTCGTCTATCTGTTGGCCTCGACGAACGTCTGGGCCCTCACCGCATCACGGTGGAAATCCAAAACTCAGTTTGACCACCGAGTACTCCGGGTGAATGGAACCGTCGATGCGACGGATCACGAGCGGGGGCTCGGTCCAGGTGCGGTTCCGCATCCCCTCCGGCAAATCATCGGCCCGGTTCATCAGGAACAACCCCAGCAAGGGGGCATCCCCCTCACGCAAGACAACCGATCGCGTCCGCAGAATGCTCAATCCGGCCGCCTGCGCCCCGTCACGCACCCGCTGATGCTGGTCGTCTGGGCGGATCGGAAACACACACGCGAAGACCCCTCCCGGAGCCAGGTGGCGCACGGCAGTCCGACAATAATCGGCCACCGTTCCGCGCACCTCGAAGCGACAAGCCAGCTTTTGCGGATGAGTGCTTTCCACCCCGGTGCCGAGCGGAAAATAAGGGGGACTTCCCAGAATCAAATCGAAACGCTCTTCCTCACGCAGCACCGCAGGATCACGCAAATCACCACAGCGGATGTCATAGCGATCCACCAACCCATTCCAAGCGGCCGATTTTCGTGCGAGGCGAACGCTTTCGGTCTGGGCTTCGATCGTCACGAACCGCGCCTGCGGCAAACGCCAGGCCGCGATCATGCCCACGGTGCCGATGCCGCTTCCCAAATCGAGGACCGAGCCGGCCGATGGACACCCCTGCGTGCCATACCAGGCGGTCAACACATCGTCGGAGGAAAACCGATGTCCATCGATGGCCTGAAACAAGCGGAAGTGACCACTGATGGCATCGAGACTTTCCCCCGGTTCCACCTCAGGTCCCGCCCCAAGGGCCCCCGGAGGGATCGGTCCCGGTTTGGTCCAACCTTTGAATTGAGTGGCCACACGCATTGCCATGTCCGTTTCAGTCTCAGACTCTGCTCTCCCGGGCTCAATGATTCATTGCATCCCTCACGAGTTGACCATTGCCGACCTACCAGCCGACACCAAAAGTCACCCCGTGAATCGTACCACGTTGCGGCAAGCCTCGGTCGAAGACGTCGATTTGATCTTGGAACTGATTCAGGATCTGGCCTCGTTCGAAAAACTCAGTCATCAGGTCGAGGCGACGCGGGAACAACTTCTGGCAACGTTGTTTGGCAACAAACCAGCCGCCGAAGTGGTCCTGGCTTTCGAGGGACAACGTGCCGTGGGTTTGGCCATCTTCTTCCACAACTTCTCATCGTTTCTGGGAAAGCCCGGGGTTCATCTGGAAGACCTTTACGTCCGCCCGGAATTCCGGGGCCGCGGGCACGGCCGAGCCCTGCTCAAGCATCTGGCGGCCTTGGCTCTGGAACGCGGTTGTGGCCGCTTCGAGTGGACCGTCCTCGACTGGAACAATTCCGCCATCGAGTTCTACCGCCGTCAGGGAGCCGATGTCCTTCCAGATTGGCGCATTTGCCGGGTGACCGGTGATGCCTTGCAACGAATGGCGCGCTGACACGAAAACGACCGAAGCCGGACGACGGCCTTCACGCCTTGCAACTGAAAAAAGGCGAGGCCTTTCAAAGGCGACCCAAGAGCGGCAGCACCTTTTGATCGGGCCTTACGCCCTGCAGGAAAAATTTGGGAAGCGCACACTGCCAGGCGCACACTGGGAAAGAAAAACGGCGGACCGAGGTCCGCCGTTTGTATCAAACGGGTGAGGAAAAACCTGTTTCAAGCCCCCAGCCCGACCACTGAAGATTTACTTGGAGTCGCCACCCGTGCGCGGTCCGCCACGGAAGGAGCGCTTCTCGGTCTTCGGGGTCTCAACCACGGGAGCCGCCACGGGTTCCGGCAGCGGGTTGGCGCTCTTCACCACCAACTTGAAGGCCGAGCGAACCTCGGAGTGGAGGCGCAATTCGATCTCGTATTCTCCGAGAGCCTGGATGGGCTTCTCGAGGTGGATCTTACGCTTGTCAAGGGCGACCTCCAACTGGGTCTTGAGTGCGTCAGCAATGGACCCGGAGGTCACGCTGCCGAACATCTTGCCATCATCGCCCGTCTTCACGGCGATGGTCAGCGTCACCTTGCTCAGGCTCTTGCCCAACTCGGACATGGAGCTGAGTTCCTTGGCTTCGCGCTCCGCACGGCGCTGGCGCAGGGCTTCGACCCGGCGCTTGTTGCCCAAGGAAACCGGCACAGCCAGGCCCTGAGGGATCAAATAGTTGCGTGCGTAGCCGGAGGCGATCTTGACCAGATCGGACTCACCGCCCAGACCGACCACGTTTTGGATGAGGAGGACTTCTGTCTTTGGCATGGGAAATAGGAGTTAAAAATTGTCAGTTGAAATAGAATCGTCGGGGATCAGAACGGGACATCATCGTCGTCCGGGGGGCCACCCTCGGCGTCAGCCGGAGCCTGGGCAGTCGGCGCAGGGCGATTGCCCGTCACACGTCCCGGCACGGAACCGGAAGACGGAGGCGGCATCGGCCCGGAACCCGCCGAACCATCCGGACGGCCACCAATGAAGGTGAAGCTCTCCAGAACCACTCCCAGACGAGAGCGTTTCTGACCGGTTTGTTTGTCGTCCCACTGATCCAACTTGAGGCGTCCCTCGGCCAGCAATCCACCGCCCTTGCGGAGGTACTGGGAGATCACCTCGGCCTGCTTGCCGAACGCGTCGATGTCGACGTAGGTGACCTCTTCACGGGTCTGGCCGTCTTCACCGGTCCACTTGCGGTTCACCGCCAAGGAAAGCTTGGCGATGGCCGTACCCTTCGGGGTATACCGCAACTCCGGATCCCGGGTGAGGTTCCCGGCGAGGATGACCTTGTTGAAACTGGCCATAAACGGGTGGTGTCAGTGGTGGACGGTGGGTTCGGATGAACCGTCAGTTGCTAAAGATTAAGCCTTGGCAACCACCGGAGCCGGAGCCTCGGTGAAGAGGACTCGGATCACATCGGAAGCCAACTTGAAGCGCGAACGCAATTCGGCGACCGCCTTGCCTTGGGCCTCGAAAATGATGTTCACGAAATGGCCAGCGCTCTCGCCGCTGCGGGCGTTGCGGGCGAAGGACTTCTTGTCGAGCTTCTGCACGGTCTCGATCTTGCCACCCACAGAAGTGATCTCCGCCGACAACTTGTCGACGACTTCCTTGATGCCTTCTTCCTTGCCGGAGAGATCCAGAATAAACAGTCCTTCGTAGCGTTTCATGGTCTTTAAATAGGTTCTAATTCGCTGATTGAAAATTGTATTCTCCAAGGTGGGTTCCCGTCATCGAGGACCCAACCGGAGGCTGTGTTGCCTTTTTTGTTCAATGCTTCGACTCGCTCAAAACCGCAAAATTTTTACCGTATCGAATTCACCACCTTGAATTCCCCTGAACTCACCCGTGATGGATTCATGTCTACTCAAATTTTTTCTCGTTTCTTCTTCGTTTGATTTTCGTTTTTGCTGCACCTTCTGTTTCACCTTCTGCTGCACCTGCCTCCGACCCGCATTGGCGATTTTTGACCGATATTGTTTTTAACCGATATCGCTTTGTTGTCCCCGGATTTTCAGTGTCTTGAGTGAAGCGAAGCTCTAGGCCTTCGTTCCACCTCAGTTCCACCTCTTATCCAATTCCAGGTTCCAATTTCAGGCTACAACTCGCGTTGACACCCTATTCTTCGAACCTTTCGGGCAACTTCTTTCAAAAAATCAGACAATTTCAAAGATTCGATACCGGGTCCGCTGGTTCTCGTCCTCGGATTCAACCGTCAATCGTCAGACAGTCCCCTTCAAGCCTTGGCGTCGAAAACCGAATACCCCAAGCAGTCTTTCCATCCTGCAGCCTGCAATGGTCCCAATGGTTTGTCAGCGGTTTCGGTTGTAGAGACTCATGGCTTTCCCGAGACTTTCCTCGAGCCAGCACTGGATTTGCCGATCCGCCTGCTGCAGGACCTCGTTCAACCTCTCACGCTCGTCGGGTTCAAACACTCCCAAGACGTGCGATGCGATATCCCGAACTGCCTGAACCGGCCGGGCAACACCGATGCGTTGCCGCGGAAAATCCTGAGTTCCCAAATGCTGCTTGACCGATGCCAAGCCATTGTGTCCGCCCGAACCTCCCGATGGCCGCATCCGAACCGCCCCAATTGGCAGGTCCGCATCGTCGGCCACCACCATGATCTGATCGGGGGTGACACGGTAGAATCGACTCAAAGCCGCCACCGCCTCACCACTCAGGTTCATGTAGGTTTGAGGTTTCACGCAGACCACCTTTCGGCCTCCGCATTCACCCGTCGCCACTTCTGAAAAGAACTTCCGCTCCTTCCGCCAACCGGAACACCGGCTGGCGGCGAAGCGATCCACGACCATGGCACCCGCATTGTGTCGGGTGTCTCGATATTCGTCGCCCGGGTTTCCGAGACCCACAATCAAAACGGGTGGGGTCATGGGAACAGGCCCCGAGGCGACGACGCGTCAAACTACTTCTTCTTGGCAGCGGCAGCCGGAGCAGCCTCTTCCTTCTTCTCCTTGATCATCTCAGGCTGCTTGGCTTCAGCGCCCTCAGCAGCGGCCGGGGCCGCTTCGGCCTCGGTCACCGGTGCCGCCACAGCGAACACGCGGAGGTGCTTGTCACCCAGGATGGTCACACCGGCCGGAGCCTGGATTTGACCGATCTGGATCGCCTGACCCACTGCCAGAGCGGAAACATCAACCAGAATCTGCTCGGGCAGATCCTTGGGCAATGCGGTCACGCGGAGCTTCTGGAGAACGTGCTCCAAGGTGCCGCCACCGCTCTTCACGCCTTCGGCTTCGCCAGTGGCCTCCACCGGGATGCGAATGGTGATCAATTCGTCAGACTTGACCTCGTGGAAATCAACATGCAGCACCTCGCCGCTGAGCGGGTGATGCTGAACATCCTGCACCAGGGCCAGACGGGGATTGGCATCGCCAGAAACCTCGAGATCGACCAAAACGATCTCGGAGTGGGCCGAGTGGATCAGGTCGACGAACGCCTCGGAATCCACTTCGAGATTCTGGGGGGCAATGGACTTGCCGTAGATGTTGGCAGGAATGCGTCCGGCAGAGCGGAGCGCCTTGGAACCCTTGCGCCGCACTTGAGTGCGAGGGCTCGCTTTCAGCTTCAATGATTTCATGATCTTGGTCGTATCTGCCGAGCCGCACTTGCAAACGGCTTCAGCCCTTAAACTCAAATAGGGAAGTGACCGAGGAATTCGTGTAAATCCGCTTGATCGCCTCTCCCAGCAAACCTGCCACCGAAAGGGTCGTGATGTTGACCCCTTCAATAGGCGGGCGGAGGACACTATCGGTGGTGATGAGTTCGTCAATCTCCGATTTTCGCAACCGGTCGATTCCAAGCTCGTTGATCAAGGCATGCGACACACAAGCTTGAATTCGTCTTGCCCCACGCTGCTTGAGCAAGGAGGCGGCGTTGACCAAGGTTCCAGCAGTTTCGGTCAAGTCGTCCACCAAGAGGACATTCTTGCCCTCGATGTCACCGATCACCGAAATGGCCTCGGTTTCGGTGGGACTCTTGCGGCGCTTGGCGACAATGGCCAATTCGGCCCCCAACGTCTGAGAATAGGCGGCTGCCATCTTGAGGCCACCGAGATCCGGGCTCACCACCACAAGATTCGGGGTCTGCTGACGCGAAATGTGTTCCAGCAGCACCGGGGCCGCATAGAGGTGATCGACCGGAATATCGAAGAAACCCTGAATTTGCTGAGCATGGAGGTCCATCGTCAGCACCCGGTTGGCACCGGCTGCAACCAACAAATTGGCCACCAATTTGGCCGTGATGGGCACCCGCGGCTGATCCTTGCGATCCTGACGGGCATAGCCGTAGAAGGGCAAAACCGCCGTGATCCGCGAAGCACTCGCCCGCCGCAGCGCGTCGATCATGATGAACATCTCCATGAGATGTTGGTTGGCCGGCGGGCTGGTGGACTGGATGACAAAGACATCCGTGCCACGGACGTTCTCGTCGATCTTGACGAAGGTCTCGCCGTTGGGGAACGGCTTCACCGTGGAGCAGCCCAAGGGGATTCCGATGGAATCGCAGATCGCCTTGGCCAGACTTGGATTGGAATTACCGGTGAAGACTTTCACAGATTTGTCAGACAAGGCCGAATGGAACCGCTACCGACGGTTCATCCAACCGCCGAAGGCTCAAGGAGTCGGACTCCCCATCGCAAGCGCATTTTCCGTGGGCCCTCAATTGCTTGTCAGGACTGGCGCTTGAGGAGGTAGTCGGAAATGGCCTCCAAGGCGATCGCCTTGCCTCGGAACGGCTTCAACGCCGCTTCGGCCTTGGCGGTCAACTCCGCGGCGATGACCTTGGATTTTTCCAAACCCACAATCGACGGATAGGTGGCTTTCTGAACCTTCACGTCCTTGCCGGCGGTTTTACCCAACTGTTCAGAGGTTTGGGTGACATCCAGGATGTCGTCGATCACTTGGAAGGCCAAGCCCACATGGTAGCCAAAGTCGGTCAGCGCCTCGAGCTGTGCGGCCGTGCAGTTGGCACTCATGCCTCCGAGCCGCACTGAGCAGGCCAGCAAGGCGCTGGTCTTGCGCTCATGGATGTAACGGAGTTGTGCGCGGGAAATCTTCTGCCCCTCCCCCTCCAGGTCGGCCACTTGTCCGGCAATCAGTTGGAGGGAACCTGAGGCCCTCGCTATTTCCATGACGATGTCTTGGGTGCCGTAGCGCTTCCACCCGGAACAGGAAGCGGCGATCTCGAAAGCCTGGGTCAACAAGGCGTCTCCTGCCAGAATCGCGATCCCCTCACCAAAGACCTTGTGGTTGGTGGGTTTGCCACGGCGCAAATCGTCGTTGTCCATGCCGGGCAGGTCATCATGGATCAGGGAATAGGTGTGGATGCACTCCACCGCGCAGGCCAATGGCATCGCTGCTGCGTGAGTGCCACCACAGGCCTCGGCCGCAGCCAGCACCAACGCTGGGCGCATCCGCTTGCCACCTGCAAAGAGGGAGTAACGCATGGCCTTGTGGATCGTGGCCGGTTTGGTGGTGGCCTTGGGCAGGAAACGGTCCAGGGCTTTGTCCACCTCACGGGTTTGCGTGGTGATCCAGGAAGCGAGGTCGAATTGGGACATCGGTCCCGCTCTAGTAACTTGCCAGTGACCGGGCTTTCAAGGCGGGATTGGTCCCAGGCATCTCATCGAATGGCATGCTTCCCGATTTGACGACCCTGCACCCGACCACGAGTCTTGACCTCCGTCCCGATGTCCAGTCCGACCGATATTCTTTCTCGCACCACCCGTTTCTGGGAACGACTCGCCACGACGGAACTCCCGGATCTGGGGCCTGGCCCAAGGGCAGGCACCCTTTCTGAAGACAGCGTTGAAATCCGACTTTTGGAACTGACGCGCGAATTGAACCTGACCCCATCGGCGAGGGATCTGCTGTCGGCGACGGCATTGCTGTACCACGACCACCACGACCCGGCACACAATCTGGTGCAGGACCGCGGAGATCGCGATGGCTGTCTGATCCACGCCCTTCTGCATCGGCGCGAACCCGACTACTGGAATGCCGCGTACTGGTTCCGTCGGGTTTCCGGGCACCCGATTTATCGGGCGGCGACCCCCGCGGCGATCCAGGCCGCACAGACGCCTGAGGCACAGGCCGTGCTGGAACGACTGACCCTCTCTGGAACCCTGGATCCCCTCGCCCTCGTGCAAGAATGCGAACGATCCGCGGAGCACCCGTCAGCCGAATCCATTGCCTACCTGAGAACGGTCCAGCATCTGGAATTCGCGGCGCTGGTCGAGCACCTCATCGCCTGACATCAACCCGATCATGATGTCCCTGAGTGATGTGCTGTCGGCAGTCCTGCCGGTTTTTTGTCTGGCCCTGGTCGGGATCGGACTGCGTCGGGTCCGCTGGTTGACCGAAGAAGCCGACGCGACACTGCTGCGCCTGGTGGTCAACGTCCTGACACCCTGCCTGATCTTTGACAAAGTGCTCGGCAACCAAGCACTGCAGCGTGCGGAGAACCTGTTGGTTCCGCCGCTGATGGGATTCGGAGGCATCGTTCTCGGCATCGGTCTCTGCTGGCTCTTCCGGCGAAAAGTCGGCCTCAGAACCGATCCTGAGCAACGAACCTTCGCTCTCGTCACCGGTTTGCAGAACTACGGGTATGTCCCCTTCCCGCTCGTCCTCGTGCTGTTCGCCAACCACCCCGACACTCCGGGTGTCCTCTTCGTGCACAATCTCGGTGTCGACATCGCCATGTGGACTCTGGGATTGATGACCCTGGGCCACGCCACCGGCCCAGGTGAATGGCGCAAACTCATCAACGCGCCGCTCGTGGCGATTGTCGTTTCCCTGCTTCTCAACGCCTGTGGTGCCGGTCGGTGGATGCCACGGCCCATCGGGATCACGGCCTCCATGCTGGGCGCCTGCGCGTTCCCGCTGGGCATCATGCTCACCGGAGCCATGGTGGCCGACCAGATCCGTCAATTGCATCCAGGACGGTCGGCCGGAGTTGTGTTCTGGTCGGTCCTCTTCCGACTGGGAATCATCCCGGCCTTGATGCTCGGAATCGCCCGGGTGCTCCCCTGCTCGGTGGAGATCAAGCGGGTCCTGGTCGTCCAAGCGGCCATGCCAGCCGGAGTTTTCCCCATCGTCTTGTCCCGACTGTACGGGGGCGATCCCGCCACGGCTGTCCGCATCGTGGCCGGAACCACGATCTTGAGCCTGATCTCCATACCGCTCTGGATCCAATGGGGCATGGCCTGGCTTCAATTGGCCCCCTGAAACAACCAGGCTCTTGGGCCCGGATCTGAGCCCGGATCTGGGCCCGGATCAGTCGGCCTTGGAATCCGAACCGTCACCAGTCAAAGGTCTGAAGCAGCCACCGCTTACCGGTTGCGGTTGGTGCTCGATCGAATCACGTTCCTGACAACTGATGTACGGACTTTCCGAACTCCCTGGTGGCCTGCGAGTCGTCACGGCCACCATGCCCCACCTGGCCAGCGTTGCAGTCGGCATCTGGGTCAACACCGGTGGGCGTCATGAAACAGCCCGAGAAAACGGAGCCGCCCACTTCATCGAGCACATGCTCTTCAAGGGAACCCGCCGGCGTTCGGCCGCACGCATTTCCCAGGATGTTGAAGGCATCGGTGGATACCTCAACGCCTTCACCGATGAAGAGCACACCTGCTTCTACAGCCGGGCGGTGGCCTCCCGTTTGCCGGAACTCATGGACGTCCTCTTCGACATGTTCCTCGAGTCGCGCTTCGCTCCGGCCGAGATCGCCAAGGAACGGGATGTCATTTTGGAAGAACAGGCCATGTACCGGGACCAACCGGCCGAACTGGTGCATGACCTTCTCAATCAGGTTCAATTTCCGGATCATCCGCTGGGGCGCCCAGTGATCGGATCCGCGCGCTCGGTTCGCGGGCTTCGCCGCCAGGATCTGCTGGGTTTCCTCGAGCGCCGATATGTCAGCGGTTCCACGGTGATCGCTGCCGCCGGAAATCTGAGTCACGGCGCTTTGGTCAAAGAAGTTGAACGGTGGTCACGGCGATTCCGAAGCGGAGCCCACCCACCCACGGAGGCGGCTCCGGCGACCCCTGAGAAACCTCGCCGCCTCCTGCATTCCAAAAAAACCGAGCAAACCCACATCGCCCTCGGTTTCCGCACCGCTTCCCGGCAGGACGAACGCCGTTTTGCCCTGCGACTGCTCAATGTCCTCCTGGGCGAGAACATGAGTTCCCGACTGTTCCAATCCATCCGGGAGGAGCACGGGTTGGCCTACAACATCCAGAGCACCGGCACCTCGTGGAGCGACTGTGGGGATCTGGTGATCTCCGCCGGACTGGAAGACGCGCAGTTGGAGAAGACATTGAAGCTCATCCTCAAAGAGGTCCAACGCCTCACAGATCGGGCTCCTGGCAAAGCCGAGCTTTCGCGGGCTCGGGATTATGCTTTGGGCCAGGCCGACCTCTCGCTCGAAGGCTCCGAGCAAATGATGATGTGGCTGGGGGAACAGGTCCTGGGATTTGGCAGAATTGTTCCTCCCGAAGAAACCCGAGCCCGCATCGCTGCGGTTCGACCCGGCGACATCCGCCAGGTGGCGCGCGATTTCCTCGTTCCGTCGCGCCTATCTCTGGCTCTGGTGAGTCCGCGGAGTTCAGATCGAGGGCTCGGAAGCCTGCTGGAGTCGTGGTCAGGAAGGTAAGCAGGCCCAAGGCCCCTCCCCTGAGGCTACCGGCCGCTCGATTCCGTCACCATGCGCACGCCCTCACCCATGGATCGTTCCAGTTTCGCCTTGGCCACCGTGTAGTCGCGCAACGCTTGGCTGTATTGGGTTCGAGACAGCTTGAGGGCCGTCTGGGCCGACAAGACTTCCAACTGGGTGCTGCTGCCCGCCTCGGACCGCGCGGTCACCAGCCGGACTGCTTCTTCGGCCTGCTCGATGACCCGGGTTTGCGACACCAGCACCTCCTTGGATTCAAGAAACGAGGAAAAGGCCGTGCGCACCTCCAATTCAATCCGCCGGCGGACGTCTTCAATTTCGAGACGGGCCCGTTCTTCCCGGGCTCTGGCCATGCTCACCTTGGCTTGGGTCCCTCCGAAATCGAAGAGCAGCCAATTGGCCTGCACACCCACTGTCCAACCATCCAACGTGCGGTCGAGGTCTCGGATGAAATTCCGATTCTGCACGCCATAACCGGCCGTGCCTGAAAGTGAAGGGAGCAAATCGGCGCGAGTTTGGAGAACCTCCTCGTGACGCAGTTGGGAAGCCACTTGGGCGACCTTGATTTCCGGGCGGCGAATCCATGCCGCATTGAGGGCGGACCCCACCGATATCTCGAAGGGCTCAGCCCGCAGGCTGTCGGCTGTTCTCAGCGGGATGTCCACTCCGGAGTCGGTCGGGATATCGCACCCCAGGAGCAGGGCCAAAGTATTGCGGGCGATCCGCTCCTGATTTCGGGCCCGAATCAGCGGCGGGAGGGCATTCGCCAGCTCGACCTCCGCCCTGAGCACGTTGAACTTGGGCACCGAACCCGCCTCCAGACTCCGGCGTGCCGTTTCCAGTTCCCGCTCCAAGAGCTTTTTGGACGCTTCCTGGACGGCGATTTGCTCGACGGACAACAGGACATCGCTGTAGGCCACACGCACTTCCAGCAGCGTGTTGGCCACCAACGCCTGGTAGGCCGCGAGTGACGCCTCTCGGGTCAACCGCGACGAGCGAGCCATTGAATTGTATTTGCCGCCTGCGTAGATGGGCTGCGTGACCACCAGATTGGCGTTCCAACTCTGGTTGTTCATGAAGGGCATGGCGGGCTGAGCCGCAGAAAATTGGACCCGCTCAATCCGCCCCTCGTCCAACTGTTGATAGTTGCCGGTCGTCCCCAGACGCGGCAGGCGAGCCGCCCGTTGCTGGATGGACAGACCTTGGGCCTCCTCCAAGTCTTGCCGCCCCTTCCGCAAGGTCACGTTGTGGGAGAGAGCATACTCGAGGGCTTGATCGAGGGTCATCGGCCCGGACGGCAAGGGCACCGCATTGGTGCTGGCCGCCGTGGCTGCAAGTCCGAAACACAGCAGCAGCGAAGCGAGGGCTAGGGATCTCATGATGTCTTAAGGTTTCTTCGCGGGTTCCGTCTGGGGGCGTTGGATGAACACATCGACCTGTTGTCCGACGTAGACCGGAAAGGCGGGACGATCGAAGGCATACACGATTTGCAGAACACGTGTATCCACCCGCTCGAGGCTGTCTCCAGTCAGGCTGCGCTTGGGGACCACATAGGGTTCGATGCGGACAAACCTCAGTGGCATGCGCAAATCCGAATGCCCCTTCAGAGAAGCGACGGCCGCGGATTCCCCGCCGATGAGCACGGCATCCTGTTCGTCCACTTCGGCTCGCACCTGATAGGTGTCCACATCGCCCAACAACATCAGCGATTCGGAAGACGACTTGTTGGCCGCTGATTCGCCCTCTCGCAAATTCACCTGCAACAGGTAGCCATCCCGGGGAGCCCGGACGGTAAGAATATCGAGATCCGTGCTCGCCTGACGCACCGCCTCTTCGGCCGCAGCGGTGGCAGCGAGTGTGGCTTTGGCCCGGGCCTTGGCCGTAGCCAGCGAGTATTCGCGCCGCTTGACCTCATCCTCGGTGGCCACCTGATCCCGACCCAATCGGGTGAATCGTTTCGACTGGTCGTCCAAGTCGGCAATCAGGGCCTCGTCCACGGCGGATTGCGCACGCAGCGACTGCGCCTGCGCCTCCAACAATCGAATCCGCGCCTGAACCTCCCGGTCGTCCAACTGGAACAGCGGGTCTCCCGCCTTCACCGCGGTGCCCACCTTCACGAAAACCCGCTTCACCAAACCGTCTCGCGGGGCAGCGACCTTCACATTCTCCCGGGATGCCTCGATCAGGCCCGTCGAGGCCACGGTGCGTGCGTAGGGGGAACGGGGCGGCTCGGAGACCGGACCCGGATTCGGAACCTTCGCGTTCTGCCCACGGAGGAGCAGCACCACGGCACCCACGCCCATCAGGGCCAACCAGACTGAGATGCGTTTGAAGAGGATCATGGACAATCAGGAGCGGTTTTCCGAATGAATGAAGGACGAAAGGGATTCTCCAGCATGGACGCCGGTGACCCGGCCATCCTCCATCTCGCTGATGCGATCAGCATAGCCGTACACACGTGGATCGTGGGTCACGATCAAGACACAGCGTCCCGGTGCTCGCGCCGCACCGCTCAGGAGGTCCATGATCTGGTGACCGGTGACTGAATCCAGAGCGCTGGTGGGTTCGTCGCAAATCACCAGGCGAGGTTCATGGACCAAGGCACGGGCGATGGCGACGCGCTGCTGCTGGCCTCCGGAAAGCTGGGTCGGCAACTGGCGCTCACGCCCACCGAGCCCCACCTGCTGCAACCGCTCCGAGGCCTTGGCCTCGGCCTCTCGGCGACCGGACCCATTGAGCAGCAGCGGAACACTCACATTCTCAACCAAGGAGAGGGTCGGGATGAGGTTGAACTGCTGAAAAATGAAACCGATGTTCCGACACCGAAACCGCGTGACCTCCGAGGTCGACAAACCGGTCAATCGGGTTCCGAAGAGTTGGACCTCTCCCTCGTCACTGGCCAAGGTCCCTGCCAGCACACTCAACAAGGTGGTTTTTCCGCACCCCGAAGGACCGACGATGAGGTGAAGTTCCCCTTCACGCGCCTCGAAATCCGCCCCTTTCAATGCCAAGGTCCGAGCATCTCCCGCACCAAAGGCTTTGACGATGCCTCGTGCACCCACCGCCTGACCCACCGGTAGGGACTGAGGTGACGTCTTGGAAAGGGAAATGGTCGGATTCACGGGGCGGGAAACTGGAAACATCAGCGAGGATCAACCACGGAACA
>JACCDP010926722.1_pt1 | contig 21807 bp, 37 predicted proteins | sample 7445841 | NCBI WGS metagenome assembly JACCDP01 (sample SAMN15323441, study PRJNA562643) | freshwater metagenome | isolation source: river surface water | place: USA:Blue River Watershed | collected 2017-08-17
ACATTTAATGCTACTGGCGCAGTATCATATTCAAACACTACTGCATTGCCGGCAGGTACTACACTATTGAGTAATGGTTATTTTTATGGTACCGTAACAGGCATTGAAGAAGAAACACTCTATTCTTTCACTATTCGAGCTACAGATTCGGAAAATCAAGATAGTGACAGAACATTCAGTTTAACAGTCGTTGCTGCTATTACTTACACCGTTTCTTATATGATTGTTGGAGGAGGGGGTGGTGCTGGTGGTAATAGAGGCGGTGGTGGTGGTGGAGGAGGATTACTGACTGGTACTGTGGGTTTATTAGAGGGAGAAATATACAGTATTACTGTTGGTTCCGGTGGCCTCGGACAATCCTCTGCTTTATCTAGAGATAGTTCTAGAGGCGGCAATACATCAATAATTGGTAGTGGCGTATCATTGGTCGCCGTTGGTGGTGGCCGAGGCGGTGGTAATATGTATTCTGGTCTCGGCAACAATGGTGGAGACGGCGGCTCCGGGGGTGGCGGCGGTTCAGGTACAGGTACTGGAGGTAAAGGCATCTATCCTGGCTCTACATATATTGATAGTACTAGACAAGGTTATAATGGAGGCACACAGCTAATTTACGGTGCTGGTGCTGGAGGCGGCGGCGCCGGAAGTGTGGGCGGTGATAGTAACGGGCCGTCTGGTGCTAGCGGCGGCTCTGGAACTACAGGATTAGATGGTTTAACGTATGCTGCCGGCGGTGCGGGTGGTAATCAAACAGATAATAGTGGCGGTGGTGGTGTTGGTACTGATGGAAGAGGTAACGGAGGCAACGGCGGGTCAGGAAATATTGCGGGTGGTAGTGGTGGTACCGGTGCAGTTATTATTAGAGTACCGGACACGTTAACCGCTCAAAGCTACTCAGGTCCACCCACAATAACCACCTCAGGCGGTTATAGATATTATAAATGGACAACTGGAGAAGGTAATATTAGATTTTAATTAATAAAAGAAAAGAATTTAAAACACAATGAAAAAACTACTACTTTCAATCTTACTCACTACCACTCTATCCTCATGTGCTCTCTATGATGCCTACATGATGGCAGGCTATGACACCAATGAATACGGCCTTTCTGTTAAGATTCAGACCATTGGTGAACTTGGTCCAAAATTCTGTTCCAACCAACCTACATCATATTTGTATTTCAAAGATGCATATGAAAAGAGTGTAGAACTAAAGAACTTCACCATGCACATTGAAGATAACAAAGAAGCACACAAGTTGGCTACAGAACTGACCAAACTTACCAAAGGTGCAGTAGAAATGTATGAGAAACAAACACCTGTGTCTGAACCATTCTGTAAACTTAAAATGGCACAGATTGAAAAGACTGCTAATCAAATCTCACACGTACTTGCAAGGAAACCAAGATGACTATTCAAGAAATTAACGCACAATTAGTTGAAATAAATAACATGTATCAATCTGGTCAAATCTCTCCAGCAGAATACAAATCATTATTGGAAGGCCTTGAGATCAGTCAAGTAATTGCTGAGTCTGCCGAAGAACTGCAACAAAAAGAAGATTTAAATAAAGTTATCAATCACGCAATTAATGCTCTGTCTCTGATTGCATAAGGATTAAAAATGGCTCTCACTAGAATAACTTCAACAGTCATTGCAGATAATGCAATTACCACAGAAAAAGTGTCTCAAAATGTAGCACTCGGCGTTAAAATCGCCAATGTATCAATTGCAAATTCAACTTATTCTGTATTAGATGATACTGCTGTCAACGTTGGCGGCGGTTACATTGTAGTTACTGGTTCTGGTTTTCAAAGTGGTGCAGAAGTTATTATTGGTGAAACACCTGCTACATCTACCACATTTGTGTCAAGCACTTTATTGAGAGCTCAAGTTCCAGCAGCAAACGCAGCAACATATACTGTTTTTGTTGTAAATCCAGATGGTGGTAGTGGTACAAAGCCAAGAGGCATCACATATTCTGGTACTCCAACATGGGTTACCGGAAGTACATTAAATTATTGGATTGTTGATGATGCGGCAAATGTAACATTTAATGCAACAGGAGCTGTTTCTTATTCAAACACCACAGCATTACCAACTGGTACTACATTATTATCAAATGGTTATTTTTACGGTACTGTAACAGGTATTGAATCAGATACCACTTATAACTTTACTATTCGTGCTACAGACGCAGAAGCACAAGATAGTGATAGAAGCTTTAGTTTAACTGTATATGCTATAACATATCCTGAATCTGTTGAATATCTTATTGTAGCTGGAGGTGGTGCTGGAGGAGCTGCTGGTGGCGGTGGTGGAGCTGGAGGTTTCTTAACTGGAAATACTGCGATAACATTATCACAAACATATAATGTCGTTGTTGGTTCTGGTGGTTCTGGTATAGTTTATCCTGGGTCGGGAATTTCAAGTCCAGGATCAAACTCATCTTTTGCTGGAGTAGTATCTATAGGAGGAGGTTCTGGTGCATCACAATATTCACCATCCACCACAGTAAGTTCTGGCGGTTCAGGCGGTGGCGGCACGTATTCTTATAAACCTGGTGGTGCCGGAACAGCTGGTCAAGGTAATAGAGGAGGTAATGGTGGTAATGATCCATGGAGACCTACAGCTGGCGGCGGTGGTGCTGCAGCTCAAGGTGGTGACGCTGGAGACTATCAATCTACTGGCGGAGGCAATGGAATATTAGCCTTTGATAGTAACTATTATGCTGGCGGCGGTGGCGGTGGTGCTACTGGCCAACAAAATCCAATTTATGGAAGTTCTCCTGGTGGCCAAGGCGGCGGTGGTTCTGGTGGCGCTGGAGGAACTGGCACCGAGGGACAAGTTGGGGGTACCGGAACAGTGAATACAGGCGGCGGTGGTGGTGGCGGAGGCGAAGGAGTGTCGACTCGAAATAATGGCGGTCCGGGCGGTTCTGGTGTCGTAATTATTCGCTATTCTGATACCTATGCTGATGCTTCTGCAACCACAGGATCACCAACATATACAAATACTGGCGGATATAAAACATATAAATTTACAGGCTCAGGCTCAATTACCTGGTAAATTATGAACCTAAATAAAGTGTCAATATTTACTTTTCAGGATATTACCACGACACCAACTCCAAAGGTTGGTTTCAAGGAATATGTAGAGAACAAAGAACAACACGATGCAGAAGTAAAGTGTACTCTTGAAAAGGTGCAATGCGAACTTGTTGAACTTAAATCTCTCTTGGATCAAATACAAACAATAAGAAACAAAAATGTATCCTGAAGAAGAAAAATTACACAACCTTGAACTAAAAGTTGGGTTGTTAGGAAAAGATGTTGAACAAATTTCCGAATTAAACGATAAGCTATCTGAATCTATTGAAAAGATTAGAGAGATGAACGCCAATATGATTCGGATGATTACTATTCACGAACAACGCCACGAAAACCACGAAAAGATAGAGGGTGATTTGAGAGAAGACATTAAAGAACTACACTCCAGAATTACCACAGTTAACCGTGAGATTCATGATAGAATAGATCAAGTTGAAAGAACAATCACACAACGACTTGATGATATTCGCCGCGATCTTATTCAACACCGAAACGAAGATGAACCAAAGATGGGTAAGTTACTTAAAGAAATCGACCAATACAAATGGATGATTCTTGGTGCAGCTATCTCTTTAGGTTGGATCATCGGCAACGTCAATCTAGGAACACTCGGTACACTTTTTAAATAGTATTGATTTTGTTGTTGCAGTCTGTTATATTATGATTAAGTACCCATAGTTCTTTTCCTTAAATAGGAAAATTTCCATCCACTCTTTAATATTTTATTATTTTGTATAGCCCATCCTATGCTAGGATAAGGAATTTGTTTTTGTTCTGAAAATTCTTTTCTATTTTCAACTATAAAAACTTCTTTTGTTTTTACATTTTTTGCAAGAATTTTAGATGTTTTCTTGAATAAAGATTCTTTGGTTTTTCCAGGATTATCATTTATCATTCTTTGCAATGTTTTTTCATAAAGTATTCCACCGTCACCGCCAGGAGTTATATTATAACCATATGGCATTCTACAATTGTTTTCTTTTATGAAATTTTTTTCCATAACATTTTTACAATAATGTTTATCTTTAGACTGATAAATTATTGACCATTCAAAATTTTCCATACCATATTTCCTAATTGCCTTATGAAAAAGGCCATTGGATTTTTTTACTAAAGCTAAATGTTTATGGCAAGATTTCCTACGATTGAAGTTGTTGGTATAACCAATGTAAACTTTACCGTTTACTCTATTGACAACTTTGTAGATAGAATATATAATCATGCTGATGTTCTCCTTAACAGACATTAGAGTGGGTGCGAGTTGCAGCTCGGCGATCCACACCTATTTATAAAAATATTAAATTATGACTATTGCGACAGACACAAAATATCTAAGACTCGTTTCTTTTAAACTTAGAAATTTTAAACAAAAAAACACGAATCTTTTTAATGCGAGTTGTCCATACTGTGGAGACTCTCAAAAAAATAAAACCAAGGCTCGTGGTTATTTCTTTCCAAAAGGAAATGATTTAATATACAAATGTCACAATTGTGGTACAGGTGCAAATTTAAATAGTTTTTTAAAATTTTTAGACTCCACACTCCATAAAGAGTATGTTCTGGAAAATTATAAATCTGGTGAAACAAACAATACTCGTTCAGCCAACACTATACTCAACATCACACCACCAAAGTTTGGTAAAGTACAGAAACAAAAAATCTTTGAACATGGTGAGTGGTGCGACAAATTGCCAGAAGGACATTTCTGCCTAGATTATCTGATAAAGCGTCAAATAAGCAAGATTAACTGGGATAAACTATTATTTACGCAACATTACAAACAATTCTGTGATGCATTGATACCAAATCACGGCAAGCAAATACTTGATGATGCACGGCTTGTAATTCCATTTTACAATGAGTATAATGAATTGATTGCAGTATCAGGTCGTGCATTAGAAACAAGTGATAAGACTTTGCGTTATGTGACCATTCGTACCAATGATTCTGATGACAAACTAGTGTATGGTCTTGAACGCATAGATTTGAGACAAACAGTGAAAATTGTTGAAGGTCCACTTGATTCATTGTTCCTAAGTAATTGTCTTGCTTCGGGTGATGCCAACCTGGCCTTGACGGCAAAAAATATAAATGCAGAAAATAAAGTTTTGATCTTTGACAATGAACCACGCAACAAAGAGATTGTGAGGATGATGCAGGATGCGATTAAATCAGATCATTTAGTTGTAATTTGGCCAAATACAATGGAAGGTAAAGATATCAATGAGATGGTCATGAATGGATTTTCAATTGGTGAAATTGAAAGTATTATAAGTAGTAACTCCTTTAGAGGTCTTGAAGCGCAAGCGAAATTTACATTTTGGAAGAAAGTATGAAAGTTAGATTAATTAGTTATTCAAAGCCAGCACGTGGCATGTATGATGAAGGCCTTACCGATGCACAAGAATTGGTTGCGTTTTGTGCGAGAGTTTCAAATCCTAGTAACCAGTTCAATACAGAAACATCTGAGAAATTGATTCGTTATCTAATTAAACATCAACACTGGTCGCCACTTGAAATGGTGAGTGTGTGTTTGGAAATTGAGACAACAAGAGATATCGCTAGACAGATGCTAAGACACCGTTCATTTTCATTTCAAGAGTTTTCGCAGCGTTATGCTGACCCAACCAAAGATTTGAGTTTTGTAGTTCGTGAAGCTCGTATGCAAGATGAAAAGAATCGTCAGAACTCCGTAGAATTAGATATGCTAAATGACGAACATCGGCAAACACAATATCTATGGGAAAATATTCAGAGAGATTTAATCAATCGTTCAAAAGAGGCCTATGAATGGGCCATAAGTAGAGGTATAGCAAAAGAACAGGCACGTGCAGTACTGCCAGAAGGTAACACAGTATCTAGATTATACATGAATGGCACATTAAGATCATGGATTCACTACATACAACTTCGCTCTGCGAACGGCACACAGAAAGAACACATTGACGTTGCTATGAAATGCGCTGAAGTAATTTCAGAAGCTTTTCCTATGGCACAAGATTTTATACAACAACAATAATAACTGGAGCATTGAATGTCTGATATTGTCCACGGCATTAAGGTAGATTTTTCCCGCGATTCCCTATTTGATGAATTAGGTTTAAAAAGATTAAAAGAAAGTTATATGAGAGAGGATGAAAACAGTCCTCAAGAAAGGTTTGCTTATGTTTCAAAAGCTTTTGGATCCAATCCTGAACACGCTCAAAGGTTGTATGATTATAGCAGTAAGCATTGGTTATCTTATTCTACTCCTATTCTTTCATTTGGTCGTAGTAAGCGCGGTCTTCCTATCAGCTGTTTTCTACCTTATCTGGATGATTCCGCAGAGGGCCTGGTCGATACGCTCTCAGAAGTAAATTGGTTATCAATGTTAGGTGGAGGTGTTGGAATTGGTATTGGAATTCGTTCAGCTGATGATAAATCTGTCGGTGTTATGCCTCATTTACGGACTTATGATGCTAGTTCTCTTGCTTATAGACAAGGTCGAACCCGTAGAGGCAGCTATGCTGCTTACTTGGATATTTCCCATCCTGATATTCTTATTTTTCTAGAGATGAGAAAACCAACCGGCGATCCAAATATGAGAACGCTGAATCTACACCATGGCATCAATATTACTGATGACTTCATGCAATTGATTGAAAAGTGTATGTTGGATTCAAAGATTGATGACACATGGGAACTCAAAGATCCACATTCAGGTGAAGTTCGTGATACAATCTCTGCTCGTGAATTGTGGCAACGTATTCTTGAAATGCGTATGCAAACAGGTGAACCATATCTACACTTCATTGATGCCAGTAATCGTGCAATGCCAGATTTTCAAAAAAGATTAGGTCTGAGCATTAAACAATCCAATCTATGTTCAGAGATTATTCTACCAACAGATAAAGACCGTACAGCTGTTTGCTGCCTGTCATCTGTAAATCTAGAATACTTTGATGAGTGGAAATCGGACGGCCAATTCTTACATGATGTTGCAGAGATGCTCGACAACGTTCTGCAATACTTTATTGATAATGCACCAGACACCGTTGCACGTGCCAAATATTCCGCACAAAGAGAAAGAAGTATTGGCATTGGTGCATTAGGCTTTCACGCATTTCTCCAAAAGAATAATATGCCTTGGGAGTCTGCACAAGCAACAGGTGCCAACATTCGCATCTTTAAACACATTCGCAACAGTCTCAACAATGCAAACCAAAAGTTAGCATTAGAAAGAGGAGAAGCACCAGACGCCAAAGGTCGTGGTCTACGTTTCTCACATGTCATGGCTATCGCACCAAACGCCTCATCATCTATTCTTATGGGCAATACAAGCCCAAGTATTGAACCTTGGCGTGCTAATGCATATCGTCAAGATACATTGAGCGGTTCGTTTCTAAACAAAAATAAGTATCTCAATCAAATCATAGAGGAAAAGTGTGCAAATGACCCTAAACTCAACTCACAGGAAATTTGGTCAAGTATTATTGCCAATGACGGCTCAGTTCAGCACTTGGAATTCTTGGATGAGTGGACTAAATCGGTCTACAAAACAAGTATGGAGATTGACCAAAGATGGATTGTGGACCACGCAGCTCACAGACAAGGTTTCATTGACCAAGCGCAATCCCTTAACCTCTTTTTCCGACCGGACGTAAACATTAAGTATCTTCATGCTGTACACTTTCAGGCATGGAAACAAGGATTGAAAACTTTATACTATTGTCGTTCTGAGAAATTGGCAAAGGCTGATAAGGTTGCCAAGAAAATTGAAAGAGAAGTAATTAAAGAAATCGACTTAAAACAATTAGCAACAGAAGAAGTTTGTTTAGCTTGCGAGGGATAAATGTTAGAAACTGTATGTGATATATTTAAAGAAGCGTATCGTAGAGGTTGGATTACTGCAAGAGACGGTAATGCGTCTGTTCGTTATGAAGAACAGAATTACTTTAACATTACGCCATCTGGTGTAAGAAAACAATTCATGCAACCAGAAATGTTTATCAGAGTTGGTACAAATGATATAAACAATCATTCACATATTAGTGACCAAGGCAGAGGACTAAAACCATCTGGTGAATTGCCAATGCATTTTGGTTTGCAGAAAAAAATAACAACACCTGTTCGTGTGGTACTACATATGCATCCAACATATACGGTTGCAGCAATGTACAAAGGTATCAATTTACAAAATCTACTAAATGAATTTCCTGAGTTAAGTAGATATACAACAATTGCACCTTCAGTACCTATGATTGAGCCAATTACACAAGAACTTGCAGATGCTACAATAAAAAATTTAGAAGTGAGTGATGGTCACGTAAAATATGATATCGTTGGTTATGATCGGCATGGAGTGGTTGCAGTTGACACATCACCATGGAGAGCTTTTGAACACATCGAAAGATTAGATCACATTTGCAAAATAATTCTATCGTAGAGGAAAATATGGTAAAGCAGAAATCAGATATTACAGCAGAAAGAGATGCATTTAAACCTTTTCATTATCCATGGGCTTATGAGGCCTGGTTGAAACACGAACAGGCACATTGGTTACATACAGAAGTGCCAATGCTTGAAGACGTAAAAGATTGGAAGAACAAATTAACACCAGAACAGAAACAATTTCTGACACACATCTTCCGTTTCTTTACACAAGGCGATATTGATGTTGCCGGTGGTTATGTGAAGAACTATTTGCCATACTTTGCACAACCAGAAGTTCGTATGATGCTTCTTGGCTTTGCTGCTCGTGAGGCATTGCATGTTGCTGCATATTCACATTTAATTGAAACTCTTGGTCTGCCAGATACAACATACAATCAATTCTTAGAGTATCAGCAGATGCGTGAAAAACACGAATACATCATGGAGTTATCTGCAAAAAATGGCACCAAAGAGTCTACTGCTGCACACATTGCTGCCTTCTCCGCATTTACTGAAGGTATGCAGTTGTTCTCATCGTTTATCATGTTACTGAATTTCCCACGCAATGGTATGATGAAAGGTATGGGCCAGATTGTTACATGGTCAATTGTTGATGAGACAATGCACACCGAAAATATGATTAAACTGTTTAAGACCTATGTCAGTGAGAACAATGAAATTTGGAACGACACACTCAAATCTAAAATCTACACCATTGCAGAGAAGATGGTCGAACTAGAAGATAAGTTTATTGACCTTGCATTTGAAATGGGTGAGATGCCAAAACTTACATCTGATGAAGTCAAACAATATATTCGTTACATTGCTGACCGCCGTCTGATTTCTATGGGCATGAAAGGTGTATTTAAGATTAAGAAGAACCCACTACCATGGGTCGAAGAAATGATTAATGCACCAATTCATGGCAATTTCTTTGAGAATCGTGTTACAGATTATGCCAAAGGTGCTTTGTCTGGTAATTGGGAAGATGTTTGGGGCAAAGCCGCATAAAATAAAAATTTAAAAAAGGAAACAATTATGTTAGACATTCTATTTTGGATTGCCATTGGCGCATTTATTGGTTGGAATTTTCCACAACCATTTTGGGCCAAATACGTTCAACAAAGAATTCAAGAAATGATTGCGAAAAAATAATGGCATCAATACATCACACATGCGACACTTGCGGTTCAGTGTTTACAATTAAATACGATGAAACTGTATGCGAATCAGATCCAATTCATTGTCCTTTTTGTGCCGAATATATGGTCGAATCTGAAGAATATGAAGATGAGGATGAATGAGTTGGCACTACAAAGGTAATGCATTTACCGAAGAACAGATTGGTGACAGTTACGGCTTTGTTTATGTGATTGAAAACATATACACAGGCCGTAAATATATTGGCAAGAAATTCTTTACTAAGGCTGGCACCAAACAGGTCAAAGGTAAACGCAAAAAGATTCGTAAGACCAGTGATTGGGAGAATTACTATGGTTCAAACAAAACACTGCAAGAAGAAGTAAAACTCCACGGTGGTTCTCATCTCAAAAGAACCATACTTCATCTCTGTAAAACGAGATCAGAATGCGCGTATTGGGAGACGTTTGAGATAATCAGTCGTGGAGCTTTACTGAAGGAAGAATATTATAATGATTGGTTAATGGTACGGGTTAGGAAGGATCATCTTAAAGGTCTCATTCAAAAACCGGACACCGATACTTATGAGACTTCAAAAGAAGAATTAAACGTTTTATAGGTAAATTTGTTTATTATTGCCTGTAAAACTGTTGCACCGCATCAAAAATGGATATATAATAATGTAATGCTTAAGGAGGTTACATGTTATCCAAAATCAAAAACTTTTTTAAAACAATTTTCAAATCCATTGAAGAAGCTCAAAAACTGAGAGCAGAGGCTTATATCCGCTTTCACAACAAGGGCATGTTTCGTGGTTTTTGGGATTAATCTATCGTCTAAAGGAGATAAAGATGTACACGACCAAAGAAATTCAAAATATGTTTCAATATGATTCAGCCGTTGCCAAGGCCAAAGAAATCACCACTCAGACCATTGCTTTCATGGCAACTCTGAGCAATCAAAACGCAGCCTATTTCGATAAACTCACAGATTCCAAGTTTACTACATATACCGATAGCTTTAGAAAGGGTGTAGACAAACTTGCAGAACAAACAACCGAATTCGTACAGAACGGAAAAGTCCCGAGTTTATATGGAAATAGCAAATAACTCTAAGTCATTTGCGCCGGTCAATAGGAATGGTTGGTGGATTAAGTTTTCCACCTACCAGTCCTATAATATTCTTATGATTTTTGTATCTCAGTATACGGGACAAACAATCATGAGATACTTTGATGACGAAGACCAGGCTGTAAAATTTATCAACTACATCACTGAACTAGATCCAACTGATCTAATCGAACAAGACCTTCCTAATTAAGTATAGAGTAACATTTCACCAATAATTACATATTGATTACTACTAGTTGCTGTAACGTAAAGTCGATAATATCTATATGTTCCAGTCGTAGATACTATATTTTCAATATAGTTTCCTAATCCTAATTCCCCACCAACGGATGTACTTGTAACTGCTGGCGGCGGATTGTTTGTTCTTTGATCTAACACTGTCCAATTAGAATCGTCATTGCTTCCTTGAAATTGATAATTTGTTGGATAATGATCGTTATCAACTCTACGCATTATTCGATAGCGTTTAATTTTCCTTGGTGTTGCATTAAAATCAATTTTAAGCCAAGCAGGAATTTGACCGCTAGCCGTGTGCCAACAACCAGACAATGCGTCTAAAGAATTGTCAAAAGCTTTTACTCCAGTTCTCGGCGAGTCTAAATTATTACTTGTGCTTACACTAACACCAGCTGGTATTCCTGCTGTGTAACCCATAAGCAATACGGGAATAGCCACTACGACTAAACTAAAAGTTCTTGAAGATTCTTGATTCTCAGCATCAGTAGCTTTTATAGTAAAATTATATGTAGTATCATCTTGAATACCTGTTACTGTACCATAAAAATATCCATTAGACAATAAAGTTGTGCCTGCTGGTAAAGATGATGTGTTAGCGTAACTAACAGCATCATTTGCACTAAAAGTTATATTAAATGCGACATCAACAGATTGCTCCTGCAATGTTGTTCCAGTAACCCATGTTGGAGGATTAGAAAAAGTAATTGCATTAGGTTTTAAACCCACTGAACCATCAGTATTCACAACATAAAGATTATATGTTTCTGCTGAAGCCGAATCTAATTGTGCATGTAGTGTAGTTGAATTTACATATGTTGTTGATAGTGCGGTTGTTTGGCCGACTGATACGATAGAATCATTTTCAAAATTAGATCCAGTTATTACGACATAACCTCCAGCAACATCTACAACAGTATCTCCTGTGATATAATAATTTGAATTGGCAACGGCAACAGAAGTTATTTTAGGTTTAGGATCAGATATAGCTGTAGCAACAATTTTATCTGAAGTTATAGAACCAGTTTTAATATTTTTAGTTTTTATTTTTGTGAGTGACATTTTTATTTACCAAGTAATTGAACCTGATCCTGTGAATTTATAATATTTGTAGCCGCCAGACGTACTGTATGTTGGAGAACCTGTGGTTGAAGCGGCATCTAAAAAGGTTGAAGGATAACGAATAATTACAACGCCTGATCCACCATTTTGGCCGGCTGATGGTTCTGTATTTGAACGACTACCGCCTCCGCCGCCTCCAGTATTTGTTGTACCAGCAGAAATTCCTGTGATGTCCCAAGCACCATTTCCTCCTCCACCTAAACCTCCTGGAGTCGATGGTCCACTTGGAGATTGCCAAGCACCTCCTCCGCCACCGCCATAATAATTTCCATCTAACCATTGTTTTCCATTTCCACCATATCCTGTAGGTGCATTACCGCCGACTGCATTAGCACCACCGCCACCGCCGCTGTCTGGGATTCCGCCATTTCCACCATTGTTTCCTTGACCAGCAGTTCCTGGTAATCCTGGTCTACTATTTCCACCGCCACCGCCGCCAGAACCAAAAGGAGTATCTGATGGATTACCATCATAAGTACCACCGCCACCGCCAGCATAAGGTTGAATTGAAATTGCACCACCTATAAATGAACTTTGTGTGCCTTTAGCACCACTACCTCTTACAGAACCACCGGTGACACTTTCATAATTTCCACCAACACCACCTCCACCTATAACTATGTTATAAGTTGTTGATGTTGATATACTTGTTGAATTCTGAGCGATATAACCACCAGCGCCACCACCGCCACCATGTCTATCTCCGCCTCCACCACCTCCTGATACAACTAATATATCAATTGCTGTCGGTGACGATGTAGCCAAAACTGTTATGCTGAAAGTTCTATTAGATTCTTGATTTTCTTCATCTATAGCTCTAACTGTAAAGTTATATGTTGTATCGGTTTCAATGCCCGTTACTGTGCCATAAAAATATCCATTGGATAGTAAATTAGTACCTGCTGGTAATGTGGTAGTGTTAGAATAAGTTATATTTGAATCTGAATTGGCACTTAAATTTATAGTAAATGGCACATTAATAATTTGTTGACTTAAAGAAGAAGAAGTCGACCATGTTGTTTGAGTTGAATATGTCAAACCATTTAATTTTAATCCAGTAGAACCATCAGTATTTACAACATAGAGATTGTATGTTGCGGCATTGGCTGAATCTACTTGTGCTCTAAGAGTCGTAGAATTTACATATGTTGTGCTTAGAGCAGGCACATCACCAACAATAACTTGAGCTCCCGTTGCAAATTTTGAACCAGTTATTACAATGTACCCTCCACCAACATTTACTGCCGTATCATCTAAAATTGTATAAGATGAATTTGCAATAGAAACATTTGTTATTTTTGGTATATTTGATATTGATACTGACGCCGATATTTTAGTTGATGTTATAGCATCAGCCGAAATATTTTGATTATCTATTTTTGTAAGTGCCATTTTTATGCCGTAAAAGTAATTGAACCGGAACCAGTAAATTTATATGTCTTATATCCGCCACTATTCGTATATGTCGGTGAACCCGTAGTTGTAGAAGCATCATTTTTTGTTGAATTGTAACGAATAATTACAACACCTGATCCACCACCACTACCGCCGCCTCCATTACCGCCTCCACCACCAGCGCCAGAATTTGCTGGACCAGTAGATTTTTGAGCAGCTCCACCTAATGGCGCAATCGATCCTCCTGGTCCGCCATATCCGTTTCCGCCGCCAGCATAGTATGTTCCTGATCCTGTAGGCCATTCTGAACCATTTCCGCCAATACTAATATTTGCAGCTTGACCGGAACCACCGCCTCCACCACCAACAGTAGCTTGTGGTGAAGCAGCCTCGGCACCATTACCACCAGCATTTCCTTGCGATGGAGTTACTGATGGTACGTTACCTAATCCACCATATGTAAGTGTTGTGATATTTGGTACTAAACCTCCACCTCCGCCTCCTGACCCTCCTGGAAATCCATTATAATATTGAGTTGATGAACCAGCTAAAAAATATGAACCACCTGCGCCACCGCCGGCAGATTGTATTGTGCTCAATGAACTGATACTACCATTGGCTCCCATATAACCACCACTAATACCTCCAGCACCACCAGATCCAACAGTTATCGTATATGTTTCACCAAAAGTTATTGATAAATTGCCTGTGCGTAGACCACCAGCGCCTCCTCCACCACCATTAGTGATACTATCTCTCCATGCACCGCCTCCACCACCGCCAGCAACAACAAGATATTCAACAGTTGTCGGAGAATTCGTTACAAGGGCTGAGAGACTAAAAGTTCTATCACTGTCTTGGTTCTCACCATCGGTAGCACGAATAGTAAAATTATAATTTGTGGTGGAACCCACTGAAACGTTACCATAATAATAACCATTGGCAGAAACTAAATTGAATCCGGCTGGTAAAGATGTTGTATTAGAATATGACGTTGCTCCAGTGGCTTGAAATGTACCGGTGAAAGCAATATCAGTAACGATAGGTGTAAGTGTGCTTCCAGTAACCCATGTTGGACTACCTGAATATGTGACAGCATTTTTCTTCAGTGCGAAATCACCATCACTATTTGTCACATATACGTCATATGTTCTTGCTAAAGCCGCATCGACTTCAACATGTAATGTGGTCGAATTAATGTATGATGTCGCCAAAGCTGGCGTAGAACCAACTATGACAACAGAATTGGCATTAAAACCAGAACCAGTGACTACAATGTAACCACCACCAATGTTTACCGCAGTATCATCTAAAACGTGATAGGTTGAGTTTGCAACTGATACATTGGAAATTTTAAGAGATGATATGGATTCTGATACGGTAACATCAAAGAGCTCTTGTGTAATTGCGCCTTCTTCAATGTGCTGAGAATTGATCTTAAATAGTGCCATGGTTACCCTTGTGTTTAATCACCTATTTATTCCAAACGGCAATTGACCGACATCAATAAAGGCATATGGCTTGACACGATATATATTTGGAGATACAATAACACTTTATGAAAGTATTTTATGATTACAACTGAGAATATTATCAATCTCTTTCCCACCTGTGCGGCCAAAGGTAAACTCCCACGTGATTTTACCGCCAAAGAGATGAAACAACTCAAGCCTGACGATGAGTTGGACATGAGGCCAAATGAGGGTAACCGATCATCCAAGAACAATTACATTCTAGACCTGCCAGTATTCAAGAGACTCAAAAAAGAACTTGAAATTGCCACTAATGAGTATTTCCAGACTGTATGGATGCCCAAGACTGATTGTTCGGTTTATATCACACAATCATGGCTGAATACAACCACTGCTGGCCAATATCACCACAAGCACGAGCATCCAAACTCATTCATCTCCGGCGTTCTGTACATTGATGCTGACATTGAAAATGACCGTATTCAATTCTTCTCTGGTAGAACATACAAACAATTGACCGTAGAACCAAGAGAATTCACATACTTTAACTCCGATTCTTGGTGGCTCTCAGTAGAATCCCGTGATATTATGTTATTTCCATCTAGTCTGACGCACATGGTCACAACCAAGAATGGTGAGAACACAAGAACAAGTCTTGCATTTAATACATTTCTGCGTGGAGTATGGGGTGACAATCAATCACTCACCGAAATGAAACTGCCTTGAGAATTGCGTTTTTCTTTTATCTTTTGTTTATTGTTTACCTTTTCCTGTGAGGATATATGAATCCATTTAAAGACCAAGCCAAGTTTATGACTGCCTGTGACCAGACGGTTGAGGGTTTTAATTTCAAGCAGTATGAACTCTACCGCAGTTTGATTAAAGAAGAATGCTTTGAACTACTGAATGCCAAAGATAGAGTAGAAGAACTTGACGCTCTCATTGACATTCTTGTGGTAACCATTGGTGCCATTCATTCTATGGGTGCTGACGCTGAAGGCGCATGGAAAGAAGTCATGCGTACTAATTTTGCAAAGATTGACAAGAAGACAAAGAAAGTACGCAAACGTGAAGATGGCAAAGTGTTGAAGCCTGTAGGTTGGACACCACCTGAGTTGGAGAAATTTCTATGATAAACTATGACGATGATCCATCTGAATTTGATTTGGCCATGGAAAAAGAAATGCTCAGAAAAAAACTTGGTAAGTCTCCTATTTCTAAGGCTAGAGGCCAGTCTTTGACCGAAGCTATCAATGCCGCATTGGCCAAACCACCAGTACCGCAGGTGCCAGATGAACCAAATTCCCATTGATCAACTCATATGGGCAGTAGAAAACAAAGATATGCTCGCACCATATGAAAGAGAAGCAATAGTTAAATTACTACGTGAATTTTTTGTTACACCGCCAAATACATGCACAAGCGAGACTGAATGACGCTTGAACATAGTATAGATACCAATGGTAAAAAGAAATTCCGTTGGCTTAGAGATCCAAGTGGTGAAGTAATATCTGATTGGTTCTATTCTCTAGCAGACGCACTAGAATGGATCAGAGGAAAAGAATAGATGTCTACCACAAAGTATCGGAGTATATTCATCTCCGATATACACTTAGGTTCTAGAGGTTGTAAGGCCGATTTACTTTGTGATTTTCTGAAGCATAACACCTCCGACAATCTATACCTGGTCGGTGATATCATTGATGGCTGGCGTTTACAAAAGAAGTTCTATTGGCCACAAGAACACACCAATGTCATACGAAGAATACTGACCGCAGCCAAAAGAGGCACGCAGGTCAAGTATATCATTGGCAACCATGATGAGGCACTACGGAAATGGCTACATTGGATTCCTGCATTAGGTAATTTAGAGATAACAAACCGTGCTGATCACATTGGCCTTGATGGTAAAAAATATTTGGTGGTGCATGGTGATATGTTTGATTCGTTGATGCACATAACCTCTGGTAAACTGATAATGCATATTGGTGACAAACTTTATGACTTTATCATCTATCTAAACGACAAATGGTCTATCATACGAGCCAAACTAGGCATGCCGTATTGGTCAATGAGCAAATGGATTAAACATCATACCAAACAGGCTGTTGCATACATTCTGGACTTTGAAAAACTTCTTGCCGCATATTGCAAGAAAAAAGGTTATGATGGTATTATTTGTGGCCACATTCATACTGCCGAAATTAGAAAGATTGACGGCATAGTTTACATGAATGATGGAGATTGGGTAGAGTCTTGTACTGCACTGGTTGAGACGCATGAAGGCCAATGGGAGATACTACATTGGATTGGATCCTCATTCTTACCGCAATCCACATAAGCAATCCACAAGATATACCGGCAACAGTTTCTATGAGATTTGCCGATAAAGTATCTTGCCAAATGGCTCTGAATACTATAAAATATGAATTAAAGTTTAAATCATTTAAAATCATTGGAAAGTGTGAGAAAATTGAATAGAGCCTGGAAAGAAGCCGAACATAATACCTACTATTTCTATCAGACCGAAGATGGTAGAATTATAGGCCAAGTACACAAGATTACGCACACCAAAATATGGGTAGCCAAGATTGACGAAAATAACCTTGGCCAGTATATTGACGTTGACTTTGCCAAAAAGGCTCTAGAGACTTATTACCTCATACAAGAAAGAACTCTAATAGAATAACATGTACACACCATCGACATATGATACAAACGTGTCGATAAAAACCAAAAACGTAAACATGACAAACAATACCGAAGATATAGTATACCGACTACGCAAGAGAGCCGAAATCCGTAGACAAATACCGACCCGTAAATCCGTCTTGGAAGGTCAACCAGACCGAATTTCCGACCTATTAGAAGAAGCAGCATATACGATAGAGAGAATGAGAAACCTACGACCAGAGATAGAACTTATAGGAAGTCATTCCGAAGACTATGAAGAAGGGTTCTGGGACGGACTAGAAGCATATGAAAAAGAGGCCGCTAAGTATTGACATTGACCCGAAAGTGGTGTATAATTACTTAATGAGATATACATTGAGATAGAATATATGATGGAATTACAATCTAAACATTATGATACAATTATGGACTGCTTGGATGAGTTTGACTTTGAGCGAGTGCATAGTGTAATGAACTATCTAAACTGGACTTGGGCAGACGATAATGCTGTGCCAGATGTTCTTACCCTCCGTAAACATTGCCGTAAGTATCTGCAAGAAGTGGTTCGTGGTGCATTAGAACACAATGGTTTCTATATTACTGCTACTGGTGGGTTTCGCTATGAAGCCAAACTCTATGAAGATGGGTTTCTATGGTTACGAATGAGTTTTTCTATTGAAGATTGGGATAATGCAGAATGAGTGTTGAAGCAATGAAGCAAGCATTGGAGGCTTTGGAGTCATGGCAAAAGACTTGCCTTGATTGCGGCAGAGGAAGCGAAGAATTGGGCAGAGCAACACGACCAATCGCCGCACTACGCCAAGCCATCGCAGAGGCAGAGAAGCAAGAGCCTGTGGCGTTTGTATCTGGCTTATACAACGCACCTGTACACGCCAGCGACATATCGCAAGAACGTGTCGATGAAACGGCAAAAGATAAACACGAAGACTGGTATGGTCAGCATCAATGGCAGTGTGGATACGAGCGTGGATGGGAAAAAGGCTACGAGGCTGGGTGGGATAATCGTGGTGAAGAAGAAAAGAACAATTGGGTTGGGCTGACGGATGAGGAGATCATGGAAGTCGTTGATCAAATCACTACATATCGAGGCGAATACATGGTTTGCGTTGGGAATGCCATCGAAGCCAAACTAAAGGAGAAGAACACATGAGCAAAGAACTTAAAATTGATTATGGAACATGCTGGCCAGACGAATATGATTGGGAAACTCAATTTGCCGAGGCATTAAACGGTGCTTACGGATTTGTCACAGTGGATGCTGGTAAGTTAAGAGGAGTTGCGTTGGCGTACAAAGAACTTCGTGAATCCAAGAGGCTGGTTTTTGTTGGGTTGACGGATCATATGAAAATTAAACTTGCTGACAGGTTTCATATCAGCATGGAAGCTGTTGAAGCCATTGAAGCCAAACTGAAGGAGCGGAACACTTGAAATTCTCTGAGCTCGTATCTTTAATCCGTGACTATGAGGATGCCACATGGTCGCCTACTGCTCTTGGTATCAAATTTGGTTGTGATTGTGGGTGCGGTGGTGATGCATATACTGCTGAATCGTGGGACGAAGCAGAACAAGCTGCTGCCGATGCTGTCGTAAAGGCAAAAGAGTTTTGCACTAAATGGGGATTTGATTATGATGGGATGGAAAATAAATGAGTAATCTACATTATCATGCTATGGCAGAATTCCGTGCTGCTGGTTTTATTGACGAAAACGGAAACTATTATGATGAAATGCAAGCAGCAGTTTGTAAGAATATACTGAAGATGCTTGATGTGTTTACTGATGAAGGGCATTCGGGGTTTTCTGCATCATATACTGTTAACATGTTTAGTAAACTGGTTATGTTTCAACCACTTACTCCGTTGACTGGCGAAGATTGGGAATGGAATGAAGCAAGCGAAGGTGTCTTTCAGAATAAACGATGTAGCCATGTATTCAAACAGGCTGATAGATTTGGTGGACAAGCATACGATATTGATGGCAAAGTGTTCTGGTCGTGGAGAGAAACAGAAGAATTCGGCGCATTGACAAAGGACTTTTATTCTAATAAAGATTGTTTCGTACCTATCACCTTTCCTTATACACCAAAGCGAGAGATAGTTTTCGTGCCAACAGAGCAGTTTCCGAATGAGGTTTTGAAATGAACCCAATAAAACTAATCACCGCGGTTGTATCATGGATTGTTATGCCGATTGCTATAATTGTGGTCGCATATGAAATAGCCAAATGCTTTGTAGAGAATAAGGTATTGTGGAAATGACTACCTTTCTGATGGGATTGATGATTGGTCTCATTCCAGGAATCTGTATTATTGCATATGAAGAACTATGGAAGAAAAGACGATGAGTGATGATTATGATGTAGTCCTGCATACTCTACAAAAAGAGAGAGATTTGCTTTGGAGTATGACTGAACGAAACATGAACTCTGAGTTTATTGGTATGGGTATCATGGATGACATTAGGCTATCTCAGATTCGACAGTTGGACATCGCGATCAGAATGTGGAAAGAAAGATTAGATAATATCAATGAGGAATAGAAAATGAACAGCATCGACTTTTTTCTGGCTTTTATTATTCTTGTTAGCGTGTGTGGTACAAGTTTTGCGCTTGGTTTTCAGCATGGCGTTCGGTGGACGCTTGCCAAACTAAAGGAGAAGAACGCATGAACGAACCACAAGCATACAGAGACAAAGAATGGTGGGAACATTATCCATACCATAAACTATGGTGTAATGACTATTGCCCTCTGATTCCACGATACAAGTTTAGACCTGGTGATGAATTCAATGCCGATGCATATTCGTTACATTGGCTCATCTTTCATATCTGGACTATGGAAAATGTATCGTTTAGTTTAGATTGTGGTATTGACCTAAGTGAAATCTATGTTGGTGCAGTCCTACCTTATCTAAGAATCACGATTGGAGTCCGTCATATCTATACTCATTTTACCTATAATCTTAGTAGAAAGCTTCGCCGTAAATCTGCTAAGAGAAACGAACAAGGCGAGTATAATTGACCAAACTTAAGGTCGCTAAGTATTGACATTAAGACGCTAATCTCAATAGTAAGCCAATAAAAAATGAATAAACCCTATACGATATTCAACCAGACCAAGAATATACCCGTCAAGGTATGGGCCAATAATAAGATACAACCAGACCTTACCGAATGGGATGAAGAACTATGGGTAGAAAGACCAGAAGATTGGTATGCTCTATCATCACCAAAATACCGTAATAAGAGAGTCCGTATAGTAGAGAGGGAAGTATGGATAAGGAGTTAAAAGAATGAATAAACTCCTATACCCACTCATTGCTATACTGATACTAGGTGCCATAGTATGGGAAGTAGCATCATGGAAAGAATGCCTCAAGACAAATGAATGGTGGTATTGCCTCAGAATATTAGGAAAGTAAAATGAAACTACGACAGACATCAAAAGAATATCAAGAATATTATCATAGTACCAAAAAACCTATGTCATGGGAACAATGGCAGAGAATAGAGATAGACAAGAAAACCTCCCAAGAAAACTTTCCTAGTCACAATCCACCCAAGAAAACACTATGGGATAAGATAAGAAAAGATCCAGTATTTGCCAGAACGCTTGAAAAACGCATAAGAATGGATGACGATTCTATACTATCAGACAATCCGACTATGGGTAATAGAAAGAGATGAAACCAAAGACCTTTAGATACAACGATATTATAACCTTTTTTGAAGAGGCCAGAACACCATTATCAATTGCTCAGAAGGCAGTAATAGCAGAGAGAGTGAAAGAAGAACTAAAACTATTAGAAGAATATAGAGAAAAACAAAGAATAATTGCAGATAAGAAACTTATTAAGAAATTAAAGAGAAAACAAGAAAGAATAAGTAGGTAGTAACCAACCCAACGTAGGACCATGAAATGCCTGGTGTATATCGAGAAAAGACTTGTCCATCCTGTGGTAAACTGCATAGGAAACGTGGAAATTACTGTGGACAATCATGCGCCAGTAAACAATTAGTCCATAGTGAAGAAACCAAACAGAGAATCTCAGAGAAAGTAACAGAGATATCACTGAGTCCAGATAAGATAGCGCACGGTCATATG
>JACCDP010955224.1_pt1 | contig 21799 bp, 14 predicted proteins | sample 7445841 | NCBI WGS metagenome assembly JACCDP01 (sample SAMN15323441, study PRJNA562643) | freshwater metagenome | isolation source: river surface water | place: USA:Blue River Watershed | collected 2017-08-17
AGGGGAAAGTTGGCGGAAGGAGTTTCCGACGATCCGAGGGAGCCCGCCTGAGGCGGGTTTACCCGCCTGAGGCGGGTCAACACCTGCGGCTACATCGCACGGGTTTCTTAACGAAAGGCGGTTCGGCATTCCCGGACGAAAGGCATCCCGTGTAGCCGCTGCCGCCCGCCGCGGAATCGCTTCGCTTTGGGCAACCACGGATGGACACGAAGGGGCACGAATGGGACGGCCGCCTTCGGCGGCCGGGTTGAAGTTGAGGGTTGAAGTTGAAGTCCAAGCCATGCGTTCGGCCGCCCGGCGAGGGGCGACTGAAAAACGAGAGCGAGAGAGGGAAAATTGGCGGAAGGAGTTCCCGGCGATCCGAGAGTTGCCCGCCTGAGGCGGGTTTACCCGCCTGCGGCGGGTCAACACCTGCGGCTACATCGCACGGGTTTCTTAACGAAATGCGTTCGGCCTTTCCGGACGAAAGGCATCCCGTGTAGCCGCGGCCGCCCGCCGCGGATCATGCCGCTTGCGTGACGGCCGAAGGCTGTTCCGAACGCAGCGAAATGGAGTCGCGGATCTTCCAGATGGCGCGGATGAATGCGGCGCTGGCGTGAGCGGCGGGCTTGCGCGGACGTACGGCGCCGTGACAGTGGCGGACATGATCCGGCGTCTCTCGTGCGGCCTCGCGTTGCTGCTCCTTGTCCAGGTCGCCGCCGCGGCGCCCTTGCCGGCCGGGCCCGGGCGCACCGAGCTACCCGACCCCGGCGAACCCATCACGTTGTTCACCTACAAGCCGCCGACGTACCGCGGTGGACCGCTGCTGATCGTCTGCCACGGCGTGCAGCGCAACGCGGAGGACTACCGCAATTTCGCGATCACGCTGGCGGAGCGCTTTGGCGCGCTCGTGGTCGCCCCGCTTTTTGACAAGGAGCGCTTCCCCCTCGCTCGTTACCAGCGGGGCGGCTTGGTCGGCGCCGATGGCAAGGTGCAGCCGGCGGAACGATGGACCTATTCGTTCATTCCGCGGATTGTGGCGCGCGTGCGGGAATTGGAGGGTAAGCCGGACCTTCCGTATTATCTCATCGGGCATTCCGCCGGCGGGCAGTTCCTGGTGCGGCTGGCGGCCTTCATGCCGGGAGCAGCGGAGCGGATCATCGCGGCCAACACCGGCTCGCATCTTTTCCCCACCAGGGAAGCCGACTTCGGCTACGGCTTCGGCGGGCTGCCCCCGGGGCTTTCGAGCGACGATGTCATCCGCCGTTACCTTGCCGCGCCGCTGACGCTGTTCCAAGGGACGGGAGACGTGGTCGCGGATTCCAGCATGGACGCCTCGCCGCCCGCGATGCAGCAGGGGCCCAACCGCCTGGCGCGCGGTCGCGCGGTCTTCGCCGCCGCCCAGGCGCTCGCAAAGGAAAAAGGCTGGGTTTGCAACTGGCGCCTCGTGGAAACGCGCGGCGTCGCCCATGAAGCCGCCTTCATGTTTGCCGCCCGGGAGGCGGGAGACGCGATTTTCGGCAAGTAAGGCGGCTTGTTCAGCAAACCGTTGATCTTGCCGCGCCGACTACTTTTCGGGCGTAGCCGGGTTGCTGGTGACCGGAGCGCCCGACGGGGAACCCCCAGATGTCGATCCGTTCCGGAATTCGATTTCCCAGCGGGAAAGTCCGTGGATGAAGAACCGGGCGACGCGGCCGGCGAGGGTGTCGGAGCCTTCCCGGTCCAGCCCGATCACCTGCGGGTAAAATGCCGTGGGTCCCGGCAAGTCGGCCGCATCGAGCAGCTTGGCCGGCGTTGTCCACGAGGCGGGATCCGCTAGGTCGCCGATGAAGGCGACGTAGATGCCATCCTGTGCCCAGCCCGGTGCTCCGCTGGTGCGATTCATCAGCACCACGTGCCGGCGCAGATGGGTGTTCCAGTGGACAGAGGGGCCCCAGAATGAGTCCGGCTCGTGCGAGCGCCACGACCGGGCCGCGGGTAGCACCGCCGAAACCTTGCCGCCAAGACCGGGCTCCTCCCACTCGCCTTCGAAGTATTTGCGCACCTTGCCAGCGGCTTCGAAGCGGTCCTCGTAGGCCAGGCGCGCCATCACCACTCCCTGGCGTCGCGGAGGACCGCCGTAGTTGGTGAACAGGAAGTAGAAAAACTTTCCCTCGCGATCGAGGATCACCGAGAAGTCACCGTGGCCACCGGTGAAATAGCCATTCTGGGCATCGTCATCGAGCGGGTCGCCCGAAGTGAGGATAAACCCCAGGTCAGTGAACGTGCGCCCGCCGTCGTCGGAGATCGCCGCGCCGATGCTCGGCGCGGTCAGGAGCGAATCCTCGTACATGCCCCACGGCTCGTGGTGATACCATGCCAGGATCGCGCCCGACGGATCGACCCACGCGCCCTCGAACCAGACGGTTTTGTCCTGCAGGTTGGTGAAGCGGATCTCGTGGGTTTCCCATTCGTCGCCGTTGGCGCTCGCGTAGCTGACCTTGGGAGTGGCGCCGTTGGACGTGAACACGACCAACCTTCCGGCATGCCAGACGACCGCTGAGTTTCCATCTGTAGGAGCCGGCAGCCGCCATTCGTCAGCGGGCCGAAGGCGAACCTCCTGGGCAGGAAGAACTGCGGCTGCTATCAGAGCCGTTAGGAGCGCAAAGGAAAGTCGGAGGGCTGGCATTCCTGACGCCACCGTCAGGAATTCACGCCAAAAAGCAAGGAGCCCGAATACCCTGATTCTGTCCGTCAGAAACCCGGCCGACGAGTCGCGGTGGCCTTCGCGCGTTCCGAGGCGGTATCGCCGGACTGATCGGAATGGGCTTTCAGAACCTTCCGCTCACCCCGGCGGTGATGGTGGTGCCGGGGATGTAGATTTGGGCCATCTGGTCGCGAATGCCGCGGTACCAGCGCTGGCCCTCGTTGAAGACATTTTGGACGTCCAACGTGAAGCCGACCGACGGTCGCCATTGGTAGGCCACGCCGGCGTTCACCACGGTGCGTGCCTCGGTGTACAGGTTCGCCCCTGATCCGGCCGCGGTGAAGTTGCGGATATAGTCGCCGACGCGGTTCGCCGTCACCCGCGCGCTGAACCCGCGGTGGCGCCAGCCGAGGCTGATGTTGCCGGAGCGCGGGATGAAGCCCGGCACCTGGCCGGTCGTGCGCTGCACGCTGCCACCGAAATCGCCGCTGGTGTCGAGCAACGTGTAGTTAACCGAGAGCGAAAGCCCCTTCAGCAAGCCGGGCAGGAAAGTGAACTGCTGGAGGTAGCTAAACTCCCAGCCGCGGATCTCGGCGGTCCCCAGATTGGCCTGCGTGAGGATCGTGTAGCCCGCGTACTCGCCGCCGTAGCCGTTGTCGCCGCCGGTGCCGACGATTCCGTTCTGGATGCCGCTCACGAAGTAGTCGCGGATCGTCTTCCGGAACCAGCCGGCGGACAGGTTGCCGACGGGCTCGAAGTAATACTCGAGCGTGGCGTCCCAGTTTTCGGCGGTCTGCGGGCGCAGGGAAGGATTCGGCACGGTGAGCGTGCGGGCGGTTTCGTTCGCCGTTTCGCTCGGGTAGAACCCGCTGAGCGGCGGGCGGCCGAAGCTGTTGGACCAGGAGAGCTGCGCCTTGAGGTTCGGCCGCAGGTCCTGCGTCAGGTGCACGCTCGGGAATGATTTTGTGTAGCTGCCCGTGAGCTCCCGGCGGTTGGCCGCGTAGTCCCGCTGGGCGGCCCCGACCGGGTCCGCCAACTGCTGGGCGGTCGTGGACGGCACGCGCGAACGCACCCAGCCCCAACTCTCATCGTCGGTCTTCTCGGTGCGCACGCCGGCGAGGAAACCGGTGCGGCCGACGGCACCCTGCGCCATCACGTAGCCGGCCGTCACGGTCTCGGCAGCCCCGCGCGTGTTGGTGAACTTCTGCTGCTCGGCGAAATAGCGGTCCTCGGTCCAGAGCGCGGCATCGAGCGGCGTGCGGCCGCGCGCGATGGCGTTGGCGCTCCACGCCGGGATCTTGAGCCCGGTCTTGAGGTCGCCGTAGGTGAGGATCGAGGGGTCGGTGGGCAGCTGGCCGGCGTGCTGGCCGGTGAAGTTGTAGCGGCGGGACTTGCTGCGGTCCTCGACCTTTTCCAAGCGCCAGCGGGCGCCGGTCTTGAGGAAGAGCTTCATCGCGACGGGCACCTGGTACTTGAGGTTGGCCCGTACCTCGCGTGGGTCGTGAAACGCCTTGGTGTCGGCGAAATTGAAGCTGTTGGGCCGGTAGCTGGCCGCCAGGCGCAGGTCGGGGCCGCCGGTCTGGATGAAGCGCGGGAAAAGGTCCGACTGAGTGCGGTCGAGGATCCAGCCGACCGGCGAGAGGTTGCGGTTGACGAGCACGCCGCCGTCGCCGCCGCCGCCGTTGATGCGGTCGAGGCTGAGCGCCCAGCCGTAGTCGGCCTCCAGGTCGCCCCACTTGTGCTCGACGTTCAGGTCGACGTGCCGCTGCCGGTGGAAGAAATTCGACATCTGCGAGGTGATGTCGACGTTCGACCCGGCGACGGCGCGCACCTCGGTGAGACGGTTGGTGAAGCCTGGCGCGATGCCGGTGGTGGCGCCGGGCACGACGGTGGCGGAGCCCGTGTAGGCGCGGAAACCGTACCGGAGACGGAAGCGCTCGAAGGCATCGTTGTAGATGGTGTTGAATGAGACCTTGGTGGAGTCGGACACGCGGAAATCGAACTTCGCGTTCACGCTCGATTGCTTGCGGTTGTTGTAATTGTCCTCCGTCCCGTAGTCCCAGAGGTAGGCCGGCTGCCCGGAGGTGGTCTGGAAATTCCGGGCTGTGCCGAAGTTGCCGACGGCCTGCTCGCTGTAGAACAGGTTGACGGCGACCCCGAGGTTGCGCTCGCCACCCAGGACCCCGAAGACCTCCTGCCAGGCGACGTTCAGCAGCGGATGGGCGCGGTGGCGCTCGCGCATCGGGATCTGCTCGGTGAAGGACGGTGCGACGCGGGTGGAAAGGTTGAAGGTCACCCGGCGCTTCTCCTTGAGGTTGAGCGGCGAGCGGCTCTTCAGGTTGATGGTGCCGCCCAGGGAGTCGGCGCCCTTGTCGGGCGTGTGGCCCTTGGTGAGCTCAAGGCTCTCGAACATCGAACCAGTGAGGGTGTGGATGCGGGTCGCGCGCGCCGCGCCGCCCTGGCTTCCGAGGAGGGCGCCGTCGACCGTAATCGTGTTCAGGTTGGCGGCGATGCCGCGGATGTTCATCCCGTTGTAATTACCCTCGTCGTTCACGGTGCCGGCCACGCCCGGGAGCAGGACGGCGAGCTCGCTGGCGTTCATGTTCGGCAGGTTCCCGTAGGCGTCGATCGCCACGATGTTCTTCACGTTGGGCGCGTTCTTCTGCGCGGTGAGCGCGAGCGCGTTGCCCTCGCGTTCGCCGGTGACTTTGAAGGTGTCGAGTTGGTACACGCCGCTGCTAAGGTCGAAGTTTCGCGTGGCCGGGCGCCCGGCCGAGACCGTCACGTTCGCGCGCAGCGGATCGAGGCCGATGTAGGAGGCCACCACCTCGTGCGTGCCGGCTGGCACCGCCGCGAGGCGGTATTGGCCGGTCGCGTCGGTCAGCGTCGCCAGTCCCAGCGCGGGGATCTCCACCCGCGCGCCCTCGAGCAGGTTGCGGGTGACGGCGTTGCTCACGGCGCCGAGAACGGTGCCGCCCGGGGATTCGGCGGCCGGCAGCAGGGTCTTCGCGGCGACGGTCGCGAGCAGGAGCGAGAAGAGCAGACGCGCCGCGGCTCGCCGTGGGGGAACGGTCGGGGATTGCATGGGGAAATAGCGGGTGGGGTGGAGCCTCCGAAAAAGCATAAGGGACGGACCAAGTCCGTCCCATTCCCGCAATTACGGAGGGGGTGAAGACAGCCCTGCTCCGTCGCCCGGCGCGTGTCAAATCCGCGGAGGAAGACCGGAGGAAAGCTTCCCGGGCTCGGGGGTGAGCCGGGGGCCTGGGCGGGACGTCCGCCGATCGATCCTAGAACTTCGCGCTTACCGACAGGTCGTACTGCGCCGGCATCACGTAGGAGTAGCGGTAGACGTTACGGCCGTCGGCCATTGTCGTGAATCCGGTCTTGCGGATACCGCCGTTCTCGAGGTCGGTGAGGTTACGCACACCGGCGCGCACGCGGACCTGCTGGCCCCAGAACTTCTGGTCGCGCATGACGTAGGCGTTCAAGAGATGCGTGCTGCCCCCGGTCATTTGCTGGCCGCCCGGAAGTCCGAACAGGTAGTCGTCACGCCAGACGCCGTTCACGCCGACGCGCACGCCCCGGAGCACGGCGGAGTCGCGGGAAAACCCGTAGTCGACCACCCAGCTGGCGGACCACGGCGCGGCGCGGGCGCCGGTCGCCCGGTCGGCGAAGTCCAGCGTGTCGAGCAGCAGCTTCGCGTCGGCCAGTGTCGCCGGGTTCTCGTTGCCGCGTTTCACGGCGGCCTCGTAGTAGCCGCGGAACGAGGACAAGTCGGGCTGGCTGAAGACATCGGCGTAGCCGACGGTGAAGCGGAGCTGGAGGCCGCGGGTCGGTTTGACGGTGAGCGTGAGGTCGGCGCCCTTCGACTTCTCGGTCGCGGTGTAATTGCGCGCGGCGCTGGCGGTGCCCGGCTCGCGGTACTTGTAGCGCGGGTCTCCCGGGAACACGTCGTTGGGGTTCATCAGGTCCTCCGTCTGCGTGTCGGTGAAGGGCACGATGTTGTTCCAGGAACGGACGACATTCTGGCGATCGATCTCGAAGAGGCCGAAGCTGAAGCCCGCGCGGTCGCTCCAAAGGTTGCCCTTGAGCCCGATCTCCTTGGTGACGCCCGCGATCGGACCGATGGTCACGCGGTCGAACGTGCGGGCGTCCTGGAAGCGGAAGGACTCGGAGTAGATCGTGTAGAGGTTGATATCCTTGGTCAGCGCGAGCGTGAGGCCGGCGGAGTAGGTGGTCTGCGCCTGGCGGAGGGCGCGGTTCTGGACGTACTCGCCCGGCAGGGCGTCGGCGCGGTTGGGGGGCGAGATATCCTCGGTCCAGCGGCCCTCCTTGCGTGTCGCCACGTAGTCCCAGGTGCGCCCCCAGTCAGTGCGGGCACCCACCAACGATTGCACCCGGCCCTTGAGGTAGCGTCCGGAAGCGGAGAATGAGGTCGAGTAGGTCTGGCGCCACGCGGTTCCATCGGCGGCGGAGTTTCCGGAGGCGAAGTAGCGGAGCGGGACCATGTTGACCGCGGTGGTCGTGGGCAGGCCGTCCTTCTGGAGGCGGTCGAAGACGGCGCGCGAGTAGAACTGCGGATCATCGAGGTAGAGGCGGAGGACGAGGCGATCGTTGTTGGTGTTGATCGCACTCGCGGTGCCGGCGAGGGCGGGCGCGATGTTGAAGTATTGCCAGCGCAGATTGAGGGCCTGGTCCTCCCGGTACTCGGCCCCCGCGACGAGCAATTGCTCCATCCACCGGAAGCGGTCGAATTTGTAGACCGCCGAGCCGCGGAACGAGTGCACGTCGTTGCGGAACCACTTCCGGTCGCCGCGGCTGTCGATGTAGGGCCGTCCGTTCACATCGATGCTGATCGTCTGGTCGAAGGCGTTGTCGTTCCGCTCCTCCTGCTGGGTCTGGTAATTGTAGGACAGCTCGGTGCTGATGGGTCCGACTTGCTGCTCGATGGTCGCCGACCACGTGCGGAACGGGCGGCTGTGGTTGTCGAAGGATCCGCGGATGTTGTAGTGCTTGGGGAAGCCGTTGATGCGTTTGGTGCCGACCGCCACCCCGGCGGAGTTGAGCATCCTCACGTCGAAGAACCCGCCCTCCAGCAGCGAGGGAGAGCCGCCGGACGGATTGAAGGACGAGGTGCGGTCGGCCGCAGGCAGGGAGGTGGAAATGATCCACTCGCGGTCGGAGGTGTAGTAGGTGCCGGGTGTGCCGAAGGCGCGGCTGCGCGCCGAATTTTCCCGAACCCAGATCCCGGCGAATCCGCGGACGTTCTCGTAGGCTCCCTGCTCGAATTCGAGGCGGATGCCGGTGCGTCGGAATGGCTGCCAGGCAAGGGCGATCGTCTCGCCGCCGAAGCGGTAGTCGGAGGCGTCCTGGAACGTGCGTTGCAGGCGCCGCACGGCGTTGAGGCGTACGGCGAGGTTGGGGCGCAGCCGCCGGTTGACGTCGAGTTGGAGCCGGTAGGCTCCCTCATTGGTGAACTGCCCGTAAAACTCCCCGAAGTTCCGCAGCAGGGGCCGCTTGGTGAAGACGGCTCCCTGCCCGCCGGGCTCGACCTCGCCGAAAATCAGGGAGTTCGAACCCTTCCCGAAGTCGATGCGCTCGACGTTGTACGTGTCGCTCGGGATGTACCAGCGGAAGTAGTTCCGGCTGACGTTGTTCGTCTGCGCGAGTCCTCGGAAGGAGAAGTTACCCTTGTGGTTGTCGTTCTCCATGATCGGCAGGGCGTAAACGTTGGCGACGAACAGCGCCACGTCGTCGGCCGAATCCAGCCCGAGATCCTCCATGAAGTCGCGCGTGATGGCGTCGATGTTCACTGGCACGTCCTTCAGGGCCTGCTTCGTGCGGTTGGCGGAGAGCGTGTCGTTGGCCGACCAGCCGGTGTCACGCTCCGTCGCGATGATGAACGGGGAGAGCTCCACCGGCGCTTCCTGCGTTGACGCCGCTGGCGCGGGCGCGGTCTGGGCAAGAGCCGGGCTGGCCGCCACGCCAAGGCTGATCGCTAGCCAAGACATCGGGCGAAGCGGAAGGCGGATAACCGGGAGGCGGAGGGGCATTCTCATGATGAAAGAAGAAACGGGAAGGAAAGGGAATCAGGCGGACTGGCAACTGTCGCGAGGAGGTGCCCCGGTCCGCGTGTTCACTTCTTCTTCGGTGGCGGTGGGGTCTTCCCCTGTGCGCTAACGACCTTGGGCTTGTCGATCTTGCGCGCCCCCGCGGGCAGCTGCGCGGTGTCGAAGGGCTCCGGCTCGGTCGCGGGCAGCACCTTGAGGCGGATGTCCCGAACCTCGGTGCGGTGGGGGACTCCGGCGTGCAGCTGGATCGCGAGGAGTCCCTCCAGCGCGCGATTCTTCGCGTCGTGGTCGACAAAGACCGAGGTGACGCGGCCGTTGACGCGATGCTCGAGGCGGTTGCCGCGGGCCAGGACCGTGAACTCGTTCCACTGCGACAGGTCCGCGGCGACGGAAGGACGCTCGCGCACCAGCCAGCGCTGGCCGTCCGGGTCCATGACGACGTCCATGCCGTTGTAACCGAAGATGCCGCGGCCGCGTTCCTCGTAGGTCATCGCGGTGTGCACTTCCACCGGGTGCACGTCGCATTGGTAGCCGGAGATCGTCCACGGGGTGATCTCGGGCCGGCGCCGGCTGCGGTACTGGATGCCGGAGTTGTTGTCGCCGATCACGCGGATCGTCACGCGCAGCTCGAAGTCCCGCAGGGTGCCGTTCCAGATCAGGAAGGAGTTGGTCGCCGGTTTGCCCGGCTCGCTCACGCCCACGATCACGCCGTCCACCACGCGCCACAGCGCGGGATCGGCGTCCCATCCCTGGAGATCCCGTCCGTTGAAAAGGCGCTGGAAGCCGTCCTCGGCGGCCGGAGCGGAGACGAAGATCAGCAAGGCGATCAATGAGGCGGCGAAGGGGTTTTTCATCACGGTGAGCCTCACGGCGCTGCCTCCTCTGAGCAAGGCTGCGCCCGGCTGCCGGTCACGACACCGGCGGGCGGCCTTCGTGCCAGCGGGTCGCCCGTTGGAAAGCGTGGGCAAACTCCAGCGCCCGGTCGTCGGCGAACAGCGGAGCGTGGAAAGTGATCGCGGTCGCGTTGCGCCGCGGCGATCCCGCCGGCTGATCCTTCACCGGGGCGAATCCGGCTGGCACGCATACGGCCGGATGGCCCGTCGCGTTGGTGAGCGAGAGGTGGTCGCCCGGGGCCGGGGTGACCCAGACTTCGACGCGGTGGCGGGAGAAAAGCTCCTCGGTCTGCTTGATCAAGCCGGTGCGGACGCGGTTGGCCTGGATGTACTCCACGGCTGGAATGAAGCGGGCTTCCCGCATCGACTTTGCCCAATTGCTCGGGCGCGGCGCGAGGAGGTCGTCGATCTCGCCGGACAGCGTGAGGTCGGAGAAGGCCGCCGCCGCCTCGGCGCTGAGGATCGTGCTCACCACCCGTCCGGGAATCTTCGGCATCTCCACGGGCACGAGTTCAACCCCGAGCCCGCGCAGTGTTTCCAGCGCCCCGCGATACGCATCCCGCCAATCGCATTCCGCGGCGAACTGCGCCTCCACGAACCCCACCCGCCTCCCGCGGATCGGGGCTGCCGCGCGCCAGTCAAACGGCGCATTGACTGCGCCAGGGTCGGCGGGGTCCGCCCCGTGGATCGAGGCAAAGATCAGGGCGCAGTCCTCGACGGAGCGCGCGATCGGGCCGATTTTATCCATCGACCAGGCGAGCGCCATCGCTCCCGCGCGGCTCACCCGGCCGTAGGTGGGGCGGAGTCCCGTGACGGCGTTACGGGTGCACGGGGAAACGATCGATCCAAGAGTTTCCGAGCCGATCGCGAAAGGCACCAATCCGGCCGCGACCGCCGCGCACGAGCCGGCCGATGAGCCCGAAGAGGGCAGAGCGGGGTTCCACGGGCATTTGGTGCGGCCGCCGAACCAGTCGGCGCCGTAGGCCAGCGCGCCGAGCGAGAGCTTGGCGACCAGCACGGCACCTGCCGCGTCGAGGCGGCGCACCACCTCCGCGTCGGTATCGAATGTCTGCTCGCGGAAGGGACGCGCGCCCCACGTGGTCGGATAGCCGCGCACCGCGAGGAGATCCTTCGCGCCCCAAGGCACACCGTGCAAGGGGCCGCGCCACTTGCCGGCGCGCAATTCCGCGTCGGCGGCGTCGGCCTGCCGAAGCGCGCGGTCAGCGGTCAGCGTCACGACCGCCTCCAGCGCCGGATCAATTCGCCGCAGGCGTTCGAGGCAAAGTTCCGTGAGCTCACGGGACGAGATCCGCCGCGAGCGGAGGAGCGAGGCCAGAGCTGAGACGGGCAGGAAAGCGAGGTCCCCCGGTGTGGTCGGGCGCTCCGCGTCGGGCGGCGTCCACGCCGATGAGGTCCCGGTGACGCCGGTGGCGGAAGCGAGCCCGGCGGCCGCGCGCAGGTCCAGGCCCAGGGCAGGAGGCACGGCGTTGGGGATGGGCTCGCGGCGGGTATCACGATAACCCGCGGCGCGTGACGCGAGATCGCGGGCGAGTGGCGCGCGTTGATCCGCCGTGAATTCGACGGCGGCCACCCGTTCGGCCGCGGCGATAGTTTCCGGCGTGATCCCGACGGGATCTCCTGCCGGGACCGCGGGCGCGTTCGTCGGTGCGGCGGCTTGCATCGGCGAGGAGGCGAGGGGCAAGGCGGCGCTGGCGGCGGCGCGGGTTAGAAAGCGGCGGCGGTTCATGGGAATGGCCCTGAAGGGGTCAGGGCGTTGAGTGTTTCATCGAGTCCGGCGTTTCGAACTTTTAACCTCCGGACTCCCGGCCCGGGCGGAAAGTCCGGACCGGATCTCCTCCCTTGGTCGGGGGGGGCCGTCAGAGGGTGTCGCGGAAGACCCGCAGCACGGACCAGCAGCCGTCGGGGTCGTCCTTGATGTCGGCGAAGAGGCGTGGGTTCGCCATGAACTCGCTGTAGCCCGGGAGCTTCGAGAGGTCGGGGTCATCGAGGTTGCGGAAGGCCATCGACCAGTCGCGGAAGCGGCGTTCCGGGATGGATCCCTCCATCACGACGGAGCAGGCCCGGTGCCGATTGTCGCTGGCAATCTTCGTGTACAAATCGCGCACCCGTTCCGAGTCGCCCTCCAGCACCTGCAGGAAGAGACCGGCCTTGTAGAGCAGCATGCCGGTGATCCCGATGCGGGAATTCTTCTCGCGGGCGATGGCGAGCAGTTCGGCGATTTCCGCGGGACCGAATTTCCGGCGGGCGGAGCTCACGTACATGAGAAAGTGCAGGCCGGAACCGGCCCCGGAGGCGACACCTCCGGCAGGGTTGGAACGGTTGGGGTTATTCATTGCGGGCGGTCCCTTCGGCGCGGGCCGGGGGGTGGGGACAGCGCGGCAGTCTCTAGTCCGCTCGCGGCGCGTCGAGCGGTTTTTCCGGGGTGCCGGCTCAGAACTGCTGCCGGTAGAAGTCGAGGGTGCTCCAGTAGTTGGCCGGGTCGCGGGGTAGGCTTTTAGGAGAGGTGCGCGGCGCGTTCATGAAGTCGGAAAAGCCCGGATGAGAGGCGATGCCGGCATCGTCGAGATTGCGGAACGCCATCCGCCACTCGGAGAAAATGCGTTCGTCGCCGTCACTCTCGTCGATCACGTCGCAGCTGGAGATCCGGGAGTCGTTTTTGATGCGGCCCAGCAGGTTGCGCACCGGGACGGCGGGTCCCTCGAGGGCCTGGATGAAAAGTCCGTCGCGGTAGAGCATCATGCCGGTGATGTCGTCGCGCTCGTTGTTCATCCGCGACCGCTCCAGCAGCGTCGCCAGATCCTCGCGCGAGAACGGCACGCGGGCGGTGGCGACGTACAGCACGCGGTGCAGCGGGCCGGTCGGCGGGACCGGAAGAGGGCCGGGGACAGTCATCCTGAACGGTCTGCTTAGGGGTTCGTTCGCGTCGCCGCAACCCCCGAAGCCAGCAGGGTCGCGCGGTGCGTCGCGGTATCGTGGGCCGCGTTCCAGGGTAGGGTGCGTTGCCCGCGCACGGCGGCGGCGAGATCCATGAACTCACCGTCGTAACGCCCGCCCTCGCGGGGCAGCCGCACGGTGTGCCGGCCCGCCTTGAAGCCGCCGTGCTCGCGTTTCAAAGATAGCGTCACGTTTCCTGACTCCAGCGGCAGCACTTCGCAGGTGCCATGCTTACCGGTGACGCTGAGCCTTCGTCGCTCGTTGCCGAAGGGGTCCGCGAGATTGATGCGTACGGTCGCGGTCGTGCGCCGGTACTCGAGCACGGCGAGCTGGTGATCAGGCAAACCGTCGTCGCGCGTCGGTGTGCGGTGGTGGTGCACGGCCGCGGGCGGACCGAGCAGGTCGACGATCACGTCGATCAGGTGGCAGCCGAGCTCGAACATCGCCCCGCCCGGCAGATTTGCGGCGTAGTCACGCTCCGTTTCCCCCGCCGGCTTCCCCATCAGTCCCTCGACCTCCATGATCTCGCCGAGCCAGCCCTCCCGCACTGCGCGGCGCAGGAAGACGATGCCCGGGTTGTACCGGAGCATGTAGCCCATCTGCAGGATCAGGCCGCGTTGCTCGGCCTCCCCGCGCATCGCGGCGAATTCCGCGTGGTCGGTCGCACCTGGCTTGTCGAGATGCACGTGTTTCCCCGCGCGCAAAGCGCGCATGGCCGTGGCGCAGGCTTGGGCCAGCGGGGTCTCCACCGCGACCGCCCGCACCGTGGAGTCGGAGAGCAGCTGTGCTTCGGTCAGGCGAGGAACGCCCTCGTAGGCCGGTCCTCGCGCGCGGTCCTTCGCATCTGCCAGCCCGGCGATCCGCCAGAGCCCAGGCAGCGAGCGGATCGCCTGCATCTTGCCCGACGCATGGCTGTGCTCGACGCCGATCTGGCCGATGCCCAAAGGTGCAGGGACCTCCGCTCCCCGAGTGGCGAAAGGGAAAGCGACTGCCGCCGCGGCCGAACCATGCAGGATCCGGCGGCGTGTCCAGAGGGGTGAGGGAGCGGCGGACATCCGGCCGGAATTTCAGCGGGCCTCCGCCTTGCGCCGGATCACCCAGTCGATGATCGCGGCGGGGTCGTGCTCATGTCGCCAGGTCAGGGCCAGGAACTCCGCGGGCAGGATGTTGTGCTCGCGGAAGAATCGTCGGTCGCCGCCGCAGCCGTACATGAGCGAAGAAGGGAGCTCGCCACGCAGCTTGGCCCGCGCCTTCGGGAGCAATCGCGGCAGCCACGCGATGCCGCGCGCGGCTTCGGTCTTGGCGGGCAGGGAAGCCTCGTCCAGCGCCGTAGCCGGGGGGCGGCCGCCTTGCGCATTCAGGAAATAGTCGCGGCGAACCAACTCGATCGCGAGCGCCTGCTCGGGGCCGGGCTCCCCGCCGTAGCCGTTATGATCCTCGGCGTAATCGAGGAAGTTCTGCACGGTGAGGCCGTTGGCGGAAACGAACCGGCGCTCCTCGTCGGTCAACAGTGTCGCGGTGTCCCGTTGACCCGCGGCAAAGCGGGCGACGGCGGCGTCGTAGACCTTTCGGAAATCGCGGGCGAAAGAGTAGTGATCCATCCTGCCAAACAACCTTCGGGCCGCGGGCGCGTCAAACCGCCGAGTCGTCGGCCGGCCGGAAGTCGATCAGGCGCTTGTAGCGGTCGACGCGAGCCACCGCGACGTCGAGGCGGCCGTTGAGGGCGTAACGCTGGCGTTGGCGCCGGCCGGTGAGCGCGGCCTCGCCCTCGTCGAAATCGTAGCGGTCGGCAGGCAGCAATTCCGCCGGCACGAAGCCGAAGGTCATCGATTCAGTGAGCTCGACGAAGAACCCGTGCGGGCGCACGTCGGTGATCACCGCGGCGAAGCGCGCGGGCGGCGTCCGGCCAAGCTCTCGGTCGAAGAACTCAACCAGCTTCACCTTCACGCTCTCGCGCTCCGCCTCCGCGCTGTTGACCTCCGTGCGCGTGAGATGCTCGCCGAGCCGGGTCACCTGCGGGAGGTCGTGCGCGGCGGCCGGCGCTCCGGGTTTCGCGAGGTGCGCCGCCAGCACTCGGTGCACGACGAGGTCCGCGTATCGGCGGATGGGCGAGGTGAAGTGGGTGTAATCGCGCTTGTGCAGGCCGAAGTGGCCGTCGGGCGTGTGGCGGTAAGCCGCCTTGCGCAGGCTCCGCAGGAGCTGTGTGCGGAGAGTGTGGCCCTGCGGGTGGTCCGCCAGCAGCGCGAGCAGGCGCGTGAGCTCCCGCCGGTTCGAAAGATCGCCGGTCTTGATGCCGAACTTCGCCAGCGTCTCGCGCAGCTCGAGCAATCGCGCGGGCTCCGGGTCGTCATGGACCCGGTAAAGCGAGGGCAGGCGGCGGGTGCGGGTGAGGCGCGCGACCGCCTCGTTCGCCGCCAGCATGAACTCCTCGACGAGTTGGTGGCTCTCGTCGTGCTCGATGCGTTCCAGTCGCTCCGCGTGACCTTGGGCGTCCACGAGGATGCGGGTTTCCGGCATGTCGAGGTCGAGGCTGCCGTGCGCCATCCGGTCGGCGCGCAGACGTTTCGCGATCGCCCACAGGCTCCGCACCCATCCCTGGAGGTCGCGCAGCTCGCCCGGCGGGAGTTCGCGCAGCGGGCGTCCGGACGACCCGGTGCGGTGCCGGGGGGGAGAAGGCAGGGCGCGCACGCGCTCGAGGTCGTCCTCCGTGAGCAGCGCGTAGGCCTGCTTGTACGTCAGGCGCTTGCGGCTGCGGATGACGGTCTCGGCGAACTCGGTCTCACGGAGTGCCCCGCGGGCTTCGAACGTGAACAACACCGCCTTGCACAGCCGGTCCTCCGCCTCGACGAGCGAGCAAAGCCCGTTGGAGAGCTTTTCCGGCAGCATGGGAACGACCGTGCCGACGAGGTACGTTGAGTTGCCCCGGCGCTGTGCCTCGGCGTCGAGCGCCGTGCCCGGGCGCACGTAGGCCGAGACATCGGCGATGTGGACGCCGACCCGCACGGCGCCGTGCGCCAGTTCCTCGAGCGAAAGCGCGTCGTCGAAGTCCTTCGCGTCGTCCGGGTCGATCGTGAACACCGCCTTGCGCCGGAAGTCCTCGCGCCCCGTCGTCTGCGCGGCCGGCACGCGGTCCGGCAGCGCGGCGGCCTCCTGCTCGGCGGGCGCGGGAAACTCGCGGCTGAGGTTGTAGCGCAGCAGCACCGCGCGCATCTCCGCCTGCGGTTCGAAGGTCCGGCCGAGGCGCGCGACCACCACGCCCGCCGGGGGCAGCTCACGCCGGGTCCACTCCGCTAGCCTCAGCACGACCTTGTCTCCTTCCCGCGGGGCGGGACCGGACTCGGCGAGGTCGACGCCGGTGACTTGGATCTCGCGGCCGACGCGCGGATCATCGGGCAGCACCACGGGATGACGTCGCCCGCCCCGGAGTTCACCGATGATCGTGTCCCGCTCGCGCTCAAGCACGCGCACCACGCGACCGACCTTCTCGCCGGGACGCCGGCCCCGGCGACCCACGAGTTCGCGCACGATCACGCGGTCGCCCGGGAGGGCGACGTCGGTGTCATCCGGGGCGATCTGCAGGCCGACCTCGCCGGCCGCGCCTTCGCGCACAACGTAGGCGGAGCCACCAAGCCGGAACTGGATGCGGCCCACGCTTTCGCCTTGCTTGAGCTTCGGTTCGGATGAGGCGGGAGCGGGGGCGGCGTTCGCCACGGATGCGGCGACCGGTTTCGCCGACTTCGCGAACGGACTGGGCGAGCCGGGCGGCGGCATCGTCGGGCCGCGCCGCGTCGGGGTGAACACCGCGCGCGTGGCGGCGGGAGCAGGCGCGGCTTGCCGGGTCGGTTTCGACACGGGCAGCAGGCGTCCGCGGGAGTCGCGGCGGGCGAGTCCCGCCTTGAGCAGGGACTCGATCTCCTTGCGCACCGACGCCCGGGCCTGCTGGCGCAGTCCCAGCTGACGGCAGAGGCCGAATTCATCGGCGGGGGTGAAATTGTCGGCCCGGAGAAGGGCGAGAAGGCGTTCGCGGAGCGTCATCGGAATAGGGACAGCGCACCGGCGCGGCGCGCCCGGGCGTTTCGGATTGGCCTAGCTAAACTCCGAGGGTAGGGTTCGAGCGATGAAAATCGTCCACGTCGCGAGCGAACTCTTCCCCTACGTGAAGACTGGAGGTCTCGCGGACGCGGTGGGGGCGTTGACCGGCGCGCTGGCGGATCGCGGGCACGAGGTCGCGGTGTATCTGCCGGGCTACCGCGCGGTGCTGGAGCACAAGGATGCCGCGACGGCGGAGCGCAGCCACCGGCTCAAGGTCGAACAGGGGATCGAGTTCCTTTCGGGCGAGGTGCGGTCGTTTTCCCCGCGGCCCGGGGTCACGGTGCACCTTGTCTGCCGGGAGGAGTTCTTTGACCGTCGCGGCGCCTACGGGAACGGCGAGCGCGATTACGAGGACAACTCGGAGCGCTTCATCTTCTTCTCCAAGGCCGTCGTGGAGTCGCTGCGGCTCTCCGACGCGGGTGCCGACATCGTGCACTGCCATGACTGGCAGGCGGCGCTGGTGCCCGTGCTGCTGCGGCAAGCGGAGCGGCGCCACGGCGTGACGCTCGCGCTTAAGACCGTCTTCACCATCCACAATATCGCCTACCAGGGGGTGTTCCCGTCGCGCACGTTCACTCGCACCAATCTGCCCGATGAGTTGAACCAGATGGATGGCATCGAGTACTATTCGCAGATCAATCTGATGAAGGGCGGGATCCTGTTCGCCGATCGCGTCACGACGGTGAGCCCGCGGTACGCGCAGGAGATCCAGACTCCGGAGTTCGGCTGCGGCCTGGATGGCGTGGTGCAGACGCGCGCGGAGGATCTCGTGGGGCTCATCAACGGCGTCGACACCGCGATCTGGAATCCGGCGAGCGATGAGCAGCTGCCGGCGCGTTATTCGCGTCAGAACATGTCGGGCAAGAAGGTTTGCCGGGCGGAGTTGCTGAAACGCTGCGGTTTCACCGGGGCGTTCAGGGGTCCGGTCTTCGGGGTGGTCGCGCGGCTGGCGGCGCAGAAGGGGGTCGACCTCATCCTCGCCAACCGTGACTTTTTCCAGTCGAACGACGTGCGTCTCGTGTTGCTCGGCTCGGGTGACCGCCGGCTGGAGGAGGAAGTGCGTGCGCTGGCGCGCGAGGCGCCGTCGAAGGTGCATTTCACGCCGCGACTCGACGAGGCCATGAGCCATCTGATCGAGGCGGGATCGGATTTCTTCCTCATGCCCTCGGTGTTCGAGCCTTGCGGCCTCAACCAGATGTACTCGCAGGTGTACGGCACGGTGCCGTTGGTCAGCCGCGTCGGCGGTCTGGTCGACACGGTGATTGATGCCGACGACGATCCCAAGCATGGCACCGGCTTGATCTGCGACCCGAGCAGCACCGGCCTCCTCGAGGCGCTGCAGCGGGCTTTAGCCTTGTTCGCCGACCCGGCCCGGTACGGCGCGGTCCAGGAGCGTGGGATGGCCCGTGACTTCAGCTGGAAGTCGGCCGCCGGGGCTTACGACCGGCTTTACCAGGATTCGCTGTGAGGCCGCGTCCGCCTACCAGCGGACCTTGGCGGGGAAGAACTCGCGGATCAGATCCTCGTAGTACGGGCGGAGCTTCGCGACGTCTGGCGCCTCGTGGCTCTTGGTGTAGAGGTCGTAGGTGTTGAACTTCAGGACCCATTCCTTCATCGCGCGATCCTTCGCGGTGGCGAATTGGTCGTAGGCGCCCTCGCGGTGCCACGGGTAGAAGCTGTGGTACCGCAGCATGTAGAGACCCTCCTCGGGGAGGTAGTCTTTGCACACGTGGTAGATGTACTCGTCGTGGCCCCAGGAGAGGGCGACCTTGTCGAGCCCGCAGCCCTCCTCGTAGACCCCGTTGGGCGTCTGAAAGCGCGCGTGGTTGGCGTCTGGGTTGGCCGCGAAGAACTCGGGGAACACATTCTTCGGCGAGAACGCGCAACCGGTGGCGAAGGTATCGCCCACCACGGCCCACTGCGGCTCGCCCCAGAGGCAGAGAATCTTGCCGAGGTCGTGCACGAGGCCGGTGAGGATCATCCAACGCGGCTGGCCATCGCGGCGCATCGCCTCCGCGGTCTGCAGCAGGTGCTGGAGTTGGGAGAGATCGGTGTCGGGGTCGGAGTCGTCGATCAGCTGGTTCAGGTACTCCATCGCCTCCCATACACTCATCTGCATGCGATTGAGGCCGAGGTATTCCTTCCGCTTGGCCTGCCCGAAGTCGTAGGTCTGGTGCGTGTGGTTCAGCCGGTAGAACTCCCGCACGCTCGGGCGCGCCTCGGCTTCATACTGGCGGAATTCCTCCTTTTTCTTGTCCGCCGCGATCCCGACCGGCGGCGCCCGCCGCGTGCCGCCCGCGGGCGCGGGAGCCGGCTCCGGGTAGCGGGTCTTCAGGAAGTCCTCCCATTCATCCATGCTGGCGAGAGGTTGGGAATTGTTCTCGGAGAGGTTGGATTTCATGAAAATAGGGGAGGGTTGGCGGTCAGTTGTCCGTCGTGAGGTAGCGCCGGTCGCGGATCGGGCGCAAGTCGGAGTTGCCGGTGTGCGACGCCGGCATCCCGCGGGGGAATTCGCGGTTGACGGCCCTGCGCGCGAAACGGACTTTCCGCCTGCGCCGGCTCCGTGTTTCGCGGACCGGTCCCCCAACCCCTCGTCAACCCACGCCATGAAGTCCGTCCTGCGTTCCGCCCTGCTTCTGCCGCTGATCGCCGTCCTCGCCGGCGCCGCCGAAACGTACCGCATCGCGGTCGTCCCGAAGGGCACCACCCACGAGTTTTGGAAATCCGTCCATGCCGGCGCCATGAAGGCCCAGCAGGAGCTCAAGGCCGAGGGCGTCAACGTGCAGGTCATCTGGAAGGGTCCGCTCCGCGAGGACGACCGCGAGCAGCAGGTGCAGGTCATCGAGAACTTCACCGCCCAGCGCGTCAGCGGCATCGTCGTCGCCCCGCTGGATCGCCGCGCCCTCGTCGCCCCCGTCGAGGCCGCCGTCCGCGGCAAGATCCCGGTGGTCGTGATCGACTCCGGCATCGAGTCCAAGGCCCCCGCCAGCTACATCTCCACCGACAACCGCGAGGGCGGCCGCATCGCCGCGCGCGAGCTCGGCAAGATGCTCGGCGGCAAGGGCAATGTCATCCTGCTGCGCTACGCCGTCGGCTCCGCCAGCACCGAGGAGCGCGAGGAGGGGTTCCTCGAGGTCATGCGTCGCGACTTCCCCAACATCAAACTCGTCTCCACCGACCAGCACGCGGGCGCCACCCGCGACACCGCCAAGCGCGCCTCCGAGAATCTCCTCAACCGTTTCGGCCGGCAGGTTAACGGCATCTTCTGCTGCAACGAGACGGCCGGTGTGGGCATGATGCAGGCGTTGCGCGACGCCGGACTCGCCGGCGGACGCGTCAAGCTGGTGGCCTTCGATTCGGGCGAGACCCTCAACGCCGGCCTCAAGGCGGGCGATGTGCAGGGTCTGGTGGTCCAAAATCCCATGAAGATGGGCTACCTCGGCGTGAAGGCCATCGTGACCATGCTGCGTGGCGGCAAAGTCGAGCCGCGCGTCGACACCGGCGTCGGCTTTGTGACCAAGGCCAACTTTGATTCGCCGGAGATGGCGGAGCTGGTGAACCCGCCGCTCGCGAAGTACCTGAAGCCCTGATTGCCCGGTCCTCATGCTCCAGTGCCGCGGCCAAGATGTTGGTCGCACGGTAAAATGGCGTGGCCAAGCTGTTTTACCACGGAGGCACAAAGACACGGAGGCCGGGAGAAATTTGGAAATCAGGAACCCAAGGTCTCGGCGCAAGCCGGCTCTGGTACGCAGCAAAGCGTAGCCGCAAGGCTCTCCTTCGCCAAAACGTGGGACGGGACGGCGGGCGGGCACGGGAAACGTGAGACGTCTCAGGGAAGCTCCCGGCGATCGCCGCCGCATTCGGGGATTTATGTGATGTAGCCGCGGGTGCCCCCGCGGACCTGTCGGCTTAAATCACGGCGCAGCCTTCTTCTCCCCGTGCCTTTGTGTCTGATTGGTGAGACATCCTCTGCGCCCCGCGTGCTTTGCGTCTGGCATGGCGCGCGGCGCGTACCAACGGTGTGGCGCTTCGCCGCATCGCATGCCGTCTACTCTCCTTTGGTTCCGTCAGGATCTCCGTCTACAGGACAATCCCGCCCTCATGGCCGCGCTCGCGCGCCGCGAGCCGGTCATACCGGTCTACGTTCTCGACGACGCGGGTGACGGCGGCTGGCCGGCCGGTGGGGCCTCGCGCTGGTGGTTGCATCACGCGCTGGCTGCGCTCGACGCCGACCTGCGCGCGCGCGGTTCGCGGTTGATCCTCGCGCACGGCGAGAGCGGCGCGGAGCTCGACCGTCTGCGTCGCGCGACCGGCGCGGGTGCGATTTTCTGGAACCGCCGGTACGAGCCCGCGGTGATCGCACGCGACGCTGCGCTGAAGACCCGGTGGACGGCGGAGGGCGTGGAGGCTAAGAGCTTCAATGCGGCGCTGCTGCACGAGCCCCACACCATCGCCAACAAGCAGGGCAAGCCTTTCCAGGTCTTCACCCCCTTCTGGCGTCATTGCCTGGAGTTGCCCGTGGAGGCGCCCGCCCGCCTCGCGCCCTCGACCACGATACCGGCCGCGGAGCGGTGGCCGGCGACCTTGGACCTTGCCGAACTGACGCTGCTGCCGCGGATCAAGTGGGACGCCGGCTTCCGCGACGCGTGGATTCCCGGTGAGGCCGGTGCGGCGAAACGACTGAAGCGCTTCGTGGCTGAAGCGATGGAGGCGTACTCCGACCGGCGCAATATTCCCGGCGTGGACGGTACCTCGATGCTCTCCCCGTGGCTGCATTTCGGGGAGTTGTCGCCGCGTCAGATCTGGGCCGCGGTGCAAGCGGTGGCGAAGGAGAGTGGGGTGTTTCCGCCCAGCAACGGCGCGCGGGTTTTTCTCAGCGAGGTGGGCTGGCGCGAGTTCGCGCATCACCTGCTGTTCCATTTTCCGCATACCCCGGAGCGGCCGTTGCGTTCGGATTTCGAGTCGTTCCCCTGGGCCGACGATCCCGGCGGGGAGAAACTTCGCGCGTGGCAGCGGGGGCTCACGGGTTACCCGATCGTCGATGCCGGCATGCGCCAGCTTTGGGCCACCGGTTGGATGCACAACCGGGTGCGCATGATCGCGGCTTCCTTCCTGGTGAAGCA
>JACCDP010819373.1_pt1 | contig 21796 bp, 22 predicted proteins | sample 7445841 | NCBI WGS metagenome assembly JACCDP01 (sample SAMN15323441, study PRJNA562643) | freshwater metagenome | isolation source: river surface water | place: USA:Blue River Watershed | collected 2017-08-17
ACAAACGTGCGCCCGGTTCTTTGGACAATTTCGCGCGCAATCGCTTGACCACTTCGTCTGCGCTCGCGTCACGCTCATGGCGTGGTTTCAAAGTCATGAACATTTGCGCGGCGTTGCGTTGGCTGTTACCGGTGAAGCCGGTGACATTGAGCACCGCCGGGTCGGCTTGAACAATGGCCAACATGCTGTGTAACCTTTGTTGCATGACTTGAAAAGACGAACTCTGGTCTGCGCGGATGTAACCATTGATGCGGCCCGTGTCCTGTTGCGGAAAAAACCCTTTGGGGATGGCGCGGTACAAACTGACGTTGAGCAACACGGTGGCGAGCAACACCAACCACATCAGCCACTGGTGGCGCAGCGTCCAAGCCAGGCTGCGGCGATACCAACGAACCATCGGCTGTCGTCGGCGCGGTTTGACCGCCCTCGGTTCGGCTGGCAACCATTTGGCGCACATCATGGGTGTGGTGGTCAACGACACCAGCAACGACATCAACACCGCGGCGGTCATCACCACCGCAAACTCATGGAACAAACGACCCAACACACCGCCCATGAACAAAATGGGGATGAACACCGCCACCAACGACACACTGATGGCCACCACCGTGAATCCGATGTCGCGACTGCCTTGCCGTACCGCTTGTTGCAGCGGCATGCCGCGTTCTCGCAAGCGCGTGATGTGTTCGAGCACCACAATGGCATCGTCGACCACGAACCCGGTTGCAATCGTCAACGCCATCAAGCTCAAATTGTTCAAACTGAAGTTGAACAAATACATCACCGCGCAAGTACCTGCCAAGGACAAAGGCACGGCCACGGCAGGAATGAGCGCGGTGCGCCAACGTCTCAAAAAAAGCGCGACCACCAAAATCACCAAGCCCATGGACATGGCCAGCGATTTTTGGATCTCAGCCAGTGAACCCCGAATGGTCGGGGTACGGTCAGACACCACTTCCATCACCATGCCGCTTGGCACGTCTTTTTGCAACGAAGGCAACAAGCGACGCACCGCATCGACCGCTTGGATCACATTCGCACCGGGCTGCTGAAAAAGCACCAACAGCACCGCCGGTTTGCCCTGTGAAATGCCATCAGTGCGCAGATCTTGCATGGCCTCACTGACCTGCGCCACATCTTGCACCCGCACGGCACGGTTGTTTTGATAACGGATCACCAGCCCCGCGAAATCAGCTGGCGTGTAAGCTTGGTCATTGGCTTCGATTTGCCACGCTTGTTGCGCGTCTTCCAACATGCCTTTGGGGCGGTGTGCGTTGCCAGCCACCAAAGTTTGTCGCACCTGTTCCAGCGACAACCCGTATGCCGATAAACGGTCAGGTTGCACCGCCACGCGAACCGCAGGCAGCGCGCCGCCGCCGATGGTGACCTGACCCACGCCATCTACTTGAGAGAGCCGTTGCACCAACACAGTGGACGCCACGTCAACCATGTCGGCGCGCGAAAACTGGGTGGAGGTGAGCGCGATGATCAACATCGGGCTTTCAGCGGGATTGACCTTGCGGTACGAGGGGCGACTGGGCATGCCGCTGGGCAACAAGGGCTGCGCCAAATTGATGGCGGCTTGCACATCTCGGGCGGCACCGTTGATATCTCGTTCCAAATCGAACTGCAAGCTGATGCGGGTGCTGCCTTGTGACGAGGTCGAGGTCATCTCATTCACACCAGCAATGCTGCCCAACGCACGCTCAAGCGGCGTAGCAACCGTCGCGGCCATGGTTTCAGGGCTCGCACCCGGCATGCTGGCTTGCACAGAAATGGCCGGGTATTCCACTTGCGGCAACGGTGCCACCGGCAACAAAGCGAATGACAACACGCCGGCGATGGCCACGCCCACACTCAACAAGGTGGTCGCGACCGGCCTGTCGATGAACACCGCCGACAGGTTCATGCGGACACCGACGGCGTGCGCATCGCACCCCAACGCCCGAGCATCAGGTAAATCACTGGCGTGGTGAACAAGGTCAACCACTGGCTGACGATCAAACCACCCACCAAGGTCACGCCCAGCGGCTGACGCAATTCACTGCCGACCCCATTGCCCAACATCAATGGCAGCGCCCCCAGTAACGCGCACAAGGTGGTCATCAAAATCGGGCGAAAGCGCAACAAGCAGGCCTGCTCTATCGCATCACGCGCAGACAAGCCTTGATGGCGTTCGGCATCCAGCGCAAAGTCGATCATCATGATGGCATTTTTCTTGACGATGCCAATCAACAAAATGATGCCAATCACGGCGATCAAACTGATGTCCATGCGCGCCAACCACAAAGCCAACAACGCCCCCAATGTGGCCGAGGGCAAAGTCGACAAAATGGTGATGGGGTGCAGATAACTTTCATACAACACGCCCAGCACGATGTACATCGTCACCACGGCCGCCAGCATCAACCACAGGTTGTGGCGCAACGATGCTTGAAACGCCATGGCAGCGCCTTCAAACCTCGACTCGATGCTGTCGGGCACCGAAGCTTGTGCTTTCATGTGTCGCCATTCCCCATCGATCGCTGACACCGCTTCGCCCAGCGACACACCTGGCGCCAATTGGAACGACAAAGTCACCGCAGGAAACTGGTTCACATGCACTTCGCTCAACACACTGCTGCGCTGCTCGATGCTGGCCACACTGCTGAGCGGCACTTGCGTCCCATTGAGTGAAGGCACCAGCAAGCTCGCCAGCGACGCAGGCCCGATGCGGTGCGCCGGATGGACTTCCAGCACCACCCGGTATTGGTTGCTTTGCGTGAAGATGGTGGACACCAAGCGTTGACCAAACGCGTTGTAAAGCGCGTTGTCCACCGCAGCCACTGACACACCCAAGCGACTGGCCGCATCGCGGTCAATCTTCACATAGGCTTGCAGCCCTTGGTCTTGCCAATCACTTGCCACATCCCGCAACGCCGGGTGTTCGCGCAAACGCTCTGACAAGCGCTGCGACCACAGACCCACGGCCTCGCTGTCGGGGCCACTCAGCAAAAAACGGTACTGGGTGCGTGCCACCCGATCCTCCAACGTGAGGTCTTGCAAAGGTTGCAAATACATGCGCATGCCGCTGATGCCACTGGCGGCTTGCGACAACCGATGCAATATGTCGGGCAAGGGCGCATCACGCTGCGACTTGGGCACCAAATTCAACGTCATGCGGCCGGTATTCAACGTGGTGTTTGGGCCATCCACGCCAATGAAAGAACTCAGGCTTTGCACGGCCGGGTCTTTGAGCAACACCGCTGCCAAGGCTTGTTGCTTTTCTGACATGGCGGCAAATGACGTGGCTTGCGTGGCCTCGGTGATGACTTGCACCGCACCGGTGTCTTGCAACGGGAAAAAACCTTTGGGCATGGCCAAGTACGCAGCCACCGTGGCCACCACGGTCAAGCCAAACACAGCCAAGGTTTGCCAAGGCCGGTTCAACACCTTGCGCAACCCGCTGGCGTAGCGCGCTGTCGTCCAAGACAACCAAGCCGGCGAGGTGTGCATGCCCGCGCCTGACGCAGATGCACCTGACAACGGGCGCAGCACATGGGCGCACATCATGGGCGTGAGCGTGAGTGACACGACCGCAGAAATCAAAATGGCCACCGCCAACGTGATGGCAAATTCATGGAACAAGCGGCCCACCACATCACCCATGAACAACAACGGAATCAACACGGCCACCAATGAAAAAGTGAGCGAAATGATGGTGAAGCCCATTTGTCGCGCCCCTTCAAGGGCGGCTTGCATCGGCTGCATGGGTTTGTTGGGGTCTTGCAAATACCTTGCGATGTTTTCGATCATCACAATCGCGTCATCCACCACAAACCCCGTGGCCACGGTCAGGGCCATCAAGGTCAGGTTATTGATTGAAAAACCAGCCAAGTACATCACGCCAAACGTGCCGACCAAGGACAGCGGCACCACCACCGCAGGGATCAGCGTCGCTGAGGCACTTCGCAGAAACAAAAAAATCACCATCACCACCAAAGCCATCGACAACAACAGTTCAAATTGCACATCCCGAACCGATGCGCGGATGGTGACAGTTCGATCGGTCAGCACTTGCAGCGTCACACCCGGCGGCATGGCTTCGCGCAACGCAGGCAATTGCTGTTGGATGCGCTCCACGGTCTCGATCACGTTCGCGCCAGGTTGCCGCTGTATGTTGACGATGATGGCTGGCGTGTTGTCGGCCCAAGCAGCGAGCCGGTTGTTTTGCGGCGCTTCCACCACGTCGGCCACATCGCCCAAGCGCAAGGGGCTGCCCCTGACAAATGCCAACACCAACTGCGCGTACTCTTTGGGTGAACGCAACTGGTCGTTTGCATCCAAAGTGGACGCGCGGGCTGCGCCATCCAAATTGCCTTTGGCCATGTTCACGTTCGACAGGTTGATCGCGTTGCGCACATCTTCCAGCGACAAACCGGCCGCGGCCAAAGCTTGCGGGTTGACTTGCACCCGAACAGCGGGTCGTTGACCGCCCGCGATGCCGACCAAACCCACGCCACTGACTTGGGACAAACGCATCGCCAAACGGTTCTCCACCAAGTCATGCACCAAGGTCAGCGGCATGTCTGGCGCTGTGACGGCCAAGGTCATGATCGGCGCATCCGCCGGATTGACCTTGCTGTAGCTCGGTGGCATGGGCAAATCCGCGGGCAAGAAATTGGCAGTGGTGTTGATCGCCGCCTGCACTTGTTGCTCAGCCACATCCAAAGGCAACTTGAGTGAAAAACGCAAGGTGATGACGGATGCACCGCCGGAACTGACCGAGGTCATCAAGGCCAGGCCCGGCATTTGCCCAAATTGTTTTTCCAACGGTGCAGTGACCGACGCGGTCATCACATGGGGGCTGGCACCGGGGTACAAGGTGCTGACTTGTATCGTCGGGTAATCCACTTGCGGCAAGGAAGCCACCGGTAAAAAACGGTAGGCGAGTGCACCCGACAACAGCAACGCCAACATCAGCAACGATGTGGCAACCGGGCGTCGGATGAACAACGCCGACAGGTTCATGGTTTGGCGGCTTTCACCACCTCGACCTTGCTGCCCGAGCGCAACCTGTCTGCGCCATCGGTGACCACACTGTCACCTTCCTTCAGTCCCTGGGCTGTGACCGCTTGCCAATCGTCTTGGGCAGACAACAACTGAACTGGCACGGCATTGACCGTGCTGTCGGCTTGCACCACCAACACAAAGTTGCCTTGCGTCCCACGTTGCACCGATGCCGAGGGCACAGCCAAGGTGTTTTTCAAGGTGTCCAGTTGCAATTCGATTTGCGCGAATTGGTTAGGGAACAACTGCCCATCACGGTTGTCTAAAGACGCTTTGAGTTTGAGCGTGCCGGTGGCCACATCAATCGCGTTGTCGGTGGTGTTGACGCGGCCACTGGCCAAACGTTGTTTGCGGTCTCGGTCCCAGGCTTGCACGGGCAAGGCCTGTCCCGATTTGAGTTTGCGCATGATCAAAGGCACATGCATTTCGGGCACTGCAAACACCACCGCCATCGGTTGGGTTTGGGTGATGCTGACCAAGCCGTTCGGGTCTGACGCCCGTACCAAACTGCCCAATTCGGCTTGCTTCAAACCGAGGCGACCACTGATGGGTGCGGTCACGCGGGTGTGCGAGAGTTGCAACCGGGCGTTGTCCACATTCGCTTGGTTGGCTTGCACCGTGCCTTGCAGTTGTGACACCAAGGCCGCTTGGGTCTCGACCTGCTGTCGTGCGATCGCGTCTTTTTTCAACAGGTCTTGGTAGCGCTGTAAATCCAACTGTGCATTCAACCACTGGGCGTTGTCGCGCGCCAATTGACCCAAGGCTTGGTTCAATTGCGCTTCGAACGCACGCGCATCGATTTCCGCCAACAACTGACCCGCTTGAACTTGCTGGCCTTCCGTGAATCGCAACGACTTGAGCACGCCGTCAACCTGCGAACGCACCACCGCGGTGTTCATCGCGGTCATGGTGCCCAGCGCCTGTACCGTCAACACCATGTCCATGCGCTTGACCACGTCTGTGCTGACCGCTGTGGACCTGCCACTGCTGTCGCCCATGTCTTTGTTGCCAGGCCGACCACCCGCCCATTTGGTTTTGTCGCCTTGTTTGGCGACGCCCGCCTCTGGGGCTGGCGCCGTGTCAGTCGATGGGTGCCCCAGCCACTGGCGTCTCAGGTCGGGAAAGCCCCACCAGAACACGGCGGCGATGACCACCAAACACACGGCAGTGACAGCGATTGAACGCAGACTGAGGCGAAATGAATTCAACATGTTTAACTACTTGGTCGGGTCGCAACTGCCCATATTAACCCTGTCAAATTAACCTTGCGATCAAGGCACAGACCATGCTCAAAATGACCGTGGTGGTCAATGGGATGAAAAATTCACGCCCGAACATGTGAAAACGAAAGTCGCCTGGCAAGCGACCAAAACCGAGTTTTTCCAACCAAGGCGACAGCCCTTGTATCAACAACAAGGCCAAAAATACCACCAGCAACCAACGAAACATGTGAGGCCTTACAAACGGTGCGACCTGTCGCCTTGCACAAAACCCATCGGCTCCCAAGCCGGCCCGGCACCGAGCGCGAGCACTTTGAACAATTCGCCCATCTCGTGGTCTTGGATCAACATCTGCGCCTGTTGACGCTCTGCCATGGACGCATTCTCCAACAACGCCAACATGCCGCTGTTGATCAGGAAATGCGCCTGACTGGTGTAACCCAAGCAACACAAACCCGCCTCTTGCGCTGCCAAGGCCAAGGCGCTGAAATCCACGTGCGCGGTGATGTCCTTGCGGCCAATGTCACGCAAAGGATCGGGGTCACTTTGGTGCCCCTGATGGCACATCAACGTGCCCATGTGCCGCTGCGGGTGGTAATACTCATGCGAGGGAAAACCGTAATCGATGAAAAATGCCGCGCCTTGCTGCAGTCGCTCGGCCAGGCTGTGCATGAATGCCAGTGCCTGCAAATGGCTTTCACACAGGTAATCGTGATCACCGTCGATGTCGCACGGCGGTCGCAAACCGGTGGGTCGGTCTGCCCAGACATATGACTGGGCCACAGGGTCCCATGTCACACCTCGCTCATGCCAAACACCGCTGAGTCGGTGCAGCAATTTCACAGGCATGGCATCGAGCACTTCGTTGCCGACTACCACCGCTTGAATCTGATCGGGCAAGGCATGCAGCCATTGCACTTTGTGGGCAAAGTCTTTCAACTGCAAAGCTTGTTGTTCCCGCAGATGGGCAGACACTTCGACAATCGAGTAACGCTCAACTCGGTCACCCAAACTTTGCAACAACTGCCAAGCCAACGCGCCATCGCCCGCGCCAAACTCCAACACTTCGTTTGTGTCGGTATGTTGCAAAGCCTGCGCCACGCTGCGGGCCAAGGCCTGACCGAAATAAGGTGACACCAAGGGCGCGGTGACAAAGTCGCTGCCGCCTGATGGCATGCGGCCAATCGGTCGGGTGCGAACGCTGTAATAACCCGCGCCGGGCGCATACAAGGCCAAGGCCATGAAACGATCGAAGGGCAACCACCCGTTGTCCGCTTGCAAACGCACCTGCAACAAGCGGTGCAACTCAGTCGCTAAACTCGTCGTCTGTTCATCCATTTCTCAGATTGTCCTTCATGTCCTCTGGCGCCCACGCAAACGCTGCTCCTACCGTGCTGGTCACGGGCGCTGGCAAACGCCTGGGTCGCGCGATTGCATTGGGTCTGGCCAAAGCAGGTTGGCGCGTTGCGGTGCATTACCGTGCGTCGGTCGCCGAAGCCACGCAAACCGCCGATGAATGCGCCGCTTTGTGCCCCGGTGCGCAATGCTTTGCCGCCGACTTGTCGGATGAAACACAAGCTTGCGCGTTGGTGCACAGCGTGGTTGACCACATGGGTCACCTGGATGCAGTGATCAACAGCGCCGCATTGTTTGAACACGACAGCGCCAGCAGTTTCAGCAACGCCATGCTGCAAAAGCACATGCTGACCAACACCGCGGCGGCCATCCATTTGGCCAGGCAACTCCATGCGCACGCATGCGCGCGCGAAGGCAATGGCGTGGTGGTCAACCTGTTAGACCAGAAACTGTGGAACCTGAACCCAGACTTTTTCAGCTACACCTTGAGCAAAGCCTCGCTGGAAACCGCCAACACCTTGTTGGCCAAAGCGCTGGCGCCGCAGTTGCGGGTGGTTGGCGTGGCACCCGGACTGACATTGACCAGCCACATGCTGAGTGACGACAAATTTCAAGACTTGCACAAACTGTCACCGCTGGGCCGTTCGTCCAGTGTGGAAGATGTGGTGGCCACCGTGCTGTTTGTGTTGCTCAACCCCTCCCTCACCGGCACCACGATTTTGGTCGACGGTGGCCAACACCTGATGCCCTTCGAGCGCGATTTTTCGCTGATGTGACATGACCACTCCCCAACACGGACTCCGCACCTTGTCGCTGACAGGCCTTCGCTTCAAAGCGAACTTGGGCATCTTGCCGCACGAGATTGGCGCGCCACAACCGATACAAGTGGACGCCGAGTTGAACCTCGGCCCGCAAGATTTGTTGCCCAGCGACGATGACATCAGCCACGTGCTGGACTACCGCAAGTTCCGCCAAATCATCATCACCGAATGCAATGCCAAGCATGTGAACTTGCTAGAGACCTTGATTGGCAAGGTGTCACACCGTTTGATGCAATTGCCCGGCGTGATCGGTGTGCGAGTGAAAATCGCGAAATTGGAAATTTTTGACGACTGCGAAGTCGCCATCCACATGGAGGCAGGTCAATGGTGAACCCAACCATCGAACGAGAAACCCAAAAGCTGGAAAAACGCTTGTGCCGTCAGGTGGGCGAAGCGATCGTGCAATTCAACATGATCGAAGAAGGCGACAAGGTCATGGTGTGTGTGTCTGGTGGCAAAGACAGCTACAGCATGCTCGATATTTTGTTGAAAATGAGAATGCGCGCGCCGATCGACTTTGACATCATCGCTGTCAACCTCGACCAAAAACAACCCGGTTTTCCAGCGCACGTCTTGCCGGACTACTTGACGCAACTTGGCGTGCCGTTTCACATCGAAACCCAAGACACCTACAGCATCGTCAAGAAAAAAATTGCACCCGGCAAAACCATGTGCAGCCTGTGCAGTCGTTTGCGCAGAGGCATTTTGTACCGCGTCGCCGATGAACTCGGTGCCACCAAAATTGCGCTCGGTCACCACCGGGATGACATTTTGCAAACGCTGTTTTTGAACATGTTTTTTGGTGGCCGTCTCAAAAGCATGCCGCCCAAGTTGCTGAGCGACACGGGCCGACACATCGTGATTCGCCCTTTGGCATTTGTCGCTGAGCGAGACTTGGCGCGCTGGGCTGAACACCGCGAATTTCCCATCATTCCGTGCACCTTGTGCGGCAGCCAAGACGGTTTGCAGCGCCAGCAAGTCGGCGACATGCTGCGCGAATGGGAGAAGAAATACCCCGGCCGCTTGGACAACATGTTCCATGCTTTGCAACAAACCGTGCCCTCGCATTTGCTGGACCCCAAGCTGTTCGATTTCAAAGGCATGAAAGCGACTGGCGAAGCGCCCGAAGAAGGCGACATGGCGTTTGACCCGGAGTCGTTCAACATGCCGTCATTGGCGGGTATCCAAACCGTCACCTTGTGACAACGACCGTCCATGAAAAAAGCGGCCCGCGGGCCGCTTTTTTTGGAGTCATGTCATTTCAATGCTTTTTGTAAGCAATGACTTGTTGGTGTTGCTCGCCCAAACCTTCAATGCCCAGTGACATGGTGTCACCGGCTTTCAAGAACACCGGCGCGGGTTTGCCATTTTTCTTCATGCCCATGCCGACACCGGGTGGCGTGCCGGTGGTGATCACATCGCCGGGCATCAAGGTCATGAATTCGCTGACATAGCTCACCAGTTTGGCCACGGTGAATACCATGGTTTTGGTGTTGCCGGTTTGCATGCGAACCCCATTGACGTCCAACCACATGTTCAAACGCTGGGGCTTGGGCACTTCATCGCGTGTGACCAGCCAAGGGCCGATCGGACCAAACGTGTCGCAACCCTTGCCCTTGTCCCATGTCATGCCGCGCTCGAGTTGGTATTCGCGCTCGGACACATCGTTGATGGTGCAATAGCCTGCGACATGGTCCAATGCGCGCGCCTGCGACACATAGCTGGCACGGGTGCCAATCACCACGCCGAGTTCGACTTCCCAATCAGATTTGACCGAGCCTTTGGGCAACATGATGTCGTCGTTCGGGCCTTGCACGCAGCTGTTGGCTTTCATGAACACCACCGGCTCTTTGGGCACCGGCAGGTTGGATTCAGCGGCGTGGTCGGCATAGTTCAAGCCGATGGCGATGAATTTACCGACGTGGCTGATCGGGCAACCCATGCGGGGCTTGCCACGCACCAGCGGCAGCTTGTCGGTATTGAGCCGCGCCAATTTGGAGAGTTCCTTGTCACTCAAATGCGCTGGTGTGATGTCTTCAATCACGCCAGACAAATCGCGCAATTTGCCGTGGGCATCGATCAAGCCGGGTTTTTCGCGGCCTACTGCGCCGTAACGAACAAGTTTCATGTGTGCTCCTGAAAATCAATAAGTGGATCGGCCACCGGACAAATCAAACACTGCCCCGGTGGAAAAAGAACAATCATCGGTGCACAACCACGCCACCATGGCGGCAATTTCATCGGGTGTGCCAAAACGTCCCATGGGGATTTTGCTCAGCATAAACTGTATATGCTCCGGCGTGAGTTGATCAAAGATTGGCGTTTTGACGGCCGCGGGCGTGACACAGTTGACGCAAATGGCGGTGTCGGCAAGCTCCTTGCCGATCGATTTGGTCAAGGCAATCACCGCGGCTTTGCTCGCGCTGTAAGCACTGGCGTTGGGGTTGCCGTCCTTGCCTGCCACCGATGCGATGTTGACAATGCGGCCTTTGTTGCGCGCTTTCATGTGCGGCACCATTTCTCTGCAGCAGTAATACAAGCCGTTGACATTCACGTCAAACACCTTGTGCCAGTCGTCCAATGGATAGTCCCAGCTTTTCATGTTCGGTCCACTGATGCCGGCGCTGTTGACCAAGGCGTCCACATCGGCGAGGGCAACGGTTTGCTTGACCGCATGCGCCACCTGGTCATGCTTTGTCAGGTTGACGGCAATCCCCTCGATCGCGCGGCCACTCCATTGTTGGCGCAAACCGGCGATGGCCTTGTCCATGCCTGCCTGGTCATGGTCCCAGATGGTGATGCGTGCGCCCGAGTGCAGCAAACGCTGAACGATCGCCAAGCCCAGCCCGCTGGCGCCACCGGTGACCACCGCATGGCGGCCTTGCATGTCTAATTGGTTCATGAATTGCTGTCCTTGTCAGTCGATGAATAAACAAGCTGCATTATCAACACATGCCCGCTGTCAAGGCATGAAACTTTGAACATCAACGATATGTTTTTTAAATCAGGAAATTCAGACTGGCGTCCAAATGTTCCAACGGCGAGCGTTTGTAGCCTGAACGTGAGAACCGGTGCAGCCGGCCCACGGCAAATGCCATGGCCACCGAGGCCTGTGCTTGCGCGTCCACGGTCGGCGTGGCTGAAGAGCTGGCGGCGTCGCGCAACACCTGCCGCAAACTGGCTTCTACTTTGTCAAAAAACAAATTCATGCGCTGGTGCAACCGGTCGTTTTCAAACACCAGTGCATCGCCCACCATGACCCTGGCCATGCCGGGGTTGCGTTCGGCAAACTGCAACAACACCGTGAGCATGCGGCGCAATTTGTCGGACGCGTCGTGCGGTCCTTGCGCGATTTGATTGAGCAAACTGAACACGCTGGTTTCGATGAATTCGATCAAGCCTTCAAACATTTGCGCCTTGCTGGCGAAATGCCGGTACAGCGCGGCCTCGCTGACCTCCAATTTGGCGGCCAAGGCGGCCGTGGTGACCCGCTCGGAACCGGGTTGCTCGAGCATGGCTGCCAGCGCCTGCAAAATTTGTATGCGCCGCTCGCCCGGTTTGGGCCGCTTGCGTGCGGTGACGTCGGCGGCATTGGTGGCGGGTTGCTCATCAGCCATGGGACGGTCCTCCTCGGTGGTCAATGCGAACGGATCATGGTGCCAAAAGCCTGGTCGGTCAAAATTTCCAATAACAACACGTGTGGCACACGCCCATCAATGATGTGCACGGATTTGACGCCGCTTTTGGCCGCTTCCAGTGCCCCGCTGATTTTGGGCAGCATACCGCCACTGAGGGTGCCGTCGGCAAACAAGCCGTCAATTTGTCTGGCGCTCAAATTGGTCAACAGTTGACCCGCTTTGTCCAACACGCCAGCCGTGTTGGTCAACAACACCAGTTTCTCGGCTTTGAGCACGGTCGCCAGTTTGGAAGCCACCACATCGGCGTTGATGTTGTAGCTTTCGTTGTGCACGCCAAAACCGATGGGACTGATCACCGGAATGAAGGCGTCGTCTTGCAATGCCTTGAGCAACGACGGGTCGATGGCGGTGATGTCGCCCACCTGCCCCACATCATGCTCGATGGCGGGGTTCTGGTTGTCGACCATTTTCAATTTTTGCGCGCGGATCATGCCGCCATCGCGGCCGGTCAAACCCACGGCCTTGCCGCCGGCTTGGTTGATCAAGCCCACGATGTCTTGCTGCACCTCCCCGGCCAACACCCACTCGACCACTTCCATGGTTTCCTCGTCGGTGACCCGCATGCCTTGGATGAATTCACCTTTTTTCCCCAAGCGTTGCAAGGCATTTTCAATTTGCGGCCCGCCGCCATGCACCACGATCGGATGCATGCCCACCAATTTCAACAACACCACATCGGCGGCGAAATCGGCTTGCAAAGCCGGGTCGGTCATGGCGTTGCCGCCGTATTTGATGACGATGGTTTTGCCGTGAAATTGGCGGATGTAAGGCAGCGCCCGGGCCAGGATTTGCGCTTGGTCGCGGTGTGCTTGCGGGGTGGTTGCGTCTGAGGTGTTCATGGGTCAGCGTCAGTGATGACTGACATTGTGCACCAAGCCCATGGATGAAAGTCACTGGCGTGATGGCCGCCCAAAGTGAATTCCAACCTGAGCGTTATTAATATTAATTTTATGAAGTTAAATAAGCAAGAAAATAAGGGTTTAAAAAAATTAATAATGGTTGATAATATGGTTTGTTATATATTTTTTATCAGGAGATATTCATGTCACGTTTAAGTCCGGTTGCCCAATTAGAAAAAATCCGCGCTGCCCGAATGAAATTGGAAAAGGAAGAACAGCGTTTGATGTCGCGCACCCATGACAAAGCTTTGGCTCAAATCGTGCAAATTGCCCACGCATCGGGCTTGACAGCTGAACACATCGCCGCGGCATTGGGCGGCAAAAAAGGCAAAGCGCGGGCTGCCAAATCTGCCTCGGCCAAGGCCCCCAAAGCCAAGCGCGCGACCGCTGGTCGCAAAGTAGCCCCCAAATACCGCGATCCTGCCAACCCCGCCCAAACTTGGACCGGCCGTGGCCGCACCCCGGCATGGGTTCAGGCGTTGCAAGCCGCCGGACAATTGGCCAGCGCAGAAATCAAAAGCGCTTAAACGGCTTGGCCGCTGCGTCTTTGGCCGACAGCAGCGGCTGCATTTTCAGCGCCTTCAACGGCCAGTCGATCGCAATGTCTGGGTCGTTCCACTGAATGGCATCTTCGTCACTGGCCACCCAATAATCGGTGGTTTTATAAATCACCTCGGCGTGGTCGCTGAGCACCAAAAACCCGTGCGCGAATCCCGCGGGTATCCATAATTGTTCATGGCTGTCACTGTCCAACAAATGGCCTGTCCATTGGCCATATTGTGGGGATTCAGGCCGAATATCCACCGCCACATCAAATATGTGCCCTTGCACCACCCGAATCAATTTGCCCTGAGGAAATTGCCGCTGAAAATGCAAACCTCTTAATACCCCATGGCGCGATTTGCTGTGGTTATCCTGCACAAATAACAGGTCCAACCCAGTGGCTTGGTTGAATTCACGTTGATTAAAACTTTCAAAGAAAAACCCACGTTCATCAGAAAATACTTTGGGTTTTAATAATAAAACCTGCGGCAATAAAGTCGGTGTCACGGTATATGGCATGGCAATTAACCCAATAAACGCAGCAAATATTGGCCATAACCGGTGTTTTTATAAGGCTGGGCCAGTTTTTCTAAATCTGCCGCACGAATCCACCCCTGTGCATAGGCAATTTCTTCAGGGCAAGCGACCATCAAGCCTTGGCGTTTTTGCAAGGTGGCGATGAATGTGGCTGCCTCCATCAAGCCTTCGTGCGTGCCCGCGTCCAACCATGCATACCCACGCCCCATGGTTTCCACGTGCAGTTGTTGTTGTTCCAGATAACGGCGATTGACGTCAGTGATTTCCAGTTCACCCCGCGCCGAGGGGCGGATGTCAGCGGCGATGTCGCACACTTGCTGGTCATAAAAATACAAACCCGTCACAGCGAAATTCGATTGCGGTTGTTTGGGTTTTTCCTCGATGTGCACAGCGCGTTGCTGGGCGTCAAACGTCACCACACCGTAACGCTCAGGGTCCACCACATGGTAAGCAAACACGGTGGCCCCTTGCTTGCGCTGGTCAGATGCCTGCAATTGTTTGACCAAATCGTGACCATAAAAAATATTGTCACCCAGCACCAAAGCGCTGTGGTGGTGATTGACGAAATCTCGGCCAATCAAAAACGCTTGTGCCAAGCCTTCGGGCTTGGGTTGCACCGCATATTCAATCTGCATGCCCCATTGCGATCCGTCTCCTAACAACTCGGTAAAACGGGGCGTGTCTTGCGGTGTGGAGATGATCAATACTTCTCGGATACCGCTGAGCATCAAGGTACTTAATGGGTAATACACCAAAGGCTTGTCGTAGACCGGCATCAATTGTTTGCTGACCGCCAAGGTGAGCGGATACAGACGGGTGCCTGAACCACCGGCGAGCAAAATGCCTTTTCTGTGGATCGAAGTCATGAGGTCTCCAATGCATTCATGGTGTCAGTCACTTCCATTTCGGGTTCGCATGTTGGCAGATAAACGGTCCAGCACTTGGTCAACCCCGGTTTTCCAATCGGGCAAGGGCATGCCCAAGGCATTGGCGAGCAAACCGCTGTCGAGCAAGCCGTAGGCTGGACGCGCTGCCGGCAAAGGGTATTGTGCGGTGGCGATGGGATGCACTTGCGCGGCCGAGGCTTTCAAAGCCCAGCCCTTGGTGGCCGCCTGCGACAACACATATTGGGCATAACCATGCCACGTGGTGTGTCCGCTGGGGGTGGCATGGAACAAGCCATTCAAGCCCGCGCTGTCAGCCAAGGTCATGGCGGTCAACGCCACATCGGCCAACCATGTCGCTGCGGTCGGCACGCCTGTCTGGTCAGACACCACATTCAGCGTCTCGCGCTCTGACGCCAAGCGCAACATGGTCTTCAAGAAATTTTGACCGTGGGATGACACCACCCACGAGCTGCGAAAAATCAAATGGCGCGCGCCGCTGGCTTGCACCGCCGCATCACCATCGCGTTTGCTGTGGCCATACACCGACAACGGGTCGGTGGCATCGGATTCCAGGTAAGGGCGGGTTGAACGGCCATTGAACACGTAGTCACTGGAGAAATGCATCAGCGCCGCGCCAGAGGTTTTCGCTTGGTCGGCCAACATGCCAGGCATCTGCGCGTTGACCACATGGGCCAGTGCAGGTTCGGTTTCGGCCTGATCGACCGCGGTGTAGGCCGCGGCGTTGATGATCCAGCGGGGCTTGAGTTGCGCGATTCGCTCACGCAGGGCAGACAGTTGACTGACGTCGATGTCGGCGCGGGTCCAAGCCACCACCGGCTGACCAGATGCGGTCAGTGCCTGACACAACGCATGGCCCAATTGTCCCGCGGCACCCAGTATCAGAACGGGCTCAGCCGCCATACTGCAGGTCAACCCATTGGCGATAAGCACCGCTGGTCACGCTGCTGACCCAATCGGCATGGTTCAAATACCACTGCACGGTTTTGCGCAAGCCGGTTTCGAAGGTTTCCACCGGTCGCCAACCCAAGGTGTCGTTGATCTTTCGCGCATCAATGGCGTAGCGTCTGTCGTGCCCCGCACGGTCTTTCACAAAGGTGATTTGTTCGGCATACGATTGGCCGTCGCCACGCGGTTGCAATTCATCCAACAAGTGACACACCGTGCGTACCACTTCAATATTGGGCTTTTCGTTCCAGCCGCCGATGTTGTAAGTTTCACCTGGTGTACCCGCTTGCAACACCCGTTCGATGGCGCGGCAATGGTCTTGCACATACAACCAATCACGCACCTGCATGCCATCGCCATACACCGGCAAGGGTTTGCCTGCCAACGCATGGTGAATCACCAAAGGAATCAGTTTTTCAGGGAAATGAAATGGGCCATAGTTATTGCTGCAATTCGTGGTGAGCACCGGCAAGCCGTAGGTGTGGTGCCAAGCGCGAACCAAATGGTCTGACGATGCTTTGCTGGCCGCATAAGGGCTGTTGGGTTCATACGGGTGTGTTTCCGTGAACGCCGCCGCATCCGGGGCCAAACTGCCATACACCTCGTCCGTGCTGACATGCAAAAAACGAAAACGGTGTTGTGGGTCGGCGGCCAAAGCCTCCCAATAATCGCGCACGGATTCCAGCAAGTGACCCGTGCCGACGACATTGGTTTGGATGAAATCCAGCGGACCGTGAATGGACCGGTCCACATGCGATTCGGCCGCAAAATGCAACACCGCACGCGGTTGGTAGTGTTGCAAGAGTTGCGAGACCAAAGCCGTGTCGCCAATGTCTCCTTGCACAAACACATGGCGCTGGTCTTGGGCCAAGGCTTGCAAATTGCCCAAATTACCTGCGTAAGTGAGTTTGTCTAAATTGACCACGGGCTCGTCGTGTTCAGCGAGCCAGTGGTGAACAAAATTACTGCCGATGAAACCGGCACCGCCGGTCACCAGCAAGGTCATACAGGCATGCTCTCTTCTGTGATGCCCAAGACGGTGCTGCGAACCATTTCACGCAGTATTTTTTTCTCGGGAAAGCTCAGTGGCCGGTCAAGCGCTCGACGCACGCGCAACAGCATGTGGCGATCGACTTCTTGCGGAATGCCGTGGCTGCCACGCAGCTCGTCACGCAAGTCTTCACGCAAATCCTCGGGTTCGTCATCCCACCATTGGCTGACCACTTCCAACAATTTGCCGCGAACCAATTCAGGGTCTTGCGGCGTGGCGGGCGCGGCAGGCGCACGCGGTGCAGCGGTGAGTTCACGCGCGGCTTGCGGCAACAACAACACGCGGCGGTCGGCTTGTGCCAACAAACGGCACCAAGCTGGGTCTTCGGTCACCAGCTGGTCCATGTGGCGGGCAGATTCATCCGCCAGCAAATACACGCTCAAACCGTGCAATTGTGCGTCGTCGATGACGGCGGTCAAGCGGTCGTCATCGCTGGCCACCAGCAAATGTTCACAGGCATGGTGCTGCGCCAAACGCGCAATGTCTGACGACATGGACTGGAAAACCACATCACCAGGTTCACCACCGGCCGCATCCAGCGCACGAACGATTTGGTCGTGTGGGAATTGGGTATCGGGGTTGTCTGTGTACCAATAAACGCGTTGAATATCCAAAGCCAATCCAGCGCCTTTGAGGGCTTGGGCCAACGAAGGGATCAAAGCCATTCGGTTGTAAGTCTCGGGCTCTGTTGCTGCGTCAGTGGACTGGCGCAGCAACCAAGCCATGTAATTGCTGTCGATCAATGCGATGCAGCGGCCTGTGCGTGAGGGTGAGTGTTCTTTGCGTGGATGCGGAGGGCGTGACTCGTTCTTCATGTATCTTTACCTGTTGCTTTGAAAGCTAATGGGAAATGACAGCGGGTGATCCGTCGATGGGTCATTGCAGGCACCCGAAACTAATGACTAAGCCTGCGACCCGAATATTAGCTGATCTTGAATGCAGGGGGCACCAATGGGGCTGTCGACAGCTGTTCACCGGGCGCGGCCACGGGATTCTCGGCCACTTGATCATCGGTACGGCCAAAACGGCGCACCCGTTGCTCAAACCAATGGATCGCTTGTGTCAATGCCGCCGCGTCAAAATCCGGCCAAAACGCATCGGTGAAATACAACTCGGTGTAAGCGGTTTGCCAGAGCAAAAAATTGCTGATGCGGGATTCGCCACCGGTTCTGATCAATAACTCAGGGTCAGGCAAGTCGGCGGTGCTCAAATGCGCGGCCAAACCACTGGCGTCCAAGTCTTGCAGTTGTTTGCCGGGGTTGGCGGCTCGCCAAGACCGCATCGCATTCAACACATCCCATTGACCGCCATAGTTGGCGGCAATCGTCAAATGCAAGCGGGAGTTGTGCGCGGTTTCTTGCTCGGCTTGGTCAATCCGCGATTGCAACAGCGGCGCAAACGCGCTGCGGTCACCAATCACACGCAAGCGAATACCTGCGGCTTTCATTTCTGCCACTTCGCTTTCAAGGTATTGCAAAAACAAACCCATCAATGCGCTGATTTCTTCAGGCGGTCGCCGCCAATTTTCTGAACTGAAGGCAAACAAGGTCAGGTAAGACACGCCTGCATCAGCACAGGCCTTGACCATGTGGCGAACATTGGCGGCCCCTTTCACATGACCCACGGTGCGCGGCATCAATCGCTTTTTGGCCCAGCGTCCGTTGCCGTCCATGATGATGGCGATGTGTTGCAGCGAATTGGCCATGTCGATCAGAGCGAGGCGGGTCTTAAATCTTGCATCGGGGTGGTGACGCGGTGTTGCTTGTTCAGTAAATCAATCAACACCATCGCGCGATGCTCGCCGTCAGCCTGTTGAAAAATGCCTTCCAGCCCTTTGAGCGGACCGCTGACAATTTTGATCGACTGCCCCGGTTGAAACAAACGCTCGGGTGCACGTGCGGGCACGGTTTGCAAGGCTTCGATCAATTCGTCGCCCACCACCGCAGGGCGGTTGCCAAAACTGACCAAACGGCTCACGCCCAGCGTGGAACGGATCGGAGACCAGTTGGTTTGTTCGGTGTCGAGTCGAATGAACAAATAACGGCTGAACATGGGTTCGGTGACTTGAACCAACTTGCCGCGCAAGACTTTTTCAACCGTCAACATCGGCAGCCATGCTTCAAACCCCTGTCTTTGCAGGTTGTCCAACGCACGTTCTTCCTGTCGGGGCTTTGAATGAATGGCGTACCAATGCATGGGCGTGGTTGAGGTAAAACCTCTGGTGGATTCAAACCCATTGTAAACCGCTTAATTTGACAAACGACACCCCCCGAGGAGCACCGCCATGGCCAGCAAACCACCGGAATTTGACCCCCAGCAGATGAGTGAACAAATGAAGCAATCCGCCCAGCAAATCTGGCAAGCGGGCTTAGGCGCATTTGCCAAGGCCCAACAAGAGGGCGGCAAGGTGTTTGAGTCGCTGGTCAAGGAAGGCAGCAAATTGCAAGAAACCACGCTGCAAGCCCAAGCCAAAGTGGCCGAAGCGGCGGCCAAAGCCAGCGCCATGGCCAGCGACATGGGCCAGCGCGCCAGCAGCCAGTTTGACCGTTTGGAGGGTATTTTTGAAGAGCGCGTGGCCAAGGCATTGCACCAGTTGGGCTTGCCCGACGCCCATGACATGGCGGCGTTGCAAGCCCGCGTGAGCGCTTTGGAGGCAGAGCTGCAAGCGCTCAAAGACAGCATGGGCACATCCGGGTCCAAAGGCTGACGGGTGAAAAAACCGCCGCGCCGCACGGCCGAGCGCATTTTGTCGACCACGCTGAGCCTGTTCAACCGGTTCGGCGAACCCAATGTCGCCACCACGCTGATCGCCTCGGACATGGGCATCAGCCCCGGCAACCTTTTTTATCACTGCCCCAGCAAAGACATGTTGGTCAATGCGCTGTTCGATGAATTTGAAGCACGCATGCGCCATTTGTTGCCAGCGGCCGCCGATGTGCAAGACCTTGAGCATGCCTGGTTTTTCATGCACAGCGTGTTCGAATTGATTTGGGCCCACCGTTTCATCTACCGCGACTTGAATGATTTGCTCAGCAAAAACAGACACCTTGAATCGCAAGTCAAAGAAGTGTTGCAACGCCAAGAGCAGGCGTTTGTCGAACTGCTCCGTGGCTTGCAAACGCATGGTTTACTGACGCAAACCGACACCGAGCAACAGCGTTGCGCCATTCACATGGTGGTGATGTTGACCTGGTGGTTGAGTTATGAATATGTGCAAGACCCGAGGCACGCCATGGAAGACGCGAACGCCAACCGCAGCGCATTGCGCGGGGCTCAGCAAGTGCTGAGCGTCTTGCTGCCTTACTTGAATCCGCAACCCAAAACGCAGCTGCAGTCCTTGATCAAGGTCTATGCCTGAGTGTCAATCACTCAAGCTTTGGCCAAGAATTTTTCCACCATGCGCACCCAAATCGTGCCGCCCAGCGGGATCAAGTCGTCGTTGAAGTCGTAACTCGGGTTGTGCAAGGTGCAAGGGCCGCCACCGTGGCCCATTTCCCGGTGCTGGCCATCGCCATTGGCCAAAAAGAAATAGGTGCCTGGTTTTTTCAACAACATGTAAGAGAAGTCTTCAGACCCCATGGTGGGCTCTTGCGCGAGCACATTGTCTTCACCCACGATATCGGCCAACACACTGCGGGTGAAGTCGGCTTCTTTGGCATGGTTGATGGTCGGCGGGTAATTGCGCACAAACTCGAATTGGCAAGTGGCCTCGTGCGCAGCGCTCACATGTTCAGCGATGCTTTTCATGCGTCGCTCGATCATGTCGAGCATCTCGACGGTGAAGGTGCGCACCGTGCCTTGCAATTCGCAACTGTCAGGTACCACGTTGGTGGCGTCACCCGCATGGATCATGGTGACCGAAATCACGCCGGCATCGACTGGTTTGATGTTGCGCGACACAATGGTTTGAAACGCTTGGACCATCTCACACGCGATGGGTACCGGGTCAATGCCGTTGTGCGGCAAAGCCGCGTGGCAACCCTTGCCACGGATGGTGATTTTGAATTCGTTGCTGGACGCCATCACAGGGCCGGCACTGACCGCGGCTTGCCCCACTGCCATGCCGGGCCAGTTGTGAAGCCCAAACACCGCATCCACCGGAAACTTGTCAAACAAACCGTCTTTGATCATTTCTCTGGCGCCGCCACCGCCTTCTTCAGCCGGCTGAAAAATCAACACCACGGTGCCATCGAAGTGCTTGTGTTGCGATAAGTGCCGCGCTGCCGCCAACAACATGGCGGTGTGGCCATCGTGGCCACAAGCGTGCATCTTGCCGGGATGTTGGCTGGCATGGGCGAATGTGTTGGCTTCGTGCACAGGCAAGGCGTCCATGTCGGCGCGCAAACCGATGCTGCGTGAACTGGAGCCGTTTTTGATGACGCCCACCACACCCGTGGTGCCCATGCCCCGGTGCACTTCGATGCCCCAACTGCTTAACTGCGCAGCCACCAGGTCGGCGGTGCGGTTTTCTTGAAAACACAATTCCGGATGGGCATGGATGTCGCGGCGCAAGGCCACAATGCTGGCGGCTTCGGTGGCAATCGAGTCGAGCAATTTCATGGGAACACCTGTGAATGAGGGGTGGAGGATTCAGTCTACCTGATCGGCCCATGTCGGGTTGTCTTTGGTGCAGTTACCTGTTGCTAAGAGGCGCTTCGGGTGAGACTAACCAGGTTTGGCGCATGGGGGAAAAGTCTTACCGGTGACGGCAAACAGCGCAGGCCCGGCCTCGCCTCCATGCTAACGCTTGGCGACGACAAAAGGCACAC
>JACCDP010481557.1_pt1 | contig 21791 bp, 21 predicted proteins | sample 7445841 | NCBI WGS metagenome assembly JACCDP01 (sample SAMN15323441, study PRJNA562643) | freshwater metagenome | isolation source: river surface water | place: USA:Blue River Watershed | collected 2017-08-17
AGCGGAACTGTGAGTGGTGGAACATATTTAGGTGGTCCGTCTGATATAGTCGTTGCTAAAATTGTACAGTCTCCTGTGGTTCCTACAGTTCCATCTGCTCCCACCAGTGTAATCGCACAACAATTGGGTGTCGATACAATTATCCGTTGGACACCTCCACTTAATAGCAATAATTACACAATTACAAGTTACACTATTTCGTCAAATCCACCTACAAACACTGTAACTGTAAATGGCACGTATCAATCTGGAATAATGTCAGGATTAACATCTGGGCAAACATATACGTTTAATGTATATGCTACAAACATATTAGGCAATAGTCTTACAGTAGTATCAAATCCTCTTTTAGTGTACCGTACCCCAAGTCAACCGCGAAACGTGCAGGCCTACGACGGCAACACACAGGCCGTTATTACATGGACAGCTCCAATCGATGTAGGAGATTCAGCAATTGTCAGTTATAGTATACGTTCTTCACCAGGCAATATTACAACAACTGTGCCCGCGAATATTACAAACGCAACCATATCAGGATTGACAAACGGCACATCGTATACATTCACAGTAACCGCAAGCAATAGTTATGGTTCAGGCTACGCATCGGCGGCATCAAATGCAGTCACACCAAGCACACTTCCAAATCCTCCGTTATCAGTATTGACCACAACCTATGGAATCTATGGATCAATCTATGTTTCTTGGACAGCTCCCAATAATGGCGGGGCGCCTATTTTGTATTATGTGGCGCAATGTGTAGAAACGAGCGAAGCATACCAAACATCGAGTACGCTTGCCTTGTTTACAGGCCTTGATCCTCGAAAAACATTTACATTCATAGTGTATGCGTATAATAAAAATGGGAGCTCGATCGCATCCGTGCCAACTACAAAAGTCTATCCTTCACGAGAACTGTTTGTTCTGGAATGGATCCGTCAGTCTGGTCCATTCAATACTATCAGCACAGAAGGTGCACAAAAATTAACTACAGATGTTTCTGGAAATAGTTATGTTGTGTATACAGGTGGATCTGTGAGCGGTGGTATCGGAATGGGTTCAGGCGATATCATTCTTGTAAAGTTTAATACGAGTGGAAATATCGTATGGTTGAAACAACACACGGCAATGAACAGCACAGGAAATGAAGCACAACCAGGATTAGCAGTCGATAGTGCTGGCAATTGTTATATTGTGTATACATCATCAGGCACGGTAAGTGGTGGAACATATGTGGGAAATACAGATATCGTTATCGCAAAAGTAAACGCATCTGGAAACATGATGTGGGTCAAACAGTACGCATTTTTAAATACACCACAGCAGGAATCTTTGCCACGCATTGATGTCGATGGGAATGGAAATGTATATATAACCTATTCAACGAATGCGATTATAAGTGGTGGTGTAATACGCGGTGATCGTGATATAGTTGTTGCGAAATTAGATACAAATGGTATTCTCCTGTGGTCCAAACAATATGCTTCATTGAATAGCCCGTTTGGGGAGGATTTTCCTTCTATTCGCACATACGGATCCGATATATATCTATGCTATTATGCGGGTGGCTCCACAAGTGGTAATATATTAGTAGGAGGGATTGATATCGTGGTTTCCAAACTTGATACAAATGGAAATATTCTATGGATAAAACAAAATCCGACATTTAATACCACCAGTCTAGATTTTTACCCGTCCATATCTGTCGATCCGAATGGGAATGTATACGTTGCGTATTACACAACTGGAACGGTAAGTGGTGGATTTTTTTCTGGTACGTATGATATTGCTGTCTTCAAACTCAATTCGTCAGGTGTAACACAGTGGACAAAACAAGTTCCTGTTATGAATACAAGTGGAACAGACGCAAATCCAAGTATTGCCGTGGATATTTCTGGCAATGCTTACATCGCATATATTACAAATGGGACAATTAGTGGAGGTACATATACAGGAGGAGTGTATGATATTGCGATCGCAAAATTTACGACAGATGGAATTCTCGAATGGACAAAGGAAAATATGTCCTTCAATACAAATGGGGCAGATAATGATCCATCCATTAGCGTCGATACAAATGGATCATTGTATGTTGCCTATTATACATCAGGGACTGTGAGTGGAGGCACCTATGTGGGCAATCAAGATATCGTCGTGTTTAAGATAGCGCAGGCCATAAAACCCCAAATCATTACGCCAAATAACAGGGTGATTCCAGCCGGTAAGGGCAATGTTATAGGGCATGGGTCTGTGCTACTTACAGGATTATAAATAAACCGCATATAATAATTTCGTATATGTATATGAAAATATTATGTAAATGTATGAAATTTAGACAGTTCCCGCAACCGCGTATAATTCAGCCACACGCACATCTTTGCGGCCATCCATGCCATACGATGTTCCATCTCCAATATGTCCAAACCAGCTCAACATACAACTGTACGACATAAAATATCCGAAGGGCACGAGCGACAGCGGAATCTTGCGCATGCGGCAATAAATAGGAAGATTGGTAAAGTGCATCAGTGTGCGGAGATTGTAATCCGTCCACCAGAACAGAAATGACGCGTGGTATTTTTCTTCAATAGACGCAGAGATAAGCGCGACTTCCTCATCCGTAAGCGCCTTGAATTCGGTAGGACGGCGTGCATTGCGCATGCGCACAGGTTTCTTGAGTTCCGTTAAGCGCGCGTCCAGACATGCCTTGAATTCCGCTGGCGCGCAGTCGACCAAGATCACATACAAAATACGTTCCCACAAGGCGGCGGAAATCGCTTCGTTTCCAATATACGGCAATTGCTGACGATTGAAACATGTATGAAGTTCAGTAATATCTTGACTACCTATGCTAGGAGATCGGCACGACTCGAGTGCTTTGTATACATAGGTTTTTACCAATGATTCCATTTCCGTGTCGCGCATCATACGTACCAAATATTTCACATCCATGACCATGCCCTTCATAGCCTCAAAGAATGTCTTGGATTCCGTTGGACAGTACATAAAGTAGTTACTGGCGTGATTCAAATCCGCTAAATCCGTAACACCCAGCGGTTTATCTGTGCCGTAAATGGCCATCAGATCACGCATAGGTGCCAAGCAGAGAAGATCGTTAAAATCCGCATAGATACCCCCGCGTTTGTACAGAATGAAGAGACGCGCAAAATCGGTCTTGTAGACACGCGCCTGTCGTTCAGGGCAGCCAAATTCACTGCGGAGAAGCGCAATACTCTCTTCCGTTTCCGAATTGGTAAGCTCGGTTAGCACAGTTTCCACAATTGTATTCGTCTCGTCGCGCATATGGATCGTTACTTTGGAAACAAAGCGTTCACGCCAATCCGGTTTCAGCAGTGAAAGGAAATCGTCGAGTTCTTCCTGATTGGGAATATCCGTCCATAAATGGAATCGGCAATCGGGATTGACAACGATCCAACTTGTCGCACGTTCGATAATTTCCTGGGTCAGCTTGTATCCCACGCGACGGAACCATACCCAATTGACATCCAGAGTAGGCACGGCTTGTACAAGCGCCTTTTGTGCTAACAAATCAATCCATTTCACTTCGATAGGATTCAGGGCAGAAGGAATATTCATCACAGTCGTAACATCAGAGCCAGTCATTGCGATCCAACCGATTAAATGTAAGAAACGCAGGGCATTCCAGGCAATTAAATCTTCATCCACAGTCGTAGTTGTCGGCACTTTGACCAAGAGTTGAACATTACTACAACCTCCACATTGAATATTGAAAAATTGTCCAGGAGACGCATGTAAAAAGGTCATCATGCGATCAAAACCATAGCGATTTCCATTTTGATTGGAAATAAATTCATTCTCGATTTGGCTGGAACGATCTTCGACACGAATTGCGCGACGAAACGAATATCCAATATCCGCGATCCAAATTGCGGAATATTCGATAATTTGCCCAATAGAGGAACCAAGTGGACGAATCTTTCCAAATCGATGTGCGTTGGGAGACGCATTTGACGCCCGTTTCAATCCAACGTAATTGTGCATCCTTGCTATGGTATCAGGATACAATTATCTGTTTAGACCGCATAGTACGCAGACTACGAAAAGAAAATTTGCTGTAGAGCCGGAAGTGGATTGAATTTTCGTAAAAGGACTTTTGCGCTATAATACGCATAGTTATACTCGATGGTGTCGAGGGCTTCGAGCCACGCCCCTACATTTTCACGACCAACGTATAATGCGCCATCTCCACAGTTTTCAATAAGTGCCGGAATATGTTCAGCTGCGATCACGGGAATACCGCGCATACAGGCTTCCGTTGCGACCATAGACCAGGTTTCGTACTTGGAAGGAACAACCAGAATACGTGTTTTTGCCCAAATGGAATCCATATCAAGTGTTGCGTCCAGAATGCGTACATGTTCGGACGGCGATTCCTGTTTTCCGTGTGAGCCTGCGATTCCTACAAATTCTCGTTCTCGTCCTAGAGCGGCGGACGCCGTAGCAATAGCATTGAATACGGGTGCGCCCTTGTCTTCAGAGAAATTCACGAGCGTAATCCATGGATAGTCGGAGGGAGATGTTCGAATGACAGGATTTTCTACGGGTTCTACGATAGGATGCATGAGTACGGATTGGACATCTTGTAGCCAAGGGCCGATCTTGAGCGCCCGTTCTTTCGTATCCAGAGAATTGTAGACCATGACGAAATCGCGACGCGAGGACCAAGGATAAGGGGAAATCACTGTTTGATCTACATAATGTACAAATTCAATATAATGTAGTTTGTGCATATCGGCAAGTGTGCGTGCATGTCTTGCGGCCCAGAGTTGTGATAGTAAGAACGTATTTGGTGTGGGTTGGATCGTAAATGCGCTACGTGTTTTTACAATCTTGACGCCTTCGAATTCATCCGGATAGGATGTAGGTTGTCCAGAATCCAAAATGTAGACTGTAATCGTCCAGCCTTGTTTTAGAAGCCAGAGATTGATACGATGTGCGGCAAATTCAGCTCCTCCGAGGATCACAGGAGGATAATTGTGGAGAATCCAGGTTGCATTAGGCATTGTGTATACACACGTTACGCACGATTGTCTTAGATCGCCGCCAAAACCCATTATCTAAAGAAAACTCTCGTAGCCTAGAATAGAAACAGGGGGAATGCAAATTTTTATTAAGACACTAACCGGCAAGACTATCACGTTGGACGCTGAGCCAAGTGATACTATTGAAAACGTCAAGCAAAAGATCCAGGATAAGGAAGGAATTCCTCCTGATCAACAACGTTTGATCTTTGCGGGCAAGCAGCTCGAAGACGGTCGTACACTTGCGGATTATAATATCCAAAAGGAATCGACGCTCCATTTGGTTTTGCGTTTAAGGGGTGGACTGACTTGTGTGACCAAATGAACACTATAAAAACCACACCGGGCACTATATTACAATATTCAATATTGTATTATAATTCAGCTAGATATAATACTGTAAGAGATCCAATACCTAACAGTAAACTTATGATATGTAAATGGCTAATTTTATCTCCAAACCAGAAATGGCCGATGACAATCATAGAAACCGTCGTAATAATATTCCACATAAAGTTTACGGTTCCTATGCCGGCAAATGTAACAGATTGTGTAATTGTAAAGGGTATTACAAGGCCGTATATGAGTGCTCCTACAGCCATGTACACTAGATTCTGAGATTTTGCGTACTGTGTTAAGGCGCTCATAGCGAGCGTTTCGGATCCGGCGAGGATCGTAGTGAGACCTAGAAGAGTACTCATTTTAGTATGCCGTGAGAAATTTCTGTCGTATTGATGGTCAGGATGTAGTTGGGATAATAAAAAAATTGAAATCCAGATCGGCCCTCTGGAATTGTGTCGAGATGGCCTACATGACGTAAACAGTACAAAGCGCCTAAAGTCTCATTCCCTCCTTCCTTTCTTTCTTCCTTTCCTTTCCAATCCAAACACCATGGCAGCCGTAGAGTCTTCTCTCGTTGCCACGATCATTCCATGCTATCATGCGGCGGACAGCGTGTATAGTGTTCATACCTACTGCGGCGATTCCCACTGTGATTGCCCATGCGACAAGTGTACGCTGGAGCGTCGCATCGAAGCGCAGATTATCTGCTGCTACTGCAAGGAGCGCCGTACAGTGACAAACTTCATCGACTACAATCTCTGCCAGGAGTGCTGGGATTACCAGAACGAGGAGTGCCATATGTGCGGCGGTGACTGCCACTGTGATGGCGGCGAGTACGCCTATCCAGGCGAAGAGGAGGAGTACGAGGATCGTGAAGAGTATCACGATCATGAGGACGAGGAGGAAGAGCTAGAGATGCGGTGCGGTTGTGGAAAATCCGATGAGGGGGTCAGCTACTATTGTCTACGGCATCATCCATCCAATTGCGGAGATATGTAAGAGACACAGAAAGACAAAGACAAAAAGAGAAAACCCAAAAAACACTTTTTGGGTTTTCTTATTTACATACGGCATTCTTGGTAGCTGACTGGAAATGGAACCACATCGCGAATATTGCCTTCCATCAAACAACAAATGGAAACGAGACGATCGAATCCTAGGCCTGCCCCCGCATGTGGAAACGGCCCATTTTTCCGAATATCAAGATACCAATCCAATTTGCTTATGTCCATCCAACGTGCCATCATAACCTCCACTAATTTCTCATACTGTTCTTCGCGCACACTGGATCCAATCAGTTCTCCTAAACCAGGAACCAGAAGATCGCAGGCTTGTACAGTTTTCCCATCCTCGTTCTGTTTCATGTAAAAGGATTTCAGATCTTTGGGGTAATTGTAGACAAAGGTCGGTTTTCCCATAATCCGTTCACAGATGTATTTTTCACATTGAGATCCAAGATCATCGCCCCATTTTGGAAGTTCCGTTAATTTGTATTCCTTCTTGATCTGTTCTGAATTTCGAACAATCAAATCAATAGCTTCATCGTATGTAATGCGCGCATAAGGTGCTGAGACAAATCCCTTGAGTTTGTTAAGAAGTCCTTTACTGACAAAGGCATCCAAATCCGTCACATCTTGTACGCATTCCCGCAAGACATATTGGAAACAGAATTGCGTGTACTCTTCGGAAAAGTTCATAAGATCGTCCAGGTTGACCCAAGCGAATTCCCATTCGATATGTTCGAATTCCGCCAAGTGGCGATTGGATTTGGAATGTTCCGCACGGAAGGATTTGTTGGACGTCCAGACTTTTCCCAATCCAGAACAGAGCAATTCCAATTGGAGTTGGGAGGAAACTGTAAGAAATGCTTGTTTCTCAAAGAAATCCTTGGAAAAATCATATATCCCATCCTTCACATAGTCTGCCATTTTCTGTTTGAACAAATTGGTAATCGTAAAGACTTCACCGGCACCCTCACAGTCACTCGTTGTGATAATATTCGGATTGAGATGATGGAATCCTTTTTCGTGGAAGAAATCGTGCGTGGCTTTTGACAGCGCAGCGCGGATACGAAAGATTGCGTTGAATGTCCGTGTTTTCGCACGCAGATGTTGATTTTCGCGGAGCGTATCGAGACCGACGCGCTTTGCGGACAGCAAATACGAAACAGGATCCGCAATCAAACCTAGATAGAGAATGTTGGAAATACGGAATTCAAAGGGTTGCTTTTCGGCGGGGGATTTGACGAGACGACCTTTGAATTGTACAGCGGCACCCACACTGAGCGCCTTTAATGCCGCGATCATATCCACGTCTTCGGTTACACATTGGAGAGTATTACTGGAAGAACCATCATAGACTTCCAAAAAGGCAATCGCCGTCTGGATGCGAGTGTTCCGCAGCCATCCACAGATAATATGTTCAGTATCGATCAAATCGGTCGTCAACGATTTGATCGATGTATAGGATTGTTGGTAACGCACAGGATTGGAAGACATGATGGTACTACCAACACTTTGCGGCCTTTATTTAGATCGATGTTTACGGTTTTTTCTGCTTTTGCGGAACAGCTTACGTGGCTTTAAAGGCGCACCAGGAGCGTTCGAGGGAAGAGAACCGACGGAACCAAAGACACTGCGTGTAGGCCGTTGTGGTGTCACTAGGCCGGCCTGCACGAGCTGTTTCGGCATTTCGGGGCTGTAATTTACATTAAAATTCACAACTTCTACGTTCTCGTCATTGTTGAACATATTCGCAATATTGCGACCATTACGCACCATATTTTTACGCGTTTTGTTATTCATTCGATTGATGCGCGAATAGGTAGCTTGTGATTTCTTAGGAGCGTTCATAGTGGCGTTTCTACTAATACGCTACATGAAAAATTGACACATAGGGCACGACTATCGGATACACACAAGAGTAAAGATGACACAGCCAGGCGATTTTAGCTTTATTGAGAGCAGCATGGATCGGATGATGTATGAGGATATGTATACAGCGGTATCAAACGCTAACGCATGGGAAGAAATCAAAGCGGATCCAGGGGAAGGAGGATTTATGTTCGGCGCACAGGATCTTGTTTCCAAAATTTCATCACATCTTAACGATCGCGTAGGACATAGTGGAGCATCCTTCGCGTACACACTGCGTGTCATGCAGTCTATTGCGAGACAAGGATGGAATGTGTTCGTAGAAACCCATAAGTAGAGTTGCAAAAATCGTTGCCGATTTCTGCGTTTTTTTTTGGTTTTTGTTTTGTAAGGCATCTACTCGCTATAGGCCTCGATGAATGTGTCTAGGATCTCGTAAATGGGCTGCGTCTTCATGTCCGCACGGAATTCCTTCGCCTTATCGACGGAGACTTTATGGAAGCGCGTGTCGCTGCGCACAAAGGTAGGAACTGTGATGAGATATTGGAAGAGCTTTTCGATGTAGGACAGCTTGGTAGGCATGCTTGTCTTGCCAATCATATCCAGGAGGCGCTTGATGAGTGCTTTGTCTGCGGGAAGTTCTGTGCCGTCCGCAGAGACAGGAAGTTCCACGCCGTCTGTCGAGGCAGGAACACAGATGTCACACTGGCACAGCGGCACATGCTCATCTGGCGTTTTCTCTTCGGCTTCGATTTGCGCGTAGTACTCATCCTGGGCATTTTCGTAGTAGTCTTCATACTCTTCCTGGTCTCCGCACCAGCGATAGTATTCGTCGCGGTCGTCCCAGGAATCGTAGCGGTATCTGTGGCGTCTAGGCATCTTAGAAAGGAAAGGGAGGAAAGAAAGGGGGTGTCTCGTGGGTTGTCTCGTGGTTTGTCTGCGCTGTAATCACGTCCCGCAAATCCACTCCCATAGCATTGTAGCTTTCAATTTTTTGATAGAACCCGTACGTAAATTGAAAATCTATTCCAAAAAGTAGCATGTATTGAATTATGTAGGGAGCATAGAATCATCTTCTGGCATACGCCATAAGGCTTCATGGAATTCCCAGATCGCATTCCATAAGGAGGCAAGGAATGTGTTGTGATCAACATCTTCTTCCACAATCGTAAAGAACGTCATTTGTAACCTGTATATCAAACAATATGTATTTAGAATTGTCATTTTTTCCCTACGGGTTGTACGCAGGGCAAAAAATTGACATTTAAAGCCGACCATAGACAATCGGTATAGGAAAATGGCAACAATCGGTAACAAGGGTTCAGACGTCTACGAGAATACGGGAGATCCTCGCGTGGATCTCAGCGTCAAGTGCGTACGGAATGCGCCAAAGGACGAGATGCGCACGGGTATCGCGAATGTTCTTGCGCTCGACACGCAGGAAGCGCTGGAGGATGCCTATGTGATGGCATTCCATACCCGCAATGTGCGTGGTGGAAAGGGAGAACGCGATCTCTTTGATGCCATGTTCGAAGAGCTCCATGCGCAGGACAAGGAGCTCGCGGAGGAGCTCATGGATCTGATTCCACACTATGGGTGCTGGGATGACATGTATCGCATGCTTACCAAGAATGCGGGGCTGAAGAACAAGGTCGTCGATCTGACGGTCAAGCAACTACGCGAGGATCGGGCTGTGATTGATTCTTCGGAAGAGAAGGGTATCAGTCTTTGTGCCAAGTGGGCGCCGCGCGAGAACAAGATGCCTGTATTTGCGCAAGAGATTGCTGCGAAGCTCTTCCCTACGCTATCTCTTCACAGCGCGAAGATGCGTGCGTATCGCAAGTACGTTTCTGCGCTCAATGCGCGCGTCAAGCCGGTCGAGACGTACATGTGTGCGGATCGCTGGTCTGAGATCAAACCGGAAACGGTGCCTGGTCGTGCGGGCAAGATCTACAATCGCGCCTTCCTGAACCTTGCATCGACCTACGGCAACAAGCGCCCTGGCCCCATGCTTCGTCTACCGGAAGACGAGGAGCGCATGCTATGTCGCAAGCATTTCGAGGAGCACTACGCAAAGGCGGCTAAGGGGGAGGCCAAGGTCCATGGATCCGATACGCTCTTTCCTCACGAAGTCGTGAAGAAGGCGTCTCTTGGTGATCATCTGACCGAAGAGGAGAAGAACCATCTTCGTGGCGTCTGGCGTTCTATGGTCGAGAAGGCGCGCTCTCTAGGCGGCCTTGGCAAGAGCATCATGATGTCGGACTTCAGTGGCTCGATGCAGATGAGTAGCGCCGGCGACACGCCCTATTGGGTCAGTATGGCACTCGGAATCCTCGGTGCGGAAATCTGCGCCGATGAGTTCAAGGGCAAGCTGATGACGTTTGACTCCAAGCCAAAGTGGTTGGAACTTAAGGGCTCTGATGTGATCGAGAATGTGGGCTATGCGATCAAGAGTCGTGCTGGACAGGGCACGAGCACGGATTTCCAGGCCGCGATGGATCTTGTCTTGAAGACACTGAAGGAGAAGCGTGTGAAGCCTGGACAAGAGCCTGAGAATCTCATTGTTCTCACGGACATGAACTGGGATCAAGCCGCCTCTTCGAGCGACTATGGGGCTTACACGGGCAACCGCTATCGTAATCACGTGAAGACGGATCCTTGGCAGACGCACGTAGAGATGATCCGTGAGTCCTTCAAGCGTGCGGGCGAAGACATGTGGGGTACGCCATGGCAAATGCCCCGCATCGTCATCTGGAACTTGGCGGCGAGCCCAAAGACAGATTACCATGCGACCGCAAGCACTCCTGGCGTGGCGATGCTTTCCGGCTGGTCTGCGACACAATTCGAAGTCCTAATGAAGGAGGGACCTCGCCAGATCACTCCTTACGAGATGCTTCGACTCGAACTTGACGATGCCAAGTACACGAAAATCCGCGAGAGAATCCGCGCATTCCAGGCCAAGCGGTCCAGCGAATCATCTACGGAGGCTAGAAAATTGACGGCTGGCGTTTCGGTTTAAAGCCAGCTCGTGTGGATATCATTGTGGAAATGTGTTGGATGTCCATCGGTGTCGGCAAATCGAGCGGAGCCTGTATAGGTTCTCTACAGCAATCATTATTATTCAAAAATGATTATTCCTCCTTTCTGGGTGTTAAGGGTCCATACAGCAATAAAATCATTTAGGTTATGATTACTGGACCCTGTTTCTCTGTGCTGTAGTTATTAGTTAATTTCTATTCTCTCCTCTCATATATTGTGTTATGTTACCATAACACAAATCGCCTACAAGACACATACCTTCGCTAGTATCTATGGTTTCATACAGCAACTCCTTATAAATTTGCTTAAATTTAACTTTACTGAAACCAGCTTTAGCGGATAGTGTGTCCTTGTAGGTGTAAGGAATCTGTGAGAACGATGGTGTCGAAGAGCCTAGGGTACAACTTAAAACTGGTTGTATGATGCGATGGGAATGTTGTGGTGACCCCCATAACAGGAATTCGCGCCTGCTTATTCGACACGTGGTCCTTCGTTCGCAATCTAAGATTCCATACAGCAATTATAATTTCAATAATTTGACTCCAATGATCCCTACAGCAATAATCAAGTTAATGCCAGTAGCTATTAATAGTGGATCGTGCTCTTCGTAATGAAGAGGCCCCCTGTGAATATGGTGTGAATGGGAACACGCGTGCCCCATGACGCACGTAATCCAAGTTCGATTCTTGGTATTCACGACAAACCTAAAACACTCGTGTTTTTCGGTCTAAGCAATCAAATCGTATTTGATTACTTAGAACATAATGGAGGAAGAAGAGGACATGTCCTGGGTAGGGACAAGTGTAGTAGAAGAATATGATGGAACATGTCCGTGTTTAATATGCGGCGAAGGGCCTTACAGAGAAGCGGAATATCATTTGTTTCCAATCTGCGGGTGCGGTCGATCATGGTATCACCCTGCTTGCTCAACACAGCTTGTAAAATCTGCGTTTGGTGTCTGTTGGATAGAACCATTAATATGTCCGTATTTTCCAGGATGCTTTTCTAGCGAAGCAGGGAAAACGGTCGAACAAGAAGAAGAGAATCAGGAAGAAGATGTAGGAGATACAGAACATTCGGAAGAAGAGGACGAAAAAGAAGACGTGGAACTCCAGCAAGCGATTATGAAGATTTTAATGTTAACTATGGTGAAGGCGGCAAGCTAGGCAAGTGGATGCCGAGTGTTTTTGTCCATCCTATTGAGGGGCCGCCTGTCGTAATAACCGGTCGCCACCAAAGTGCCGGTATAGGTTCAAGCGAATCACGAATTGACTGTTTGATACGCAGGTCTTCTAGATACAAATCACCAAGACTCAGACGATTCGATGTAAGCAGCAAATCGTTGTAGGATAAGGCAGGGATATTTGATTCATTAGGATTTACTGTGATTCGAACATTGATCTTCGCATCATATTTATATTTCATAAACACTGTATCGGCAGTTTTCATAGCATTATGATTTCCTGTCATGGCCATGGAATACATGCCGCGCAGCGTACTGTCTCCATGGATCGCCCAAGGTTCCACAAGAAGCGTGTGACCAAATGGTATCGTGACCGCAATGAGTTCCAAGCCACCAAATGTTTCTGTACCAAGAATAACATATCCACTACATTCTTCAGACATCGGTGTAATGGCCTGTATAAATTCATGGCGTTCAATAAAGATTCCGCTGCCAGACATCAAGTAATCCTCGACATATCGCTCGCCATAATTGTATGTAACGGTACGAAGTTTGTGTTGTGCGTGTGGATACATTTCCACGAGAGCCTGGTTGAACTGAAACGGAATATGGTTGGGTACAACTTGCGCACGAAATCGCGACAGATCGTACATATCCCCTTGTACAAGTGGGAATGCGAGTGTTTGTTCTGGAATGGTAAGAATACCTGGCTTGTCAAACAAACTATCGGCCTCGATTGTATTCCCTGTAATGGTATTTACAAGATCATGTCTGTATTCGTCGTGTCCAGGAATCCAGTCATAGTCTCGTATTTTTAATACATAGGAATCTGGGAGTGGTATCCGAGCAACTGTATATCGTTTGGATTCTCCGTGATCACGATACACTGGTAAACCATCTGAAAGAGTGATGGTATGACAGTGGGTTGGATCCAGAAATCCGAAATAGTGATGGGGGCCGGACATGGAGGAGCGAACATCGAGTTGTCCGTCGCGCACGACGCCACGAGCCGCATGTAAGTTGTACAGGTTGGATAGGGTTCGGCTCGCGAATTCACCCGTGAGAATTTTACTGACCGTTTCATAGTCCTTACAGACACGCGTAATCAGGGCGCTATTTGGCTGATCTTTATGACCTTTGAAATAGATAAGCCGCTTGGCTTCCTTTGACGTTACAATAGACATAGTTATACTGCGCATTTCATGGGATTACAAATCAGTATCATTTTTTGTCGAGTCATATCCCACACAGTTTAATGACTTTCACAATATTCGGATCATCCAGAGATACGGCGTCTGTTTTTGCCACGTAATGCCATTGGTTCACATTATCAGCGTTGTAGCTTGTTTCGGGGGAAGGCATATAGGTGCTTTTATAAACCGGTTCGCGCACCATTGCTGACCGTGAATGTTGGCATCCCATGGTGTCTAAAGTTTCTTACATCTGTAAGATATAAAATGTCCGCAAATGAGATATCATTGGTCGTTTCGGAAGAACAAGGCAATGATCAAGAACCAAAACGGCTGGAGGAGCTGCCGCACAAAGAAGAAAAAGAGAACGATATTGTTCGAAGTCCAGAAGATATTCCTGCGCATCCAACATCAACTTCTCTGAATCCACTTGTTCCAAATGAAAAATTGTCGTATCGATCCGTGGAAGCCATTATTCGGAAAATTTATACCGATCCACAAACGATGCAATCTACAGCTCTTGATATTCTAGCCATCTATCTGAAAGGGCAAAAAATACTCTATACAGAAGCCAAAACGTTATGTGAGCAACGCTTGTATGCCCTCATGTTACCGGCAATTCTTGTATCCGCCGTGTGTACGTTTTTGAGTTTACAGCTCAAAGAAAATCCAGATGGTGGATTCATTGTATCTGTTCTGAACGCCTTCAACTCCTTTTTACTAGCAGTTGTTACCTATTTGAAATTGGATGCCAAAGCGGAAGCCCATAAAACATCGGCCTACAAATACGACAAATTACAGAGCTACTGCGAGTTTAATTCTGGAAAGACGCTCTTTTTCAATGACGACAAACAGGAAATTCTAAAAATTATCGAAGAAGTCGAAACAAAGGTCAGCGAGATCAAAGAAACGAACCAGTTTATTATACCGGAACGGATTAGGTATACCTATACCTATTTGTATGATCGCAATGTATTCTCGGCCGCAAAGGAGGTTCAGTACAAAGAAATGATTATGATTAACGACTTGAAAGGCACCATCAACGCATTAATTGATATGTATAAATTGCCTGAAACGGAAAAGCTGCGAAAGGAAGTCTTGGATCAGGAAAAGAAGCAAAATCAGATTATCAATGATATCATCTTGCTGCGCAACGAGTATACGACGATTGATCGGTTGTTTAATAAACAGATTGCGGAAGAGATACAGAAATCGCGGCGCCGGTGGTTCAAGTGTATGGATTGGTTAAAGAACTAGCCAACGATAGAGTGACGTAAGAAATCCTTCATTTGGGTTAGCCCATTTGTCAAGTGCCGTAAGAAAGCCATCCGTTGGGTGAATAATATAGCCTTGTGTTTTTACCTTTTCGAATATATAATCAAGCGAATCTTGTACACTCATATTATGCACTCGTATTAAATATGCAGCAAGAATAGTAGGAGATCGACTTACACCAGCGAGACAATGAACTAATACAGCACTATTATTCTCTAATACATTTGTAATAAATGCCGTTGTTTCAGCAAAGTAATCATAGATCGACACATCTTCACGATCATTAAGCTGAATACATAATGTTTGTATACCGAGTTCAGTCATAAGCGGGGATTTACTATCCTCATTTACGACAGAAATTATATGAGTAATATTATTTGAACGTAAGAATTCTCTATCATACGTAAAACCAATAGAACCGAACCAAAGATTCGGTAAAATTGCGGTCATTCTGATATTCGTTGTTATATATACACATATTTATCAATTTTTCTATAATCATATATTCTCTTTATGCTCCGGTCACATAGTGCGTTTGCCAAGACCAATAAAATCATCCGGACATATTGGGACCATAGTATAGTGGCAGTATTTTCGGTTTGGGTCCGAAAGAGGTGGGTTCGATTCCTGCTGGTCCCCGCCTAACGTTTTTATTGTTAACTTACACCGTAAGCTACCAATAACAAAATTGATCATTGTCGCCTAGTATGTAAGTCAAGCATAAAGAATGGAATCTGAAACGCAGTGGAAGAAACAGAAAGCGGAAGACGATGAGAAACGCCGTTTGTTCATGTATGGTGCCGGCGCAATCCTCATCGGATCTGCGACAGCCTTTCTCTTCACGCGCTACAAGACATCCAAATCCAATGAATGGTTAGTCAAAACGGGCATCCTCGTAAACGACATGCAGATTGGAAAGAAGTTCTTCCAACTTCCGTTCCAGAACATTCAGCGCATCGTCGTAACGCCCACCAACTATCAACTCAACATCAACAGTATGAGCAAAGAGAAAATGGAATTTAAGTTTCCCATTGTCTTTACGATGGGTCCGAAAGTCGATGAAGAATCGCTTACAAAGTACAGTCGGTTCATGTTGAATCTGGATGACAAAGATACCGTCATCAAGGGGATCATCGAGGGTGAAGCGCGTGCCTTGGCTGCCAACATCTCGATTGAAGAAATCTTTGCGGGCCGCAACGAATTCAAGAACAACATTATCAATCACGTACAGCCCCAACTCGATCAGTACGGGATTGCGATCTATAATGCGAACATTGAAGAACTCCGTGATTCCGAGTCCTCGAACTACTTCAAATCACTCGCACTCCGTATCAAAGCGGAAGCGGAAAACAAGGCCAAGGTCCAGGTTGCGGAACAAAACAAGCATGGTCAGATCGGTTCCAAGGAACGGGAAGCGGAAACCCGTCAGCGCATTGCGACCGTCGAATCCGAAACGATGATTATTGAAAACCAACGAAAACAGGAAATGCTTAAGTCCGCCGCGGATTTGGAGAAGACAACTGCGGAACAGGAAATGATTATCAATCTGGCAAAAATCCGATCTCAGAACGAATCCGAGAAAATCAAAATGGACATGGAATGCGAAGTCGAAGCGAAGCGCCAAAAGATGGAAGTGGAACGTGTTCGAGCCACAGAACTTTCCAAGACACTCGTGGAAGCAGAAAAAGTACAGAAAGAAGCCGAAGGGTACGCGAATGCGCAGAAGATCAAGGCGGATGCTATCCTCTATGCGAAGATGAAGGATGCAGAAGGTGTTCTTTACGCAAAGACGAAGGAAGCGGAAGGTCTAGCAGCGATGTATGAAGCACAGAGCAGCGGTATTCACAAGCTAGTAAGTTCCTTTGGCGGCGATCGACAATCCTTGATCAGTTATATGATGCTCGAAAAGGACCAGTTTACAAAGTTGGCGGATTCCAGTGCAAAGGCCATCCAAGGACTCCAACCGAAGATTACAATTTGGAATACGGGCGCAGAGAAGGAAGCCTACAGTGGCATTGCCAATCTTGGCAAATCTCTTGTACCTATGTTGGATACAATTAAGGATCAGACAGGATATGCGCTTCCAGATTGGTTAATTAAAGACGGCACTTCTTCCGCAAAGAAGGCGCCGGAATTACGCTAAAATAAACGCTGTGTGTAGACTATTGAATAGTTCTTCAAACAGAGACGACAAAACAAGGATTCGAACCTTGGCGGGGAGACCCCACATCCTTAGCAGGGATGCGCTATAAACCACTCAGCCATTTTGCCTAAGGGTGCGTTATCCAGCCCAACGTTCACCACACTGTGTCCGGATATATTTTAGGAATAAATCAAACGCATTAGTCTAAAAATACGATAATTTTGAAATCAGTTTACGCCCTTTTTCAGATTGAATAGGAATAGCATCCAAATGTTGTTCAAAAGACAGATCTACAATACAACCAATTGTGGGCTGACGTATGATTGTATCATAATCGAAATGAACTTTTCGTACATACGCAAATCCTTGTTTTATGAGTTTCTCCAACGTTTCTGGATTCTGTAAATCATGCGTGTAGGCACGTTTGATTTGAAATTTTTGGGCGTATGTGGTCATATCTTTATGTATATAAGAAATATATCTTTTAGATCACAGATAATTTTAAAAATCCACTATAGAGAAAGATGAGCAATAACGCGAATAACGCCAATGTCAATAACAATGGCCGAACTGTATTCAAATTCGATGGAGATTTTATGTCCATGGATGGATATTTATTCTATGTTCCCGATGATAATCAAAGTGTACAATTTGAATTCCCGAATGGCAAATTGGGTCCACTCGTGCGTGTAATCCCAAAAGGCGACAAAGGGGATTATCCATTTGAATTAACACTCCCGATTGAACAAGTTAAGGAAATGCACAGAATGTTAACGGATGAAACTGCTGGGAAATTTGTATACACAATTGATACTTCAAAACCTTACGCAGGCCCAAATGCCCCAACACCAAATATCAATCGTCCTCTGAACCGAATCAATATGGCAAATCGTTTGGGCACGAATGTAGTTCCAAGACGCTATAACAACAATAACAACAATAGCAACAATAATAACAATAACAATAACAATAACAATAACAATAACAACAATGGCAATGGCTTTAAATTAAACATAGTTGCTACTGCTGATACCGAAGATGTTCCAGAAATGCTTTATTTCGGCGGTATATTTGAAGTAGAACGTACACCAACTGGAAAAGTTGGTCGATGCTTCAGCGATGATGGTCAATCCATTAAATTTTATTATACACCGGAAACGGATGAATTGCTGCCAACAATCACGGTAGTAGCGTACACTGATATTCAGCACACTAGTCTTTCGGAAGAATCCGACTTAACGCTTTCGGACGATGATGTTAAAAACCTCTTGGACAATGCTGAGGATGCTGCGGACTATGATGGCTATTTTTATTTAACTATACGTACTGAACTCCTTGATAACTATGGGCTTACTGGTGGCAAGCGTAAGGCCAGAAAAACACGCAAGACTCGTAAGGTGCGCAAAACCCGTAAGGCCAACAAGGCGCGCAAACAAACTCGCAAGGGTCGTAAGCAATCCCGTAAAGCGCGCAACGGTCGCAAATAAACGTTAAACATACATTTCATGTCTACCATAAAGTATAGTAGGAATGAAATAAGAAATTGGAAATTCAGGGAATCGAACCCTGTACCTCTTGATTGCGGATCAAGCGCTCTACCATATGAGCTAAATCCCCAGCAGGCCTCGAAAGGCAGCAGCACATTGATACGCACCCCACCTCTCAAATAGAGAGAAGCGCCTACTCTTTAAATGGCGGCAAAAAGCAAAGTTGCTCAGTTTACACTGTACGGAAATTCAAACAAAAATTGATCATACTTAACCCGTCTTGTTGCCAGTGTGAATGCCTGTAGTATAACGCGATACATACGAATACAGTCTTCCCTTCCTTTCCTTTCTTCCTTTCCTTCCGTTCCTAAAAATGTCTACTCGCACCCGTACCCTTTCAGCCAAAGATATGGCCAAGTTGACAGAGGATGTCAACATTCTGATTGCGGCCTATGAAGAGGCCTACACTACCTGGTTCAATAAGGCCGCCGAGCTTGGTGCGCCTCGAGAGCAGCTGCCCGAAAAGAAGGCTGTCCGCAAACTCGTGGCAACCGGTACCAAGGCTGTGCTGGACACTCACCAGAAACGCAAAGACGATGTCGAGCGCTCCCTCTACTTTCTTCCAGCATATAGACGCAGGATCGAAGAGCCTGATGTCGAGATCCTGGCGAACCGACTCAGTCTAGCCTACATGCGCTTCTTCAGTCTCTACTGCGATTACCTCGAGTCAGAGCGCATGACCTATTCGGAGCTGCGGAGTCGCTTTGGGTAATGGCATCCACCTCTAGCTAGGGCTTTACACTAAAATATTATTAAAAAAACCGAATAAACATTTTTCACGTTTCATATAATATATGGTCTAAAATAATGCCCGTAGCTTGATACAAACCCTCCGTCAGATTCAGAAAAATTGATCTTGGAAAATTGACACACGATGTTTGACGTGCTGGTTTACATTCTACGATTAACAGTTTAAGCGCACAATTCCTTCCTTTCCTTCCTTTCCTTCCTCTTACAAAATGTCCCTCCGTCGTTCTTCTCGTATTGCCGAAAAGGCCCAGAATCCTGTGTCCGAAGTCGTCGCCCCTGTAGTTCCTGTGACTGCCCCTAAGAAACGCATTGTTGCAAAGCGTGAAGTTGCTCGCCCTCCTCCAGTTATGCGTGCTCTTACTGCCGAAGAAATGGCACACGATCTCGCCCTACGCAAAACAGTGCTTGCGGAAGCCATCGAAATCCGTAAAGCACTCGGTCAGGCTCGTACTACCGAAGACTTTCATGTATGTCACGATCGCGCCGATACTCTTTGGCATATGGCACGTGATCTCCAAGGCAGTGGCATGGACGATTTCTTTCTTACTGACTGCTACCATTACTGTCGCGATGCCAAGCTAGGTCATGAAGATCATAGTTCGGCGATTCGAAGCATCAAATACTACATGAGCGCTATTCAACATCGTATTACCAGTCCGCCTACCTCGGTTATTGTCCATCCCTAAACACTAGAAAAACACTCTGAAAATACCTCAAAATTCGTGGGGCCGCTTCGGCGGTTTTTCACTATCGCACCGCCTTCTCCAACTTCCAAACAGGCAAAGACAATCTTCTTGAATCGCCCTGTCCAGTTCGCAAGAACTTCCTTGAAGAGCTGTGCGACATGTTGAGGAGGATTGTGCCACGCACCGCATCCAAGAGCTCCAAGAACTAAGGCATCGTGCCCCTTTTTGTATCCAATCTGCATAATCAGTTCAATCTTCTGTTTCAAACGCTCACTATCCGATTCACTCAGCTGTCCATCGACGAGTTGTGGATTATGGATACCAGGTAATGCAATAAACGCTGACTGCCAGACAGCATCTAAAACAATATTATCATTGTCTTCTGTATCGCGGAACACAGTTACGCCAGGACTATATACAGCCTCGTTATCCAAAATAGGATAAAATTCGTCCTGTAGGAGGGTTTGACAGAGATTCGTGCGACGGAATAAGGATTCTTCCTGCGCTCCAGATCCGGTTTCAACAGATCCGCCGGCGAATCGATCATCGGCAAAATTCAGAAGCAAAGGATTGAGTCCAGCATCTTGTAGTGCTCTTCCAGAAACAATGGTATCGATGTTTTCCACTGTAATCTCGGTCGCATCAAAACGCTTCTCCGCTACAAATGCCGGATCGTACACGATCTTTTCACTGGGCTCCACAGGATACTGTGACGCTAATTCTTGGGTTTCCTTCCAGATATCTGTGCGCCAAACAAATATATTATCGGCTTTACCGACATGAACGGTTGGTTCTTTGTCTTCGAAGCGCACAGTATACTTGGACTTCTCTTGCTTTTCTTGTTTTTCGGCGGTCTCTAAGAGCGGTTCTTCTGCCACCGGCTTGTCGTTCGCTGGTAAAGGCGGCCAATACCAACGAACGGCAACGCAAATCACGTCAATAAGAACCAAGAAAGCAAATACGATTTTCGCATCGACAAAGTCACGGTAGAGATCGGAGAACAGAAAGACAGTGCAAAGTGCGTAAGCGGCGAGTCCAAGAAGCCATCCGCGGGACGAGCGTTCAAGGAGATAGAGAAACATTTGTAAGAAGTACAGGGATTTTGCGTTTTGTCTAGGACCGCAAAGACATCGATATGAATAGAATACATGCTAACGCAAGCAATGACGTGGTTAAAGAACCCGAATGTGCGCATCGGCCTATGGATAGGCATTGTCTGTCTAGCCATATACATAGTATACGAGATCTATCAATTAACACGATATCGTCGGAAAATGCCAGAGAAACCCACAATTGTAAGTGTACAGCCAGAAAAACAACCTGTATTTAGCTCAACTGCGGCACCTACGGAAATACACATCGAAGCCGCCGATATCGAATACTATAAAAACGATATGATGCGCGAATTCGAAGAACGTAGTAAACTCTATGAAGATCCGAAGAAGCAAAAGAAACAAACAAATCCGAATACAAGAGAAGCGAACGATATTGTGAATGTCATCGCCAATCAGTTCATAGGAGGATCTCAAAGTGTTCATGATACAACGGTCCAATCCACAATTCGGAATATTTACAAGAATGAAGTTGAGGCAAAAGGCAACGATTCGCTTGAATTGGATCGATCTGTCCAACGCGATATTATGAATTTTGTTAGACAATCGGATCTTCCACGCGATCAGTATGATAAGGTAGAGACAGCATTG
>JACCDP010026320.1_pt1 | contig 21786 bp, 38 predicted proteins | sample 7445841 | NCBI WGS metagenome assembly JACCDP01 (sample SAMN15323441, study PRJNA562643) | freshwater metagenome | isolation source: river surface water | place: USA:Blue River Watershed | collected 2017-08-17
CTATCATACTCATCACCTGCTCCAATATCATAACCAATACCATATGCTTTATCAGCAACTACAAGAGCAAACTTTACAGCAACCTCACGAAAGGCATTATTCATAGCACCAGTCATAACACCAGCACTAAGAGTATTCATTCCAAATTGGGTTCCATCTCCCCAAAGTTCAATAAGTTTTTGTTCAGTCATCAGGTGTTTGTGTGTATGAAAGTATTATAGGGCATCCACAGGGTCTGCGGTGAGGTCAGTGGACAGTTTGGGAAGTGTCCTTATTTGTCGTGAAACCAATTGTAAGCAATCATCCACAATACTCCCCAAGCAGTTCCAAACATAAACCACAAAACATACTGTGGAAAGAACAAAGCAACTAACAAAATACCAAACCAAAGTGAAGGAACATAGATTGTTTTTAGAGATTTGATGTATTTGAGTAGTTTAGTCATAGTTATAATCAGTAGGATAAGAGGAGTTCAGTGATACACTTTCTTGGTGACTTTCCCAACCATTTTCATTACCAATTTCATAAATTGCTTGGGCAAACTCAATAAAATTTTCAGGAGTTCCAAAATATTCAGAACAACTACCATCGTCTTTCAATCCACCCTCTTCAAAGTGAAATCTCACAAGTTCAAGGATTTGTTCGTTAGTCATAATACATCTCCTGTTCATAACAGACATAATCACTTTGAAGATAGTTAAAGAACTCTCCGTCTTCACTTCTCATAGTATAGCACCATTCATCAAAGATTTGTCCTATCCACCACCAACCAGAATGGAGTTTCTCAAAGAAATTCATAGGACGATTGTAGAGTTTCATAATACCTCATCATTTACTTTACGCATCGTTGCTTCAAAGATAATGTCTCTTTCCAGTTCTTGTGGTGTTGCTACTTGGAGATAGGTTTGATACTGATACTCGTTGAGGTCTTTGGATGGAATGTATCCTTTGTATGAGATGATTTGTTGAATTGCTTTTTTGGTTGGTTCTTCAAAATCTTCTTTGAAGTTAAACATCAGTCATTCTCCAATTCTCCATCAAAGTTGTTTAGATACTGCCAGAACCAAATTCTATTTACTCTCTCTTCACTATTATCACTATTAAGGTGTGGAAACATTAGATTTTGCCAAGCACAAAAAGTCCATTCCCACATTCTTTGTCTCAACCAGAATTGTTGAAGTTTATATGGAAGTTTCATTCTTGCCACCCCTCAAAATATTCAGTAAAGAAATGAAAACTCAAACCAACCTTACCAAGTTGAAAATCCACTCCAAATAAAGAATTAGTAAAGAATGAGAATAGGATATGTAATCCACCATCACTAAAAACTAAACGACTGGGATTTTCATAATGAACCCAGAGTAATGTTTTATTGTTGATGATACCAAACTGCCAAGTGCGGTCAGTTTCACCATCATCCCAAACTTTTAGGTTGTACTGATAGGGTTTCATTCTTCATTCTCCCAAAAACATTTCCATTCTGCCTTGTCGTCATCAGTCATTTCTGTAATCTCAAAACCACTCACATCTGATTGACGAAGACAAAAATAATCAACAATTGTGTTTGCTATATCATTTGCCAGATAATCACCAAAATCTACGGAATTACTCAGTTGAGACTCTGAATGAGTAGCAGGATTGAATTTCACACAGAAGGTGATTTTATATCCTTCAACACAATCCTTTGAATAACGCAGTGCCTTTTTGCGTTCTTCAATTTGCTTTTCAAGTTGTTGAAGTTCTTTGAAAGAAAGTTTAGAAATGTCAGTCATTTGTTTTTACGATACCAGTCAAGATTGCGTGGAAGTAAAGTCATCAACTCAAAATCAAATTGAAATCTTTTGTATCTGATGAAGAACCCAAACAAATTACGAGTGCTAATTGTCAAAGAAATTTCTGGGATGATTTTATCATCTCCATAATCATCCCACTGAACTGTAATGTCTAGCAGAGCAAACTTGGGACATTTGAGAACTTGGAACATCCACTCCTTTCCATAGTCCTCGTAGGTTTCATAATCAAAGAGTTTCATTTCACAATTCTCCAATTTTGATCATTAGTTTTATCAAACCAAAAGAAATAACGTTTATTGATTGAGGCAAGAAACATTTGATTATCAGTTTCTTGTTCTACATAACACCCGTGAAGATTATCCATCATATTTGCAAACCGATTCTTTGCTTTCTTTGAAACAGGTTCTACATTTACAATCTTACGTTTCATTTTAGTTTGCAACTTGAGTTCCCTGAATACCATAGTATTCTAGCAGACTCTTGTGCTTTTGGGGAACCTTGAGGACACTTTCAGAAGTGTCACATTGAATGGAGAATACCAGAGTCGAACTGGTGATTGATGCTTGCAAAGCACCTGTTTTACCACTAAACTAATCCCCCGATGCCCATAATAGGAGTCGAACCTACACTGTATGGATTCTAAGTCCACCCTCTCTGCCAGTTGGAGTATATGGGCAAACTGGGGTGACAGGATTCGAACCTGTAACCTAGATGTTAACAGCATCCCGCACTGCCGTTGTGCTACACCCCAATGAAATTAAGATTGCTTACAATCTAACATATATTCAACTGTATTTGCTACATCATTCATAGCATCACGAAGAAATGGTCGTTGCCCTGACTCTTGCCTACAAATTGGTCTAGTATTATCAGTGAGAGTCCATCTCCATTGTTTCATATCAAAACAGTACCAGAGATTAATTTTCATTTTTTTGATACTCTAGTTTAACCCAATTAAGAAGTGCATTTGCTTCAGAAATTTTACTATCATCAAACTGAGATTCAGTTCTCAGTTTCATAACATAATTTTCTAATGCTGAAATAGCAATTTCCCTATCTTTTTGTGAAATTAATGACATAATGAGAATGATAATTTGGAGATATTTATTCTCCAATCGGAATGACAGGATTCGAACCTGCGACATCTCGCTCCCAAAGCGAGTGCTCTACCAAACTGAGCTACATTCCGTGGTGGGAAATACTGGATTCGAACCAGTGACTCACTGCGTGTAAAGCAGTTACTCTACCACTGAGTTAATTTCCCTGGCGGAAGGTGGGAGAGTCGAACTCCCAAGGACTTTAACATCTCAACGCTTTTCAAGAGCGGTTCCGTCGCCAATCGGATTGACCTTCCATTTGATGGATTAAGTGTGATATACCTCATAAGGATATAACAAGGACTTAACCTCTATCGTATTATATAGGACATTGTTTTCAATGTCAAGGCAGTTTAGAACTGCCAACGGAAGTGGTTGGATTTGAACCAACGGATGCACTTAAAGTACATCGGGGGATTAGCAATCCCCTGCATTAAACCTAACTCTGCCACACTTCCAATGGAACTAACTGGACTTGAACCAGTGACCTTTCGATTATCAGTCGAATGCTCTACCAACTAAGCTATAGTTCCATAGGTATAAAAAAAGAGGGTCATAAGACCCTCTTGAGTGAATCTTATGCGTTTATTCTATCATTCAGAGATAATGCTGTCAATCCACTCTTCACTCATATTTGCCATAATAGCAACTGCTGCCTCTTGAGAATCAGCATATCCTTCATCGAGAAGGTGTGAGAGAACAACATCATATGCTTCTTTTACCCACTTACCATCCTTCTTAACCATTTTCTTGGAGGTAGCAATCTTTTGTGATCTTGGAGCACCTGGATCTCCACCTGCTGCTGTAGTATTAGCAGAGATGACTCTAGTTGCGTGACCACTGATGCTTGGGGGCATTGCTCTAGAAATTCTGCCGAACTTCTTTACTTTAGGTACATCTGTTCCAGGTCTGAATTTGGCAGCATCAGTATCTTGTTTGAATTTACTGGACTTGCCATAACCTTCATATTCCTTTTCATCCTCATCTTTCTTTGCTTCATCAAGAATTGATTCATCATAAACAGCAGCATACATTTCACGAAGATATTGTGCTCTATTCATTTGAGTTAAACTGGAATTACTGGAATTATTTATACAATTTCATTATTTTTGTAGTTGGTGACTAGTAATTCTGTTTTTACATTGTCATCAGTTCCTTTTCTTCCACGATGAACCATTGAATAACGTAGTTTCCACTCGTTCAAATTATATTTCTTGTACCGTTCAAGTAACCAATCATTCACGTTGTAAGTAATCATAAACCGATGAGGACATTGATCTACGTCGTCTGCGAATCTTTCGTGTGAGAACGAAGAGTGAAGTTTTCGGTCTGTCCCATAAAGAAAATCCTTAATGTCGTAAGGAGGATCAAGAAAAACAAATACGTCATCACCAGCATCATTCATTACTTCGGAATAATCAATGTTAGTGATTTTCCAATTCTTAATGATGTTTGAGTACAGTGGAAGTTTGTCAATGCCAACTAAAGAAAAGTTAGAACGTGATGCCTGAACTGAGAATGTAGAATTCTCAGTCAGACCAGAATAAGAACACTTATTCATCACGAAGAAAGCAATTGCCTTGTCGAGTGGTTCTAAATCACCAATAGTGTGAGCATAGTCATCGAAGAGTTCTTTGTGTGCATTGTCATCACCATTCACTTCTTCTTTGATTGCTCTCAACTTTTCAGATAATTCTAGACCATTATCTCTGAGTTGAATCCAAAAATTATACAAGTAATAATACTTGTCATTCACCCAGATGGGGATTTTTGGATAATTTTGAGATACCATTAAAGAAATGCTTCCACCACCCAGGAATGGTTCACGAAACTCTTTGAAGTCACTCGGAAACCAAGGAGCAAGAGTTTTTAGTGCTTTACTCTTACCTCCAGGATAACGTAAGCAAGTCTTTAATGGAAATTGTTTCATCGATTTTTAATCCAGTTAATCATCGTTTCACGAAGGAGATCAGACAGTCTATCAGGAGATGAAGGGAAAGTAAAGTTTGCAATATCCAAATCAAGAATACTCAGTTCCTGAAGAGGGAATTGTACCATCACACCATCACCTTTGCTGACATAGTATTGTTGTGCGGTTTCACGAGAAGCAATTGCAACTTGAAATACATCACGATCAACAATCATCACAAAGTCAAATTTATTCTCCGTCTTATATCGGTTAAATGCAACCTCAGTTACATCTCCTCGATAGTTCTTCATTTTCACATCTTTACAAGTTCCATTCTTCTTAAAGAATCCTTTTTGGAACTTTGCTTCAATGCGAATAGTTTCTCCATTCAGTTCTAGGACGAAATCTACACCATCCTCGTCAATGTATTCAACTTTGGAGAAACAAGCAATAGCAAGTTCAAATACCTTTGCTCGCAAAAAGTTGTCCGAATTGCTTTTAAATCCCTTGTCAGAGTAAGCATCTTTGACTGCCCCAAAGATAAGATTCCAGTCAAATTCAGTTTCACAGATGTTTTTAAATTCAGTAGTCGTAATCATAAGTTAGATAATTCTATAAGTTAGTTACGATTTGCCCTTTCGGGCAAGTAGGAGTAGGGAGACTTGAACTCCCACGGGATTGCTCCCAACAGATTTTAAGTCTGGTGTGTCTACCGATTCCACCATACTCCCTTGGTAGGACTGCCGAGAATTGAACTCGGTTCACACACTTATAAGGTGTGGGCTTTAACCAATAAGCAACAGTCCCTCGATATGACAATCATAAGGCATCAACCTTGGATTGTCAAGTGCTGGTTGAGGGGATCGAACCCACCTATCTTCGATTATGAGTCGAGTGCTTTCACCAGAGAGCTAAACCAGCAGAAAAAAGAGGGAATCAAAGATTCACAAGAGTCCCATCTTTCCGAAACTGCGAAACAAGTTTGCCGACACTTTCAGCAACTTTAACTTGTTCCCTTACATAAGTCAAGTCATCACACTTGAAAAGATAAACCAGTTCTGGTTTGTAAGTGTAAGCAATGCCGACTTGATTGTTTTTATCATCAAGTTCAATCTTTGCAATAGCAGAAGAATCAGCAAATTCAAGAACTTCCATCGGTCCCTTTCGATTACTTCGTAATCATAGCACGGGTTTGGGGTGCCTGGCAAGGTCAGTGGTCAGTTCCCCAACTGGTTCTTCAGACTATTTAAGTGATCTTCACTGCATATTTTTACAGAGTAACCTGGATAAAATTTATTCACAAGAGTGTTAATGCCCATAGCAGTAATAGAACTCTGACATTTTACCCAAATTTCTTTCTCTTGTACTTTTACGATATGGTCAAATGGAAATTTAGTTTTCATATCATTTATCCAAAAAACCCCTCATACCAGTTGCAGCAACAAAAGACTCAAGACCTTTGTTAATCGGACGCACTTTAATGTAAATCTCATCAGGAACTTCACCAAAGAATCCCTGCAACCAAGGGCACAACCAAACAGGAACACACATCGTAGTATCAGTATAAGTTGTTCCCTCTTCATCAGATACTTCTTTCACAAGAAGAGTATCATAATCAGCAGGTTCCTCAAGGAAGAGAGAAATCTCCACTTCATCACCTTCAATCGGATACTTTCCAGTCTTGAAGTAGCAATGCTCATCAATTGCTTCTTCAGTTCCATTCATCAACAGTTCTTCAACTGTATCATTATGAGAATGGTCAAAGTGATACAAACCATCTTCACGTTTGATTGCTACAACTGTAAGTTCCATTTGACTCTTGTATTTCAAGTATTATAGCACAAAAAAAGACCCCTTGCGGGGTTTAGGGGCAGTTCAAAAACTGGCATCATCTAAATCTATGATTACGAATCTTTCCAGTTTTTAGTGGGTCTTGATAAAACTTTCCATATGAATCACCTTTTTCATTGTAGTCTTGCTTTGCTGCCAATTTAATTCTATTCATTTGCTTTTCATATTTAATCTCTCTATCTCTTTTTTTCTCAGTTTGTCTTCCCTTTCTCAAATTAGATTGACTCTGCTGAAGTTTGAGCATTTGCTTGTTCATCAATTCACCAGGCATTTGCTTAAATGCCTCATCAACCTTACCTGTCATAATTCCAGTCTTTTCAGACTTTTTAGTGCTTCTCTTACCAAACACTTTTTTATAAAGTTTTGCTCTCTTTGCTACTCCAGTTTTCTGATCTTCACCAGACATCACTGCTGTTGGTTTTCCAACTACAGTTTCACCTTTTTTTGCACCTGCTCTCTTGAGATGCTTTGGAGTATCTTTGAGTGCTTGGATAAAGTTTCTACCTCTTTCCATTTGTTGGTCTTTATCACCTTTTCCAACATCACTATCACGATGCATAATATCTACAGTATGAACTGGACCTCTTTTCTTTGCACCTGCTTTTGTTATATTTTTCTTCAAGTCTTTCACTCTTCTTACACTTTCACTTGAAGGTGCAGTTTTAAGTCTAGTCATTCCAGTTGGTGTTTTTCCTGCTGGTTTGTATTTCTTAATTAGATGCTCTCCCTTTGCTGCTTTTCTTGCAGAAGAATGAGTGCGGATGTAATGGTCCTGCTCGGTGCTACCATAATCATCTTCAGTATCTTCACTATCATAAGTTGTGTAGTCTTTTGCTTTAGTTCTCAAATCTTTTGTGGAATATTTACCAGTTCCCTTGAGACCTGCTTTCTTTGCAACCGAAGCAGTAGTTCTTTCTTGCCTTTCCATATCAGCACCACGACCACGAGCAAGAGTTACTTTACCTCTTGTTCTTCTACCACTTCTTTCACCCGTTGAACTTTCTTCAAGTTCATAACATTCTATAATAAATTCGTGAAATGTCTTCATCTTCCACCACCAGATGAACGTGATCTTTGTGCTCTTCTCAATGCAACTTTATATGCTGGAGATGGACCTGAACCGATTGGTCTTTCTCCTTTTTCTCTCTGTTCCTTATCCATCTTCTGCTTTTCTATCTTACCAACACCTCTAAGTCTTCCAGGTGCTGCTGCCCCACTTCCACCACCACCTTGTGGGTGTCTAGTAGCACCATAGGTTTCTGGTTGTCCATACTTATTAAGTGGGTCCTTCATTCCCTGCTTAATTCTACCAATTGCTGCTCTAGGTGATAGTGCAGTTCTTGTTGATTTTTTAACTTCTGAACGACCAGTCTCGGGGTTCTTCACAACTCTACCAGATGTAGAAGTAACAAACAGTGGAGTTTTCTTCTCTCCTTTAACTTTATCCTCTTTACGCATCTCAGTAAGATGCGCTTCTTCTAAGAACTCTCTAAAGGTCTTCATCTTTATGACTTTTATTTTTATTTATTCTTCTTTGCTTCTCTTCTTTGCTTTCTAACTGCTGCTGCAAGTAAATCTCTATGAGAAATTGCACTTTCTCTACTTCCAGGTCCAGATACAATATCCTTTACTTTACCCTCAACTTCATGTGCTCCACCTTTTCTATGCTTTATTCCTGGTTTATCAGTAGGAGTTTTTGGTCCTTTTACTGCCATTAAGTTTCTTGGTTGATGACCATGATAAACACCAATTTTTTTATCACGTTCTACTCTTTCCTTCCATTCAGCATCACTCATAGATCCTTTAAGTTTTGCCGAATGATGTGTTGGTGTAATATGATGTGCTTCGTATCCTTTTCTTTGTATTGTTTTTACTTTACGTCCTGCCTTTTCTCTTTCTTCGGGAGAACTTAAAGAAGCAATTCTTTCTGCTCTTGCTGCTTTCTCTTTAACTCCACCTGCTTTTGGTTTTAATCTCCACTTTGGACTTTCTGTACTACCAGCATTATTAGCATAATATCCAGATGGAATTCCCCCGTGATGCTTTTCTAGTTCTGCACGACTAGAAAAATGTCTTTGTGCTTCCTGAAGAGATGTCTCCTCTACAAACTCTTTAAATGTTTTCATTTTCTTATTTCTGGCAGGATGTGACACTCTTCCACTATCTAAATTTCTGTTTGCTTCCTTTCTTTTAGACATCATTCTAGACATTAGTTGCATTCCAGGACCTTCAACGTGCCCCGACTTAACTAAGTCCTTTGGAGATTGTGCAACATTTGCAGCAAAAGATAATGCTAATAATGCATTTGCTGCTGCATCTCTTTTTCTACCTTCAGAAAGCATTTAGATACAAAATAACCTCTGATTATTTATCAGAGGTTATGATTCAATCACCTTTGCCCTCAAGGGTTTTTACCAACATTGCCGTAAATAATTCCATCTTTTCTGGATGAACTGATGCTGGATTTGAATTTATAGCATTTTTAAGTGCTAATAATTCATTCCATTCATCATTAGAAAGATCTGAAGAATTTGAACGAGATAGTGTCATAATGTGATCCCAGTTTGTGTGTAAATCCTAACATACTATCTAGTATATGACTGCATTCTTAATGAAAACTTCAGGTTTCTGTAAAGTTTTCTAAAGACCCCAAATCATCCTTCAATTCTTTGTCTTTTTTCTTATCGTGATAATAAGACCACAAAGCATTATGAACATCCATTAAATAATCTGCCCAGAATCCTGCAGGATAAATTCCAAGTGCAGATTGAAGTCCACGATGACTACATCCTTCTTGTTCTGCTTTACACATAATATAGCAGATTGCTTCTACCATATCTAGTTTTTCTGATTCAGAAAGCATAAAATACTTTCCAACTGCACGTTCTCGTGCCTCTTTATTTGCTTGCTGAAGATTTTTACAAGCATCAGAGTCCCACCACTCTTGCAGTGAATTACTAACAGTATTCATAGACAATCCTCAATTAACATACAATCAATACAGGACTTCAATTCTAGCATATCTTCGTGAGATAGTCCTTCCAATGCTATTGCGTGTTGGTCACTAAATGCAATATTCAGATTATATACTTCCCCATCAGAAGTTCCACAAGTTTGAATTGGTTTCAGTTTCATTCTTTTTTAAGAGTAAATGTTCCATCATAATTATCAATCCACACTACAGTATCACCTTCTGATACTTTTAGTGCTTCAATACATTCCTTTGGTAAGGTGATAAACTGTTCTCCTGTGATAGGATCTTCCTCTACAGGAATAGTGTATTTGTTTTTATACATTTGCAATTTTTTTTCTAGTGCTTCTTTAAACCAATTTTCAATCCATTCTTGATTTTTATCATTTAGAAAAGACCACATAGGATCATTTTCATCCCAATCAAGTTGGAACGAACCATCTTCATTTTCAGTTACTTTTAGAGAGTCTTGTGTCATATTGAAGTTGCTCTAATGTGTTTTGAAGTTCATAAAGAATATTTGTGGTCTCTATATTTTCTTGCTCTAGTTTTTCAATTCTTTCTTCTAAGAAATTTGCATAATCAAGAATAGATCTAAATGTTTTTTGCATTAACTTACCTTCCAATCCTCCTCATAATAAGCACTTACAACACGATCATCCCATGCAGAAGGAAGATTATGAACTCTTGATTTCAAATGATTCAACTTAGAAATTGAAAATTCCATTATTTCATCATCATGAAGAATTCCATCAAGTAGTTTCCTTTCGTTTTCTGTTCTAGGATATTTGTATGCACATTTATGCATACCATTAGTATTCCTGTAAGTTCTGCTCATTTCTTTACTCCATAAAGATTAAAGTAAGAATTGTATCTCAACCATCTAGAGTAAGATGGTTGTACATCTAGACTAGCACAACATTCCAAATATGACAACCACTCAAACCAAGGAGTTGTATAATCAAATACGTGATATGGTTTAGAGTTTTCCACCTACCTGTCCTTCATAAGTTTGGGATTCAGGGAAACCTTCCTGCCGTCCTTTAAGAATGTAACGGGTTGCTGATATACATTGCTCTTGAGTGAGAGACGTGACCAATCCATTTCCATCTTTGTCAGTTGAGTCCCAGAGTCCATAATATTTTTTCTCAATGTAAAAGCAGTCGTCAATTAGTTTCTTTTCCATTCTTCAAATCAGGATGAGCAGAATAAAGAGGTCCAGGGTAATTGCCAGCAAATTTTTCTTCACTAACTTGTTTTACTGTTTCATGAAGTTGTTTAACTGCCTCAATAGTTTCTGGAGTTTCTTCCCATTTCCATAGTGTCCCATCCTTCTGGGTATAACTTTTCTGAATAGTTTTGATTTTCATAAATTTCTACCTCAACTTTAATTTCTTTTTCATTCCAATGACGAATCACACCTGCCACAATAAAACAGTTCGTCACGAGATATGTAGCAAAGATAATTGTCCTAATTACTGCTACTTGATCTGCGAGTTCCTTTTTTTGATGTGCCTTTTCTCCCAGTGACTTTGCCCACAGTCTCCACAGATGTTCCAGGTTTGACAAAAATTTCATAATCCTTTGAATTAAATTTACACCTTGCTAGATATTTGTCTGCGTGATTTTGATTTTGGAAATAGCAAGTTTTAGTATCCTTCATTTCCTTTCCATCTTTGTGAATAACTTTCACAGGGAACTGATCGTAAGGAAAACTTTGCTCATTAACTTTTTTCATTTACATCATTGTCAATAGTGTTCTGTAATTCTTTAGATATTTCTTTTACAAGTTTAGAATATTTCCTCATCATCCACCATCTGCCGATTGGAGAAGATAGAATTACTGGATGAAATCTCATCATCCAGTAAAGTCTTTCTACTTTTGTTCTAGCAATTTTAGATAGAAGAAAAATGAAATCTCCAACATTTTGATCTATTATCATCATTGTTATGATAATAGCAAATATTGTGAATAATGAGTAATAATAGATCATGGAGTTTTTCTTAAGAAATTTAAGTAATCTATAAGTTGTTGTTTGATAATATCCAGATCATATTCGCATCCTTGACCCTTTGCTCTACCTCTTATTTCTGGATGTACAGTGTGTAGATCTTCAATCATAAGATCTATTGCTTTGCTTTTGGAGTGAGACATAAGTTCTATACTAGAAAAGATTGAAATTAATCAAGATAATCTGTAACATCTACAATTTCCCAAGACAAATCTAAATTCTCAATAAATTCAATCAATTCAAGATCATTATCTGGAATGATGGTTGAATCATCCACAGAAAAACTAGATTCGCACAGTGCTGGACCGTATTCTGCAGGATCGTACAATGTTTGAGAATAGACTTCAACCATTTCATCTATTACAGCAGAGACATAAATCACGTCATTGTCCTGATAGATTGATTCTATGCTTAAGATGCTCATTGTTTTTTTGATTCCTTTTGAATGAACTTTTTAGCAGTATCCATCGTATTATGGACTGATATTTGTTGTCCCTTATTAAGGGTCATAAATTTTTTACCAAATGGAATGATTGCCCATTCCATATTTTTACTTACCCATCCTTGTTCATCCATAGAATTCACCTTGAGTAATCATCAAAATCAACCTCTGGATGAAGAAACTCAAGGTAATCCTCATAGTCTACCCCAAGATACTCAGCAAATTGTTTGAGATCTTCGTGATGATCTTTCAGCATCAGTTCTTCTATGTGTTGAATCATTTCAATCTCCAATTAGTATCCATATCTAGAGATCATTTGATCCATTCGGTCTTCCCTATACTCATCCTCATACTCTTCATTTGGAGAATCTCCCAAATCTTCGTAGATTTCATCTGCATCTTTTTCCAAGAAAATTGTGCTCATAGGAATCTGAATCGTGAGTGGGTATGTTTTTATATAGTCAGGAAGGGGGATTACCCCACTTCCTGCGTCTCGGTTTGCTTAAATTCAGCATCAATCTTGTCATACAACTCAATGAAAGTTGTTTTGGTTTCATCATCAAAACGATTCAGACAAACCTTGATTGCTTTGTCCTTCTTACCGAAGATAGAATATGCCTTGATGATATGAACCAGACGACGAGTGCTGATAACTTCATCAATGCCACCATCGTTGAAGGTCTTACGAATAATCTCAGACCAAGTGCAAAGGTGTTTGATAAAGTCAGTGTGCTCACCAACCATAGGAATTTTAAGAGACTCTGCTACTTTAGTCAAGATTTTAGTCTCAACACTGACAGTAGGGTACTCCTGCTCAAAGGTGATTGGGAATCGTTCCAGAAATGCTTCATTGAGCACATTGGTGCCGATGAAACGACCGTCATCAGAACCTTTACCCTTGGTGTTGGCAGTTGCAATCACGTTGAAACCTGCCTTGGGGACAATATGCTTACCAATCTTTTTGAGGAACACACCCTTACCCTCAAGGACAGATTGCAGACACATAATCTTGTTAGATGCCAGGTCAATCTCATCCAGCAGGAGAATAGCACCACGTTCCATTGCTTCTACCACAGGACCATTGTGCCATACAGTTTCCCCATTCACGAGACGGAAACCACCAAGCAAATCATCAGCATCAGTTTCAATGGTGATGTTGACCCGAATCAATTCTCGACCAAGTTGAGCACAAGACTGTTCCACACCGAAAGTTTTTCCGTTGCCAGAAAGACCAGTAATGAAAGCAGGATAGAATAGACCAGATTGAACAACTTTCTTAATATCCGAAAAGTTACCAAAGCTGACGAAGGTAGCATCTTTGTTGGGAATAAGATTTTGCACGACAGAATTCATAGTTGCCACACCAGGAACCGTATCGGAACCTTCTGCAGCAGGAGAGTTGTAAGTTTCTTCAAGGTCTTGCACAGTTTGCTCCAGATTCCATTTACCACGACCCACCTTGTATTGATTCAGATACTTGGAGAGAGTCGCATAAGAAGTATTCAGTTGGACTGCAACTTCTTTGACAGCATCAGCACCAAACTCAGTGCCATACTTTTCCTTCAGAATGTTGATTGCTTGCTCGGTCATAATGTTAGATTTGGTAGGCATCGGTTTGGTTGATTACTCTGTAATTATAGCACGGAAAAAGGTATAGGGGGGTGTCCAGTGGACAGTCCCCCAGGTGGTCAGGCAACAAGACTGATAAAGGAACCCAAAAGTTTCTTGTTGGTCTTTTTCTTGCCCAACATCTTACTGAAACTAGTTTTGATTTGTGCTTTCGTTGCATTCTCAGGAACCACAAAGTCTTCATCTTGTGCAAGAGAAGATGAAGCAATCACATTGAATTGGTCAAAACCAGTTTCACCAAATTGAACGCAACCGTTTTTACGATAATCTGCCTTCACTTTCTCATAGTTCTCTTGACCATTGCCATACCAACGGTAGCAATTCACGAAATCCCGACTAGGGGTAATTCGGAAGTTGATAAGATTCACAGTGGGGAACCTATCTTTGACCGTTTGCAGAAGGATTTTGGCATAACGAGGGAAGTTATCATAATCCAGAGAAGGATAAACACGACCTGTCTTCCTATCACGAATCGCAGTGCGATTGTGCTTTGTATGTCCAATGAATTCGGGAGAATCAGGATAACGACCCTTACGAGCAACCGTTACAGAATTCTGATAACCCTCACCGTCAGTCAGGAAGATAACATTCACCTTCTGAAGTTTATTCTTTGCCTGAAAGTCAGGAATCAGAGAGTGCAGTGCCATCATACTTTCACCGATAGGAGAACCAGAAAGGTCCAGGTGAGGAGGAACAGCACCAGAACGTTTCTGATAAGAATAGCAAGCACACCAGATGTTCTTCAGTTGCTCATCAAGAACTCGGTTATTCACTTTACTGGTGAAGAAATTCATCAGACGGAAAGTGCTTTCGGGAGAAAGAACACCAGCAACTTTGTCATAAACAGGAGGATGATGTGGTTGCAGTTCCATATAAGAATGTGCATCCAGAGTAAAAGCATACACCTCAAAAGGAATATTCACCTTACGGCAGAACCAAATGAGATTCAGTAATTGCTTGTAAGCATCCAGGATGAATTCACCCATTGAACCAGACCAGTCCAAAATGAAGATGAGACCGTGATTCTTACCGTCAGGCACCACAGAAACCTTCTTAAACAGGTCTTCGTTGAACTTATAGGTGTGGAGTTTAGAAGTATCTAGAACACCCGTGCGAGCAGTGCTGGAACGAGCATACTGGTCAGCAGACTTCTTACATTCAAACTCTTTTACCAGATAAGAAACTTCCTTTTCGGCAGACTTCTTGTAAGTATTGTATTCCTTACAAGCAAAATCAAAAGAATCTTTGTAATAAGTTCCACGAGTGGTATAAAACTCGGTTGCTTTACGGTGAATAAACTCATTAGGAATAACCATTGTCTCAAGATTCATTTTGGGAAGTTCCACATAATGAGTTTCCTGAGCATACTTATCCACAAGGTCTTGAGACTTTTCATCAAAAGAACGAGAAGTCTTGGAAGTCAATTCATCTTTATTGGTTTCACCGTGCTGATTACTTGCTTCCTGACCGAAACCACCACCATTCGGTGCTTCCATAGATTTATTCATATCATCACCGAAGGATTCCCCATCAGTTTGAGACTGACCCTGTGAATCTTGGTCCAGTTCAGATTTGTTCTGACCGTCTTGATTCTCTCCATCTTGAGAAGAATCCGAAGAACCTTCTGTTTTTTCACCTTGACCTTGAGAAGAATCACCTTCACCAGAAGTAGGCATTGCCTGAACCTCTTGCTTTTTATACTTCACATACTCAGTAATTTCACGAGCAAGTTGCAGCACTTCATCAAAAGTTTCAGTCAGTGAAGCACGAGTCAGAAACTCATTCTCTTCATCGTTGAAACAAATGTTATGAAAAGCACCAATCTTGTAATAAAGATTGATTCGGTCAATAAAAGTCAGTTCATCCAGATTCTCTTCCTTAGTGGAGAAGAAGTCATCGTTGTTGAGTTCATTATAACCATTGTAGAAAGTCCGAGACAGACCAGGATACTTTTTCTTCATCAGACGTTCCACACGAACATCCTCAAGAACATTCACGAAATCTTTAGGGACTTCAGGATAATCAACAGTCCAGTCGATATTATCAGTGAAGAGTGCGTGTCCCACTTCGTGACCCACTAGAAGGTCATATACAGTCGCAGATGCTTTATCCCAACTAGGAAGAGTAAGTACACGACGGTCCACGTCGAACATTGCCGTGGGAACTTTCTTGTGCTCGATAATAAGATTCTCAGTTGCCAGACATTTGGCAAGAGAACCTTTGACCTCTAGGTTTACAGGCATCTGGATTGCTTTTGAACTCCGTTCATCATAACAGAAAAAAGGGGTCCGAAGACCCCTACTGTGCCACTATGTCAAGTGTCTCATTCAACTATTATTGGACACTTGACAATAAATAAAATCGTGAATAGGATCACTCTGTCAGGTTTCAAGATTAATTATAATTTTGATTAATTACAGGCCACAAAATATCAAAAGGATTAGACTGAACTTCTGGAAGATCACGAAGTTCTTGTCTATAAGTTGCCCATTGTTCTTTATTTTCAAGTCCCAAATCATAATCACTAATCTGTGTCCAATCACTATCTTTCAACAATCGATTTCTTTGTTCTCTAACTTTATTCCACTGTTCTTCAAGTTCTTGAGTATTATAAGGTCTTACAAAATACTCACTACCATCCCAATCAAGAACTTCTGTTTTTGTATCATATGAAGGTTGAGTATAAGGTCCAGTGTATCCAGCAGCAGTGATTTCTTCTTGTGTGAAAGTAGATGGATCTGTTCTTGTTGATCCATCAGGAAGTCTAATACGAAATGGTAATGGTTGTGGTTTAGAACCTTGATAAGAATATAAATTCATAAGAATTGAAGAGAATATTGACCTAACTCTGGATCTAGATCATTTATAATAAACATTCGATCTAAATTATTTGATAAATGAATACCAAATATGTTACTAATTAAATTTGGATTTCCATATAAATTAATATAATTGGAAGATAGTGATGCAGTAGAGAGGTCAAATGGTGTTGCAAGTTTAATTTGTCTAACTCTTCTACTTGAACCAATTTGTGTGAAATAAATAAATTTTCCATCAGGACTTATATACATCCCACTAGGTGCTAAACCCGTAAGAGCAAATGATTGAACTGTACTATAAATTGATACTTCTGGTGTAAGAGTATTTGGTGATGTTAATGTAATTCTTCGTATAGACTCATTATTATTTCCCGTAAAAAATAAATAATTTCCGTCAGGTGAAATTGCAAGACCTCTTGGAATTCCTTCAAGTGCGTTCGATGGACTCACAAAATTACCAAAAATCTGCAATGAACCAGTTGTAGTGGTTATATCCCAAGGTGTTGATAATGTATATTGCTTAACTGTGTCTGTTGTACTATCAGAAGCATACATTTTAGTTCCATCATTACTTAAAAATATTCCAGCTGGATTTAATGTAGGATAAGCAAAAGTTTTAATCCCAACAGCAGTCATAGAAGAAATATCCCAAGGAATTGTCAAATCAATTTGTTTGATCGTATCTAAAGTCTGACCTACAACATAAAGTCTTGATCCATCAGGTTTGAAATGTAATGCAAGTGGAGCAACTTCTGTAGCAGTTCCTGGATAAACTTGAGTTCTTGTAAGTGTTGAAGTGCCTATATCCCAAGGTGTTGTTAATGTATATTGATTAAGATCTGTACCATTAGCACCAGTTACATACATATTGAGACCATCAGTGCTAAATCCGACACTGTATGGAAATGTTTCTTCTACACCCACATACTTAAATGCATCACAACTACTGACATTCCAAGCAGAACTTAAACCAACTCTCCAAACACGATCATTTGCTTGACCAACAAAAAATAATTTAGTTCCATCAGTACTTAATCCAACTCCACTTGGTGTTGTATCAAAGTTTCCAACAAATAAAGATGTTGTTAAACCAGCAAAAGATGCAGCAGAAACATCATATGGAGTATTCAGTGCATATTGATAAACAATATCATTAGAGGATCCTAAAATATAAACTTTATAACCATTATCTCCAAACCATAATCCAATTGGAGATGGTTCTGCAAGAGCAGGTGTATTTGTTGTAAATCCAACTCCAGAAGATAAATCCCAAGGATTTGAAAGAGAATATTCATTAATATCATCTCCCGTTGTACCAATAACAAACATTTTTGTGCCATCTGGATTAAAATAAAGTCCAATTGGAGTTGCTTCTTGTGTTGTAACACTAAAAGAAGTTTCAAATGTTGCTCTTGAAGTGACTGCCCATCCAACAGAAAGACTATATTGACGAACTAAATCACTTGTTCCTCCCATCACATAAAATTTAGTTCCATCATCTTGTTTGAAGAAAACAGAAAATGGAGTTGCATCAGAGTTGACATTGCCAGCTGTTGGAATAGTTGTAACACCAACAAAAGATGCAGTGGTTAAATCCCAAGGAGTAGATAAATTATATTGATTTATATCATCTCCTGTTGTTCCTACTACATATAAACTTCTTCCATCAGGTTTAAAATGCAGTCCAACTGGAACTGTTTCTTGTGCAGTAACACTTAAACTTTGAGTTCTTGTTGTTGCTGTATTAACTTGCCAAGGAGAAGATAAATCAAATGGAATTACAGAATCAGATGTTTCACCAAGTATATACATTACTGTTCCATCTGATTTAAAATAAAGTCCTCTTGGAGTTCCTTCTCCAAAAATTCCAGATGCAACAGTTGCGGTTACAGATTTTGATGTAATTAAAGTAGCAGTTGTAATATCATCATTAATAATACGATACTGAAAAACTGTATCATTTGCATTGCCCATTACATAAAGATATTGAGTACTGATACCAGCAGCAGGATTTGATGTAATATAAATGTTTTGTGGAGTAGCATCTTGTGTTCCAACAAAGGCACTTTTTACATCCAAAGTTGCAGTGCTTAAATCATATGGTGTTGATAAAGTAAGAGACCATATTGCATCACTATTAAAACCAGTAAAAAATAGTTTAGTTCCATCATCAGAAATAGTAAGGTCTGATGGACTTAAATCATAATCCCCAACAACTGTACTAATTCCCGAATATGATATAGTTCTAATGTCAAACGGAGTAGTTAAATTGTATTGTTGAATTGCTGCAGTAGTTCTTGCTCCAGTATTTGCTGTTGTATATAACCTAGTTCCGTCTTTACTGAAACAGAGACCATTTGGTGTTGTTGTATTTGCTAATGCATTTGTTAGTCCATCAAAAGTATAAGATTGGATATTATGAATTGCATCTTCATAAGAAACATTATCAGAGGGACTATAAACTCCACTTCTTCTTTTTGAATCGGTAGATACCCCAATTAATCCTAATCTTGCCATTAACTAATCTCCTCATATCCTATGATTATGTGAATATCATTAGCAGCACTTGCTTGTGCTCGAATTCCTACATTCTCTTCTAGATAAAAATAAGTTTCTTTTGTGGATATAACTTGTGTTGCGTCTGCTGGAACATTAATTGTTCTGGCAAGATAATAATCAGTTCCGTCCCTAATAATACTTACACTAATATCAGCAGCATTTACTCCATCAACATTTGCTGCAAAAATACTATTAATCTTAAGAACTTTATTACTACCAGTAGCATTAGTGAGAATGCCAGTTACTGCAGTTGTTGATAGTCCTACAACTGTAGTGATACCCGTAATTGTTGTTGGATTTTTAATATTTGGTGCTGCCATTTTAGAAAATCATTCCCATCATTACTGGACTTATATCTGGAGTTGAACTTCCACCTCCACCTGTTATATTTATTGTTCCAATACCTGAAGAAACAGTAACTGTAGAAATTCCTGGTCCTCTAAAGTCAATTAAAGTAACACCAGTTCCCACTGTTCCTCCTGCTGTTGCAATTCCAAGTGTAGAAGGTCCAATTGTTCCTTGAATACCTTGAGCACCTTGACCTGCAAAGAGACCATCTAATCCTTGAATTCCTTGAGTACCTTGAGTACCCGTATTACCCTGAATACCAATTAAACCTTGAGTACCTTGAGTACCTTGTAATCCTTGAGTGCCTTGAGTACCTTGAGCTCCAAGTGTAGCAGAAGAAGTCCAAGAAACTCCAGCACCAGTTGAAATTAAAACTGATCCAGCAACACCTACATTATTATTAAAATCATAAAGACCACCACGAACTCTTAATGAACCAGAAACATCTAATTTTTCTGTTGGATTTGTGGTTCCTATACCAATATTACCAGTAGGTCCAGAATAAACATAAGTATCCCTAATTTCATCAAAAACATAAACAACTCCAGTATCAGCAGTAGCACCTATTTCATCAGAGTTTGCACCAACAATAATAGACTTACCATCAGCACTTATTGCAACTGATTCCCCAAATCTATCACTATCATCAACAGCAAAAGAACCAGTTAAAATTCCTACTTGATTGAATGAGTTTCCTTGCCTTTTAAAAACATATACAACACCAGTATTAGTAGTTGCTCCTATTTCATCACTAGTTGCACAAACAACAATAGTTTTACCATCAGCACTTGTTGCTACTGAAGAACCAAAGAAATCATTACTTTGTGATGCAAGAGAACCAGTAAGAATTCCTACTTGATTAAATGAGTTTCCTACACGATCAAAGACATATACAACACCAGTGTCTGTAGTAGCACCAGTTTCATCGAAAGGAGCACCAACGATAATAGTTTTACCATCAGCACTTGTTGCTACTGAAGAACCAAAAGTATCACCAGAATCAACGGCAAGAGAACCAGTAAGAATTCCCACTTGATTAAATGAGTTTCCTACACGATCAAAGACATAAACAACACCAGTATCAGTATTACCACCAGTTTCGTCATAGGTAGAACCAACAATAATAGTTTTACCATCAGCACTTGTTGCTACTGAAGTACCGAAGAATTCATCTGCTCCAGAAAGAGAACCAGTTAAAATTCCTACTTGACTAAATGTATTTCCTACACGATCAAAGACATATACAAGACCAGTACTTAGTGCTGCTCCAGTTTCATCAGTGTTTGCGCCAACAATAATAGTTTTACCATCAGCACTGGTTACTATTGATCGCCCAAAATTATCATCTGCTCCCGCAAAAGAACCAGTTAAAATTCCTACTTGATTAAATGTTGATGTAGATCCAACACCAACCCGATCAAAGACATATACAACTCCAGTAGACTGGACTGCCCCTATTTCATCATCAAGAGCACTAACAACAATAGTTTTACCGTCAGCACTTGTTGCTACAGGATATCCAAAATAATCAGTGCTTTGCCTTGCAAAAGAACCAGTTAAAATTCCTACTTGATTGAATGAGTTTCCTACACGATCAAAGACATATGCAATTCCAGTTTCAGTAGTAGCACCTATTTCATCACCAGATGCACCAACAACAATCGTTTTACCATCGGCACTTGTTGCTACTGAAATACCAAAATCATCAAATGATTGGGATGCACGAGAACCAGTTAAAATTCCTACTTGATTATAAGTTGATATACCAGAAATACCTAATGCTGAATTTGAAATATCAGAAGCAGATGCATAAGATACTAGATGAGTTCCAGATAGATTTCTTAAATCACTTCCACCACCTACAAATTCTGAAGATGTTGTGATACCAGAAACATTTACATCACCTTGAACTGAAAGTCTTGATGTTGGATTTGTGGTTCCTATACCAACATTAGAAAGTGTATGAATTCCTGCAGATGTTGCTACCCAATAACTTTCTCCTCCTCCACCACCTCCACCAGAAGCACCTTGAATACCTTGAATACCTTGAATACCTTGAATACCTTGAGTGCCTTCACCCCCACCACCTCCACCAGAAGCACCTTGAATACCTTGAATAGAAGCACCTTGAATACCTTGAAAACCTTGAATACCTTGAGTACCTGAACCTGTAGTTCCCTGGATTCCTTGAGTACCTGAACCTGTAGTTCCCTGGATTCCTTGAGTACCTGAACCTGATGTACCTTGAATACCTTGAGTACCTGAACCTGTAGTTCCCTGGATTCCTTGAGTACCTGAACCTGATGTACCTTGAATACCTTGAGTACCTGAACCTGTAGTTCCCTGGATTCCTTGA
>JACCDP011251439.1_pt1 | contig 21784 bp, 23 predicted proteins | sample 7445841 | NCBI WGS metagenome assembly JACCDP01 (sample SAMN15323441, study PRJNA562643) | freshwater metagenome | isolation source: river surface water | place: USA:Blue River Watershed | collected 2017-08-17
CATGTTTATGAAACATAAACTTTGCCTGAGGCTCCCAAAAATCAGAATACACTTTGTTATCGTCACAAACAAACACAGCCTTCATGTTTATTTACATCGTTTGTTTGCTGCTTAAATATACAACGCAAAATACTAGACAATGCTAGTGTCTGGTCAATACTTTCAAGAACGGTGCAAATGGAATCTCGATAATCGATATCCTGTTCGAATGTGGGTCCTCAAAATTCTTGTTCGGAGAGGCGATACAGTGTTTATGAAAGTTGGAGACATACCAACATTCGTGTCGTCGTTCGCACAAAACCTTATAGTCAAAGTTGTTCCGGTGGTTCATAATTCAGATGAGTCATTCACGGACGAGCATTATAAGCTTTTACAACCATTCTCGGAACGTGTGTTTGCAGTCAACTGTGTTACACCATATGCTATTCCAATCCCTCTTGGTTTCAGAGACCATCAGTATGTATCGCATCATGTTCTGAAAAAGATTGCAAGCGAACCTGAGATACCAAGAACGATAAAATGCCTAGTCAATTTTTTGATCAGCACAAATCCAACCGAAAGAGGTATTGCATACGAAAAGTTCAAAGATAAATCTTTCTGCACAGTCCAAGATTACATCAATTACGATTTTTCGAAATCTCTTTCCCATTCGCTTCCCGAAACAATGGAGAAACGAGCTAGTTTTTACAATACATTGCGCTCGTCAAAATTCGCGGTATGTCCACAGGGAACTGGTATAGATACACATCGAGTGTATGAGTGTATTTTGTTTGGAGTTATTCCGATTGTAACATCATCTCCACTCGATCGCATTTATTCTACACTTCCTGTATGGATCGTGCAGTCATGGGATGAAGTAACAGAAGAAGCACTTGATGCATGTACAATTGTGCCGAATCGTTCAGCATTAACAAATTTTAGAGCACCATGGGAATAAGAAACTATGCACATTCTTATCAAATTCCCGTCGAGAGGAAGACCTGAAAAACTAAAAACGACATTTTTGAAATATGTTGAAATGGCTAAAGACCATTCAAAAATATCGTTTCTTATAAGTCTCGACGAAGATGATCCTACCGTCACAAAATCAATGCAGATTGTTTTGAAACGTCTGTTTAAAGATGTAAACATTATTGTCGGTCCTTCATGCGGTAAAATTGGTGCAGTGAATCGAGATATGGATAAAGCTGGTAATTACGATATAATCCTGCTTGCATCAGATGATATGATTCCTGTAGCACATGGGTATGATGAATCTATACGCACAAATATGATGAAATATTACCCAGATACAGACGGTGTGTTATTCTTTAATGACGGTCATGCAGGAGAAAGGCTGAATACCCTATGTATTCTTGGAAAAAGGTATTATGAGCGGTTTGGGTACATCTACCACCCTTCATACAAAACAGAGTTTTGCGACAATGAATTCATGGAAGTAGCAGCGGCTCTCAAAAAACAGACCTATTTCCCAGAAGTGATCATCAAACACGAACATCCTCTGTGGACACAACAGTCAAAGGACAAGACATACCAAGAAAATGACAAGTTTATAAATCACGATCGCGATAACTACTTACAAAGAAAGATGACAGGGTTCAAATAATGAAGGTGTTTTCATTTTGTTTGTACGGTTCAAAAATGAAATATATCAAGGGTATGCATGAGAACATTCAGACAATAACTTCAAAGTTCCCAGGTTGGATGATATGGATTTATTATGGAGGAGAAGACACCCCTATACGGGAGTTCTATCACTATCCAAACGTTATCTGCATTCCCGGAAAATATACCGATAATCAGCTTATGCTTGATCGCTTTGTCGCTATTGATGATAAAATGGTTGAAATTATGTTTGTGCGAGATGCTGACAGCAGAATAAATGAACGAGATGAGTGGTGTATACGCGAGTTTATAAATTCACCAAAATTATTCCATATTATTCGCGATCACCCTTACCATGCATACTACCATACACCAATTTTGGGAGGGCTGTGGGGGATAAAGAAAGGATGCTTACCGCACTTTAATATTGCGAGAGCTGAAGAGATATACATACAAGATCGTCCAAATTGTAGAGGGTTCGATCAAAACTTTCTCGGCGAGATTATTTATCCAAAGGTTGGGAAAGATGCACTAATACACGGTATTCCGATTGAAGGTCACAATGAGACAGCAATACCAATCCCATTCACATCGGAACATATTTTCTGTGGACAAGTCATTGAATATGACGAGTCGGGGCGCGAGTACCATAATTGCGACGATTGTCGCATTATTATGACAAATGAGGATTCTGATTAAGTTCCCTTCGAGAGAAAGACCTCAGAAGCTTATCAAAATGATAACAAAATATGTCGAAAAAGCCGAAGATATGAGTAATATACGCATTCTGGTAACACTTGACGAAGATGATCCTACTCTGACAGAGATCGTAAAAGAAGAACTCGCTGGCATTCATCCGAATATTACACTAGACATAGGCAGATCAACAGGTAAAATTGATGCTGTAAACCGTGGAATGCCTCACCCATCAACGTTCGATATTGTCTTGCTTGCATCCGACGATATGGAACCAGAAGTTACTGGATATGATCGCATAATTCGAGATAGAATGAAGATACATTTCCCAGATACGGATGGTGTACTGTTCTTCAATGATGGGTTCAACAAGCAAAAATTGAATACTTTGCTAATCTGTGGGTCAAAGTATTACAGACGGTTTGGTTACCTGTATTGTCCAGAATACAAGTCACTGTTTTGTGACACGGAATTCATGTATATGGCAGACTTTCTTAGAAAGCAAAAGTATTTTGACGAGGTTATAATCAGACATGAGCATCCGCATATAAACCCGTCTGTAGAGCTAGATGAGCTATATCATCGAAATAATCGGTATTATTTTGAGGACGAGGCTACATTCGACCGCAGAGCGAAAAAAATATTTATGAAATCTCCTACAGTGATAAATCTACCAAAGGTTGGCATCAAATTACGCATGTAACTTTGCTAGCATCTCTTCCATCTCTCGAATTTTTAGTTTGCGCTTCTGCTCGTTCTCGTGATGCTCTTTTTCTGCCTTCTGCTGCATTTCAGCCAGCAGTTTCTCTTTTGCGTCTTCGATCTCTCTCTCGACTTCTGATAATCTTGCTTTCTTGTGTTCCTGAATGTTACTGTCTATCACCTCTAGTTCTTTGTTTCTATCTTCCTTCAGTCTTGTGAAGTCTGCTTCTACTTCTGAAATAGCAGCCGCACGTATTGCAGATACTTCGGCGTCCACCTGTTTCAGAAGTTCGAGTTTCTCAACCTGAAGTTCCTTTTCGATCTCAATCTTACGTGTCTCCGTAGTTGCATTCATTCTTTCAATAATTGTGGGTTCGAGAGTAGCCTCAATCTCTTTGATCTTATCATGGAATATGATATCTGTTTGCGATACTACTTGCTCTTCGATGGTTTTGATCATTCTCAGACGGTGCTCCTCAACATCTTGTTTCACCTTTTCTAACATCTCAATCTTTGATTGGTCCACATCATGCTGTATAGACTCGAGTGCCTTCTCGCGTATCGAAACAAGTTCGGCAGCTAGTCTTGACTGCTCTCTTGTGTGATACTTTATACGACTCTGCTCGATCTCGAGCATTTCTTTCGTGAGAAACTGTGCATATTCAAACTTCTTTGTCTCGTACATCTCTTTTAGATCAGATTCCATCTTTGCAGTCTGAATATCGATTGTCTTCTTTATATTTGCGCGCTCAGCCATTGTCCACTTGTCAAACTCTAGCATCTGACTGTCCTTCATGATCGCAAGAGCCCCATCGAGTTCCTTCTTATACTGAATCTTTGCATCCTCATTCTGTTTCTTTAGCTGGTTCTTGTGACCTTCGAATTCTGCTTCCAGTTCTTTCATAAACTTTTCGCGCATCTTTGAAACTTCGGTTTCTACATACAGCTTTCTGCTTGATAGAATGTCCTCACGAATTCTGTTTTCCTCTTTCGTAACCTTCTCGTTGAACGTCTTAGCATACTCTTTGACACGCGCCTCTTCGCTATCTACCAACTTCTTAAAATCATCTTCATATTTCTTACAATGCTGAATGTACGTCTGTTCCAGATCGTTCTTTCGTCTTGCGTAGTCGGTATCTAGTTCAACAACTCGAGACTGGTGCATTTTTAGAGCTTCTGCTGTCTTTGCACCTAATATCGCATCGACCTTTTCTTGTACCACAGTTTCGCGTTCGCGCAAGAGCTTATCAATCTCTTCCGTCTCGACAAGTTTTACTCGGGCAATGGCTTCTTGCTTCTGAGACTTTTCAAACAACTCAATGTTCTTTGAAACCTTTGCAAGTTCTGACTTCTCGAATAATGCTATCTCTGACTGTTTTGCTTCTCTCAGACAAACTATATCCTTTTCTATTTGACACTTCTTATCCTCCATTAGTTTAGAAAGCGTTTCGTGAATACGCTGTGTCTCTATTACCTTTAGTGTATTCAGTTCTCCTTCCAGACGCTTTATGTTCTTTGTTGAATCGAGTTTGTAGACCTGATCTAGCTGTAGCTTTACGGTTTCAACGCCTTCTGTGTGCATCTTTTTCAGCATTTCGTGTATCTTCGCTTTCTGTTCTAGTTCGTAATCCGTCAATACAGAAGAAAGCTTTGCATACTGTCCAGACTCCCATATTTCAACGTCTTTAGATTTGCGTTCACGAATTGCTTGAATCTCTCCTTCCAAAGAAACCATCATTTCATTTCGACGCTGCTCAACTGTCTTCATAAGTTGTGCAAGAGTTTTGATGTATTCGTCATTGTACTTTAGAACATAATCTGAACGGAGTTCGGTTCTGATCTTATCTTCCATCTCGTTTCTCAATTTTTCGTGTGTAGCTTCGATTTCCTTACGTTGGGTGTCAAGTCTTTTAAGCAGATCAGAATACTTTGTATCGTATATGTCCTGTATTTCTTTATCGATGCGTGCATGCTCATCTTTCTCATACGCACTTATAGCTGCTTGTCTTTCCTTCTGAGCCGCAGAATATTTTGCGTCTAATGTCTCGTACAAACTCTTTGTCTCACTCTCCACTTCAATGATTTTCTTTTCGCGGATAAGATCGATTTCAGCATTTACTTTATCGTCGATTTCCTGCATTTTCTTTGTTCGATGAGCATTTAGTTCGCTCTCGAGCTGTGATTCCATGTTCGAATACTTTGCAATGAGTTCTCTGGTCTTTGCTTTGTAATCCTCATCAATCTTAGAAAACTGTGCTGAACGAAGCTCTTTCATTTGTTCCTCAAAGTCCTTCATCATTCGAATCTGGTGTTCTAGAATTTGTTTGTGCTTCATTTCGTGCTCATGATGATGTTTATTATAGAAATACACTCTCATTTTATGGTCAAACTCAGAAAGGTCTAGCCTATTCAAAAACGGTATATAAGACTCAAGATCTGTTTGCACTTCATTGTATGCAACAGTTGTGTCTTTGAGCGGTTCCGTATCTATCTTTTTGAACATATCTTCCTCGTCAATGATTAGGTCAGAAGTTACAGATTCCTGCTGAGGTTGAACGATCATTACTGAAAATGACGGATTCATCATGTAGGATTCCGTGGTTACATAATCAGTGTTAACGCTAAACATATAACACGGAATAATGTTTGCTAGATTTACAATGTTCTGCTTCGAAGCATAAAACTTTTTAATAAACATGTGCTTTGACCCAAATATATTTGGATAATAGGGCACATCGATATTTGGACGCCCGTAGAATACGAATCCATTAAAGTTATCAATAGAATAAGTGTATTTACTGTTGTCGTTGTATACGGCAGTGTCTATAGGAACACCTCGGGTAAACGTTTTCGATGAAAGCACGCCCAGAGTACCTGGAGTTACATGACCAATGTAGTCTGTCCACACGTGATCTATCACGACAGCATCGTACAATAGAATGTTAACAGCATTAGGGTCCATGTGACTCAGCATATCAGAATAGGTTGAGCCATAATTGATAATAGTCGGAGCTAGTAAAGGATCTAGAGTGGTACTTTCATGCTTCAAAATCTTGAATGACTGAATATTCGGATGACTACTGTTAAGCTTAATTGAATCTAGTAACTGTTTATTTGGCTTCTTTGATACGACCTGATAGATATTGATTCGAGGGCACGGATTTGGGATTTTGCCGAGGAACCCTTTCGTTATGATTGCACTGGGACGTAGACCGTTTGCAAAATCGATAAGAAATTGCGTATAAATAGTATGATAATCTATGTCAGTCATCTAATAATTTGTCGAGTATGCATAAATTAATTCGACCAAATTTAATTCGCAGAGTGGCACGATCTGCTCCACAGCAAAGCGGTGAATCGTTCGTTTCAGGAAACAACATTCAAATATTGCACATGCAGCCTCCTGCGTCGACTGTTAATCTCACTGAACGTGAAAATGCACCATTTCAGGTCAGCGTGTGCATCTGTACATTGTTGAATAACGACGAGCACAACTTTGATACGATTATTTCAAACATCCGGTCACTCCAGACAATGTTTCAGAAGAGTTTTGTCGTATTTGTTGAGTCTAACTCAACAGATAAGACTGTAGAAATCTTCTCAAAACTAGAGAACGCACTATTTATTCATTTGGACACTGCTTCCGAAGCTGATCAACGGAATGCGTATCTTTCTTTCGTAAAGAAGAATACTAGACTATTTGATTGTATGCTTGTTGTTGACACATCGATTGCGTTAAAAGCTCCGTTGCAGAAATCATCATTCTCATGCTTTGATGGAAGTCGCTATGGAACCTGGGATGCTGTATTTGCAAACCAATCATACCGCTATTATGACATTCAATCGCTTCGTTCAAAGAATTGCCCTACCGATATGAGTGAACTTCCCGAAGAAGAAAGACAGCTTAAGATACGTAGCATGAGATATCATATTCCTCGTGATGAGAAGCTGATTCCGGTAAGTTCAGCATTCGGAGGTCTGGGAGTATACAAGGTTGGGTTCCTAGAGAAATGTTCATACAAGACTGATGGGCATGTAAGCTTTAATCTGGTGTATAGTCAGCAGACAACCAGAATGTTTATTGATCCATCTCTTGTACTAGAAACTCAGGAATCAAACTCGCATCTTTACCTGTAAACTTTTTATGTATAATAACCGCTTCTGGATACTTGCTTATATCGATTTTTAATGCATCGCGAGGAGGCGACAAGTTAACTATCAAGTTTGTTTTTATACAGCGCTTCCATACACGCTTCCAGTCATCTCCAGAATTTTCCAAGCTCATATTTCTGAAGATCATACGAGTCATGGCAATATCGTACGCCAAAAATGGTTCGTCTGATTTTACACATTCTATTATGTATTTCTCAAGTTCAATGATCATATGATGAAACTTTGAGTCGGATGTCTTGTAGAGAGCAACGCCATTCAGATGAAAAAAGTCTGGCGATGTATGCCTTACGAATGATAGTCCATCATATGTTGTTCCTGCAATCAAAAATCCACCTGCATGCTTAGTATAGTTTTCAAGGATTTTCAAAAAGTTTGGTTTTACATAACAATCAGTTTCGATCAGAAGAGTTGTGTTGAAACGTTTACAAAATTCCATACATTGAAAAAACAATATGTTTGGACCCGATGTTAGCCCGTATTGTGGAATGACTTTGGGTTTAACAGTTGTATAAATATCATCTTCTTCGGGTATGTTTGCATAAGCAATTTCTATAAATTTAAACTTGTCCTGGATTTTGTCAATAAACTGCATTATATCCGTCTTATGTTCGATATTATTGATCATTATAATGAATGTTATGTCGGATGGATCTATAAACATTAACTGGCTTATAAACCGTTCAAACATACCGTTGTCAATTTCTTTTGAAGTGGTAGGAAGAATCATTGCTTCCAGAACATTGTCGGTCATGTTACATTTAGTCAGTATTGGTTAACTCCGCATAGAAACGAGCAATCTCAGTCTTTGACGTCCCTTTGAAGTGTATGTTGAACATGCGTTTGAATGTTTCTCCGTGGACAACAATCTGATCTTTAACGATTATGGAATGATTAGTATAGTTTCCGTTGAATATGATGTCGCTCTCTTCATTTTCAGGGAGTATCTCAAAGTCAAGTTCGAGAACGGTTATTGCGTGCAAAAAGAAATACATGTCCGAATAGTGCATACATGTTAGTTGCACTGGTGGGTTTTCATGAACGACCGTAGATGTGAATGGTTTAATGTCCCGAATAAATTCTTTGAATTTCTGGTTATAAAGCTCCATATAGAAATCCAATAGTTTCGCAAGGGTGTCTCTGTTACTGAAAAATACGTTTGGAATGATGGCACAGTTGTTTTTGTAATCGCCGATACACGCATTCTCAAATGATACTTCTGAAACGTCATAACATATCATATTGTCAGAATCAGAATGGACAAATGAGTCAAGTTCATGAAGTTCCAGAAAGTTGTAGATAATAAACCATCTGTCGAAACAAAACTTTTCATATTGACGACCATTGACGCTCAAATGATAATACGGAACAGCTTCATGATAATCTGCATGCTGATAAAAGTCTATATCGAGTTGATTCGCAATTGTTTTATTCTGATCATCGCCTAGTAGTATTATTCGGGTAGTAGGATTGAACTTTTTGGTTATCGAAATAGTGTGATACAGGTATTCATGGTACCCGTTATGTATAAAAATTATACATCGAGACATTATCTCATTTTAGTAGTCTAATTCGAATACAACGAACGTAAAAAAAGCCCAGAAACACCGTTTGGTGAATCTGGGCTTCTTTTTTTGATTTTTATGCATTTAGTTGGCGATTGCTACCATATGGTTACTTACGCCTTTAGGAAGTGGACCTTGAGGAAGGACTGGAGGTTGAGGTACGTGACCGCATCCTTGTCCGTGACCTTGAGGAGCTTGGACAGCGCACCGTCGGGGATGATACGGCGCTTGTTGGCGGGGTCGAAGCAGCCATGGCTCTTGACGTACTGAGATACCTGCTTCGTGACCTCTACCTGAGAGCGCTGAGAACCAGCGGCAATGCCGAGGAACGTGCAGAGCTCAGGGGATAGCGGGCGGCGCTTTAGGAACGCATTGTTCGCGCGACGAGCCTCCCAAGCAGCCTTCTCCTCGGGGGTCATGTCGGCTACATCCTTCTTGACACGGCGCTTCTTGCCAGCAGCCTTGACCTCACGGGCAGCCGCCTTCTCAGCAGCGAGAGCCTCACGGATGACCTCACGGAGCTCACCGGATACGCGAGCCTGGATCTCCTTTAGGCGAGCAGCTACAGAGGAGAAAGAATGGCTCTCCGTAGCAGCGGCGGCGGCAGCGGGGGCAGCCTCCGTCTTCTGCTCTACAACGGGTACCTGAACCTCCGTCTTGGCAGCGGGCTTGCGACCACGGGGCTTCTTGTCATCCGCAGGGGCAGCAGCAGCAGGCGCGGCGGCAGGCGCCTCGGTCTTCTTCGTTACAACCTTCTTGGTCTTGGTCTCAGTTGACATCGTGTTTGCATTATTGTGAGAAGCAGTGGCGGGCATTTCTAACGCGGGTTATGTATACTTGTAGCACCCACCCCGTAAATAGGTCACAAATCCGGGGCGAGCTCCCCCGTTCGTATCAGTGCGGTCAAAATGAAAAATACAAATTCTGTAGGGTCGCCAATGTTGTTGAGGCATGAGAGCAAAAGTCCTGCTATGTCTCGACTCAGTACCTCTAATTCTGCATACGTGTGCATAATGTTTCTGTTCGCTCTCAGAAGTGTATGATATCTCCATCGCTTCGATTTTAGAACGTACGGGTCTTCGGGTCCATCCCGCTCATACATCCAACCGCGGGTGTCTTCGACGAGCGAATTCATAAACATTTTCAGATGATCATATGACAGTGCGACGAAATGGTTCGGATGTATTAGGTCACCGAATCCAGATTCCGTAAAGATTTGCACAATGCGTAGCCATCTGTTATCTCTGATTTCTTCATCGTCAAGTATGTCGTCGTCTTCAGAATGTAAAATAGGCATACTCTTTCGGGTTCTGAATAACCTAAGTAAACGTAACCTACGATAATCTTGACAACTTAATCGAGTTCTAGTGAATGGGTTTGTAATATGGAGATTCTTTTCAGACCATTCAATCATACTTCGTTGATCAAACCACCATATCTTACCGTCTTCTTCTACTGAAAAATAATCGAATGGATGTACTTTGTCTTTTGCTGTTCCAGTAACCATCTCATCGTCATTGTGACACATTTTCCGAGACAACACACCTTTCCCCGCTAATCTCATCAGCCTTCGAATAAAAAACCCTCTCCATAATGCCTGAATTCTCACAATTCTCTTTCGTATGATTGGGTTGTGTTCAGACCATAATCGCACTGATTTTGTTCGCATGTGCGTAGAGCAAAATATACAGTTCTTTGCAACCTCCCTTTCACACCGTTCGAATGAATCTTTATTCTTACATGACAGACACCTCATTGTCTGAACAATCCACAAATTCAGAACGGAATTAACTCTGAGTCTGAAACCGTTAGTAAAAAACGGATTGACCTGGTCAGAGGGTATAGGTATAGCACACAAGACAACATGGCAGCCCCCGCAACGATTAACGTAACGAAGATTAATGCAACCGATATTGAGTTCGCTGATCCTAAGAAGAATCAAAAGAATGGTAGTGTTTCAATTGGTCTAAAGTTTAATAAGCAGAATGTTCAGTTCCGCGTACCTCTGCTCGCCTTTCCCGGCGGTCTGCAGGTAAAGGAGAACGAGAACAAGGACGGCTCTGTGTCGACGTCATATATGCTATCCGCGTCTATGACTGGTGGTGACCCGTACAACAAGGATCACAGTGAGGATCCATCAGATACTGCAAAGACGTACAACTTCATGCACGACTTTGAGGAGCATATCATTGCCGCTGCAGTGAAGAACTCTGCAAAGTGGTTCGGCAAGGTTCGCTCTGCAGACTCGATTCGCGATACGTTCAATCGCTTCATCAGTCTCAGTGTAGACAAGGTCGATGGTGTCTGGGTTCCGAATGGCAAGTATCCTCCGAGCCTTCGCCTGAAGCTTCCGGTGTATGATGGCAAGGTCTGCATGGAGGCAATCGATTCCGAGGGTAACGATATCCCTCTCACGATCGACAATCTGACCTCTGTATTCTCGAAGGGTACGTCTGCGAAGCTAATCCTACAGGCATCGATCTACATTTCTGGTCAGGGTTTCGGTATCACGTGGAAGCCGACGTATGCGGAGGTTCATCAGCGTAAGCGTCAGACTGCTCGCGACTTCTTCAAGCGCGACGAGGATGATACTGAGGTTGCCGCTGCAGACGATGACGAGGCTGGTGGCGGTGATGATGAGGAGGTTCACGATGCTCCTGCTCCGACGTCAAGTGCTCCAGCGCCAGCTCCAGTAGAGGCTTCTGCTGGTTCAGGCGATGCCAAGCCTGCTCGTCGCCGCAAGATTGCATAAATCATACTGTCATCTGATGGCGTATACAGCACGCCATCATCATCAACAAACATAGTAGAATAAATATCGAATGCATGTTTTTCATTTGAAAGAAGACAGCCTGGCTGCCGTGTTCCCATGCAGCGAGAACATTTTTCTATGTTAGGGAGCCCATTTATGATCGCATCAGGGGTTACAATCGTAAGGCGTGTTCGTTCTGCAACTTTTTGAACTGTGGTCCACCCATGCTTCATACAATCTTCGTATGCTGCTTGTGACATCAATGACCACAACGTTTTATCCTGTGCATCCCAATCCTCTTGTAACAGTGTACTGAATACATTGTTTTTGAACCACATACAGGTATGCTCATCGCCTTGGTGTTCGACAAGACCAACACGCTTTGAGTTATCATCATACAACCAGTATACTTTGATATCATCTGTAGAATGATCCGGGTCCAAATTACCTCTAAAAACGTATCTGCCGTCATAGTTATATTCTTCAACATCAGTACCAAGATCTATCTCCACGACATCTTCGGAGACAGGGTAAAGCTTACCTGGATTCCTCGAAGACAGCATTATCAACTATTCTGATTCTTTCTAACAATGGATACCGCAAGAAACTCATATCAAATCGTCAAGATATTAGACCGTTCATCCTATGCGTGTGTCATATGTCTGAAAAAACTTGAGACACCTGCCATTAAACTTTCATGCGGCTGTATGATTCAGGCACACGAAAGATGTGCACCTGCTCAATGTCCAGAATGCAAACGTTATCGTCGAGACAAAATGATAGCGGCAAGTCTGCTGCTTTCATGCTGTCTTGTATGTCTTGCTATAGTTCTACTCGTTCTAAAGTTCGGGTACAAGGTAATTTAATTGAACGTCACTTTCATGGTGACATCATGTTTCTTTAGGCTCTTTGTTGCCGAATGCGATAGCTCATGTCTCTTTTTACGTGTACCTCCGGCTGCCTTACCGTCTTTCGAAGAGCTACCCATTCGAGCTTCCATGTCTGAATGAATCTCATCTCGATGTTCATTCAGGAAATCTAGAATACCATCTTCGATTACCCATGCAAAAAAGTTGAGCTGTCCGACCGTTGTAGAAATACCATGAAAGTCAATTCTATCCCAACGACAGAATGGATCAAACATCTTCTTCGAATACGCCTTCAGATGAGATTTGTATGAAAGATACACAATCACATGCTTACCTGAAGATGTAACGTATGAAATATTGTTCTTTTTAGCATAATTCGTTACAAACCAATCAAGAATACGTAGTGATATGTTCTCTTTGCCTTCAAGTACATTCTTTACAATATTGATACGATCCTCACCTTCATTATAGAACTTCTCTAAACGGTGTAATACCCACTGTTCCTGTGTTGTTATTTCAGTTGTCTCCATTGTTATGTATCAACAAACTACCTCGAAAATCGGATTAGGCTGTGCTACTAATATAATATAAGACATCAAATGGAAATTTTCGATCTACCGATGAATACTACTCATTTGCGCCATTATCTGAAATACATTGCCATGGCTAAAGGTGAACCGTTCACCCGCTACAATCATAAAGTTCAAGAGATTTTGTCATCAGATATGGGTAAAGTCTGGCGCCGGCGACGAATCATCTGGAAGCTTCTCCAAAAGTACGGCATCAATGATCAACGTTCTGCAGAATGGCACTCGAAACGTTCAGAAATGATTACCGCTTCCGAGGTTACAAAGGGTTTCAAAGATGCACCACCCGCTGCTCGACGTGAATTGATCACCAAAAAGGTTGAAGGTGCAAAAGAGTCTGACGGCAGCGGAATGAGTACAGCATGTGCATGGGGTACTCAATTTGAGCCGATTGCAAAGTATCTCTACTGTAAATTGAATGGTGGTGGCGATATTGTAGACACATCATGTGTTGTACATCCAAAGTATTCATTCCTTGGAGCGTCTCCAGATGGTATTTACTTTGCAGACTCAAAGTCTGATGTACGCTGGGGTAAACTTGTTGAATTCAAGTGCCCGATCAGCCGAAAGTTTGACGAGTCAACCCCGATCCCAGATGCATACTATCATCAGATGCAGATGCAGATGGAATGTACAAATATCGATGAATGCGACTATGCAGAAATGAAGTTTGCAACAGTAACACAGACAGAATGGAATAACGCAAATGTACCGTACAAGGGTCGGTTTGCACTATTCGATTCTGGAAAAATCGTATACGACTATGAGAACTTGCCAACGTGGCGTGCAACGCTGAAGTCAGATAATGATGACGACGAGTTTAGAATCGTTCATTGGATTCTCTCATGTTGGAGAATCTCAACCGTGAAGAGGGATTACACATGGATGGATACGCACATTGACGATCTTCGTCAAGTCTGGGACGAAGTTATTGAACACCGTAAGAATGGCACTGTTCCAGAAAAGCCTGAAAAGATTACTGAAGCATTGTCGTGTGAGCTTCAAACAGTCCAACACGATGTCCCGTCGATTGTCCCTGTGGTGGCTGATGCCGATCAGGAGCCCGACCATTGTTCGTCGTCTGTGCATAAGAAGAATGCCAAGACGCTACAGTTCGATCTTGGTTAGTTCTGTCTAGAAACTCTGGAACCCCAAAACGCTCTCGGCGGATTACAATCCACCATACCATTAACACTGCTCCAGCTAGAATGCCATACACTGCAAAACTGGATAGTATCTTTTTCATTATGTAGAATACGAGAAAATGGATTACGATGTAAACAATCTGTATTAACAACATAAGATGGACATCCTTAAACTTATGCTACAACAGCGCGGTGTGGATACGAGTGTTGAGGAGAAGGTTGAATCTGAATTTTCAGCAACAATTACTAAGATTGGAAAGAATGTAATTTATATTTCAAATCGTTCTCGTATTAGTGAGAAGGACATTGACGCAGTCATCGATATTACGCAACAGAATGGTGGTGACCTTTCTATTGTTGTTGTATCGATCCCTCCATCTGCAAATATTCTATCTGCTGTCCGACAGAAAAGCGATAAGCTTCAGCTGTTTCATACTGGACAACTGCAGTTTGACATCACAACCCATCGCAAAATCCCACGCCATCGCATTCTGAACGAGGATGAGAAAAAGGCATTTGTTGAAAAGTTTCACATTACAAAGCCAGGCGATCAAATGCCCATGATTGATTCCCAGGATATCATGGCAAAGTGGATTGGAGCCAAACCAGGTGATATTGTTGAAATCATGCGTAAGAGCGATACTGCGGGTTCTACACCTTACTATCGGTATTGTGTAGCAGATGTAACTCTTTAATCTCGTGTCTCTACAATGGAAGAGTTTAACAAACTTCTGACTGAATATAAGAATCAGTATCTTCAATTTTTAGCTACTGGTAACAGTCAATTCAGAGATGCATATCAAAGAGTTATGAAATCGATTGAGGATACCATTGAGCAAAAACGCTCACAGGTAGACTCGCAGAAGGGTGCAATGAAACACTTTGTACGTTCGTACAAACAGGACAATGATGAACTAGCGGACATGGTTGGCTCTACTGCATCATTGGCAAAAACATCTCAGCAGGCACACGACGAGTTTTTAACTTCAAAGGATAGATACGATACGTGGACATCTGATCCAAATGCACCGAAAAAGGCAGTTGTCGATGTTGCCAACGGTTACGCAATCATGTTACGGTTTGGTATTTTTTTGATCTTGATCCCTGTACTCATTTTCATAGGATGGCTTGGGGGAGGACATCCAGTGGCTCCTGCATCGACAGGTGCAATCAATATAACACAGAGTCCATTCTTTGGACCGAGTGCAATACACAATCGTTAAGCGTGTCCGAATAGGAAGCGCTTAATGTTCTCTGACGTTGTAAACTTGTATTGGATGTACCGGTAGGTTGCCTTTCCGGTAAAATTATCAACGACAAGGCAGAGCTTGAACTCACGCCCATCCTTGTCGCGAATGTACTTTGGCATGTCTTTCTTGTTCACGTTGATGTTGATGTTCATTTTGATGTACACTCATATTTACTTTCAAGAGTTGTCGAATCCGTTTTTATTAGATAAGCGAACTAGATGATTCAGCAGCAGGAGCTACTACAGATGATACAGTCTCAGTTACAGCATTGATCACAGATGAAGCGTACGAGTACACAAAGAATACAAAGACTACAATTAGCAGCACGAGAATTCCAACGATATATCCGTAATATTGTTTACGATCGTTTGAACTCTCATTTGATACAGACGCCAAAAGTTCGCGGAGCTGTGATATTCTGTCATTCGATCCACGAATGTATTCGACCTCTTCCTTGTACGATTGAAGCTCTTTTTCAAGTTGATCGATCTTGGATGGCGGGAATAGTTTGCTCTGCGCTTCACCTTCGTTCAAGACCTGAATAAGTCCCTGAACAATCTTTATGAGTCTACCATTCTCTGCCTCGGCAGACTTTATGAACTCTAGGCGTTTTGTACTATCTTGTTCAGTAGTCGCTTGACGTACTAAACGTTGGTAGTTTTGCTTTGCGTTTTCGTAGTCTTTCATTGCCTGGCTGAGCTCGGCATCACGTGTTTGTTCAAATACGTCGGCTCTCATTATCTTCTTCTGGACGTTAAAATAATGAAGGAGGATCCATCAAATGCTCTTCAGAACTATTCTGAAAAGTCCACTGGGATTATAGAGTATATCAAAAATCAGCTAAAGACGTTCAGCTCGTGGGTTCAAATTCCGGGAGGTGTTCACAAGATATCTGCATCTTCAAGCGGATATCTGTGGACGATCGGGCAGTGGGGCAGTGGATACTGGGGCATTTATGCATGCAAAGAGCCGTGCACAGAAGGTAACTGGAAGTATCCTATAAATTCGAATCTAAACAAGAGTTGGGACCCTGACTCGAAGCTGTATCCTCTAGATATAGCTACAGATGATACGTACGCATATATGTTATGGATTAATCGAGCTGGTACAGGAAGAGAAGTCTGGAAAGCTCCTGCAGCTGAAATAGATTCACAACCGATATCATGGGCTAAAATGCCTGTTCCAGATGCACTGAAAGATGCAAACAAGATCGCAGTAACCAACGGTACAATCTGGGTTTCAGATAGTTCAAAGAAAGCTGCATATTGCAGTAAGCCGTGTGCAACTCCCAATTGGGTTGTAAAGGATGACAACCACAAACTACAAGGAGGTGGCGGTACCGCATTGTACGCCACTGCTCCTGGCGCAGTTGGATTGATGAAGACTGACGAGATTATGCAATCCGGATGGAAACCTGTAAAGGGTATGGATGGTATTGCAATCTCTGCGGTTGCTCCAGAAGCAAACAGCGATGTCTTGTACGCTGCAGATTCTTCAAAGATTTATCGTTGCGGCGACTCATGCGATACAAAAGATGACCTGAGAGTTATTGACTCCAACGGAAGAGTTCCAACACAAGACAAGGGTGGGCTCTCGATCAACCCAGCGAATCGAGCTGTATGGATGGCAAGCACAACAGGTGAGGGTGGCAACATATACTACAGACTTGATTCAAATGTAAGTTCCGTTGTTCTCGATCATGTTACTCAAGTAGAAAAGGAGCGTGATCGTATCTTCAACTCATTGGGTGGTGATGTACGCATTCAGACCGCTGAGGTGTCTGCAAATATGGCAAAGGCAGATGCATCTGATGCACTCAGACAAGCGTTAGACATTTCAGGTGACAAGAAGAAGGCGCAACAAGAGATACAACTGTTGGAGCGTAAGATTGAAGAGGCGAATAAACAGGTATCTGGTTTCGAAGAGAAACGCAAACCTTTGATAATTCTATTGATTTCATTAGCAGTTGTGGCTATAATGTACATTACAGTTGGATGGTTCATGCCGTATTGGCTAAGTATGTCGATTGCCGTATTGGTTCTAGGAACGGGATTAGGTTTATCAATCTACTTCTCTACCAATAAATAATGAGGGACGACGTGTCTAAAATTCAAGAAGAGGAACGTAAGGCAAGAGCCTTCAAAGCGTTCCAAGATGCTGCAAGAAACAAGGACAAAGATCCCGAAACGTTCGAGGCAGCTCGTATGAGATACTATTTTCTTTCAAAGGGTCCCGGTTGGTTAGAACAAGAAAAGAATCGCATTGCTTCGGAAAAGATAGATCCGGTACTCGACCAGTATCGTGACATTTTCACATCGTTATCGAATGAAGAACAGACACGGCGTGCATACACTGATAGTATACAAGGTATTCGTGACAAACAATCAACCCTCAAAGCAGAAGCGGGTAAACAGACGTCGTATTTTAAACGTTTAGCCGACGAGGAAAACAGAAAGAAAAGTGCATTTGATAGAATAGTTGAGCTCACAAGTCCAGCATACGAGGCAAAAGTAGAAGCAACGCAAGAAGCTCCATTTGTTGTCAAATATTTTGCAGGATTCCCATCATCGTTCAACATCATTTTGGACGTAATTCTTGGTCTGTTTATCGCAATCATACTGTTTTTGGGGATATCAAAGGTACGTCGTGGAGGTATATTCAGAATGTTTACACCATTTACACAGCCGCAGGGTTCTATAAACATATTCCAGTCTCCAGCGCCTTCGACGTTTGGAAGATCACCGTAATGGAGTCTATTGTAACTGATTGGTTTCACTCTCGTCGTTTTGGATACAGTCCTTCCGATATAATCTGCAGAATTGTAGATCATATTGAGGCTGATTTAGAAGAGTTTGGTTTGGAGGTTGAATATGATATCGATCTTTTTAGACATCATATGTCGACTGCACTTTGTCATTTGTATCGTTTGCGTCTCGAGGGTCGTCCTCTTGAACTCGCATTCCCAAAACATCATTATTACCCTTCAAAGTGGACAGAGTCAGATGAACAGTCTTGGATTGAATATATGGAGAGCATGTATTTTACCTTTGAGTATTGGGAAGATCTCTGGGGTCGAATGCCAGAGTGTGCGTGGGAAGATGATGTATACACTTGGAAAGAACAACTACAAGCACTGGTTCCATGTTACATCAAGCGTGATATCTCAATCATGCAAGATGAAAGTGCAAGCGATCAGGACAGTGACTCGCATGATGAGAATCCGGCATATGACTCATCCTAGAATGTAATGCGTTGAGAATGTCGGCGTGAAATACATGTTTTCAGCGTATATCGCACAACGTCCGTATGGACTGAAAAATCTGCAGTATGTTCCGATCTTGTTCAGGCGATTGAATGTAAAAATACTCAAAAATGATGTATACCATACAATATCGTCATTGGAATCAAGCAAAAGCTTGTCTCCAAAGTCGTTTTGGTATAACTGAAACCCTTTATTTAATTTTCCGTGAAATCCTGGAACTGCTCCAATGTTTTTTATGGAAACCCGTTTCCACATGACAGATGATGGGCAGAATGGTATCCATACAAAATCGTATCTGCACATTGGTATCGCTCTTCGTTGGTTAAGACTCTCGGGAACTGTATCCACTTCGAACATGAATGTTGTGTCGTTTCCGTGGATCTTGCATATCTCATTCGCAACGGACAGAATTAGTTTTTTAGCAACACCCTCATTTCTGGCATCCGGATACACCCATAAAAAATTGATGTAGGCTACATTTTTTGATTTTGTGGTTCCAATCCAATGACCATAACGTGCCACAATTGTCCCGTTATTTGGAATCCACCCGACCAGGTCGCTACTATGTAATGGATCTCGTTGTGTCCCAAACGAGTCTTTCCACGTCTGTGTGAACCATTGTTTAAGACTGCGCGTCACGTTCTTCCATTCTGTTACATTCACTTCGGGATATCGTGTATATTGAAAGTTTCTGTCGATTGGGGAAAATTCTCTTCCTGAGACACCCTCTGTCTGGATAGGAAGGGATTTCCACATTTCTTATGACATTACAAGAGATGGTATACTGGATTTTAGCACTAGTTGTCCTCCTATTATGGATGGTATCTGAAATGGGTCGTATGGACAGAGAGTTTTTCGATACCGAAGAAAAGGGCGAGAAATCAAGACTCCTTGAGGATCCAACAGATATTTACGATTCATATTATGCCAAGATTTATGACCAACTGTTCACTACCCCTGAACGTATGTCGTTTGAGAAAAATGCGATCGAGGAATATGGTTTATCTGGCTGGCCAGTTGCTGAAACAAAAGTTTTAGACGTTTGCTGTGGAACATCCCCGCATTCTGAGTGGATGTGCAAAAAGGGTGTAGATATCGTTGGTATTGATTCATCAGAGTCAATGTTACAAAAGGCAAGAGAGCGTTGCTCGAGTGCTCGTTTCTACAGAGGTGACGTAACTAGGGCGGAATCATTTGCACCCAAATCGTTTTCACATGCACTCTTGTTATATTTTTCAATCTATCAGTTCCAGAATCAGAAACTGATCTTTGATCATATCTATCAATGGCTGAAACCGGGTGGTGTAATGATTGTACATCTTGTTGATCCCGAAAAGTTTGATCCTATTTTGGATGCAGCATCTCCATTCATGATGTTTTCGTTACAAAGATACTCAAAAGAGCGTATTATGGAGTCCTCAGTAACATTCGATCATTTCAACTATAAGAGTCGGTTTGTCAAAGACAAGACTGGCGAAGATGCTACATTTGAAGAAGTATTAACATTTAATGATCCGAAACTGAATAACGGAGTAAAGTACCGGGAGCACAAGCACAGACTCCACATGCCATCGATCGACAGTATGTTGGAGCTAATTAAATCCAGCGGGTTTACACGTCACGAAATGATCGACATGACACCTGCGGGATACGAGTATCAATATATTTTGTTGTTTACTAAGTAAACCATGACCACAATCTCTGCGACATTCGCACAATTTGTTTCGAATGTCAGCATTGGCACGGCGGATAAGGGTAGGATATTCGCCGACGGAGCTGGATTTATGAATTTGTCGGGACTTGCGACTATTAACGGAGTTACGTATCAGGAGCCAAGAATTGCGGCTGCAAACTGGGCGAACTATACGGCGTCTGCAAACGTTGTGATTCCTAGTACGTACAGACTGAATGCTGCTGGAGCAATCAATGTAAGTGGTCTTGCAACGTTGAGTGGAGCAACTGTTCAGAATACATTGACAGTTTCAGGTGTTGCTTCTTTGAGCGGTGCAAACATTCGCAATAAGCTTACTGTAAGCGGTCAGACAAGCTTTGCAGGTGCATCTACATTCTTGAATGCAGTCTCGATTAACGGAACGCTTTCGGCTGCTACGATCTCGGGTGTAACGACGATTAATGGTTATTCATTACCGTTCTTGGGACCCACGGGTGCAACTGGTCCTGCTGGTGCAGATGGTGCAACTGGTCCACAGGGAGCTGCTGGTGCTACTGGTCCTGCTGGTGCAGATGGTGCCACTGGTCCACAGGGTCCTACGGGTACCGCCGCTTTCCCAACCACAACTACACGTGGAGAGTACCTTGTATCCGATGGTACTGAGTTTGTAGTGGGTGGAAGCCGTGTCAAAATCGGTACGAACGCTGGTGCTTCTGGCGGTCCTACAACAGGAAATGGTGGCGTTGTTGCTATAGGGTCTGACGCAGCAAGCACAAACCAGGGCGAGAACGCTGTAGCTGTCGGTATTCTTGCAGGTACCAGTAATCAGGGTACAAATGCTGTAGCGATGGGTGTATATGCTGGTAATAATGCGCAGGGTACTGATTCTGTTGCAATCGGTAGACAGGCGGGCGAGTCTAACCAGTCTACTAGCTCTGTAGCAATTGGAACACTTGCGGGTAAGGTAGCGCAAGATCAAAACTCTGTAATTGTTGGTTACAGAGCAGGCGAGTCTAATCAACAAAGCGAGGCAGTAGCAATTGGTGCATTTGCAGGTAACGCTAGCCAGGGTTCAGGTTCGATTGCAATAGGTAAAGGTGCCGCACAGCCCGGACAGGGCGGTTTTGCGATTGCTATTGGTCTAGAAGCCGGCTATTCGTCTGCACAAGGAAATGGTGCTATTGCTATGGGTTACGGAGCTGGTAGAACTGCACAAGGGTCGCATGCGATTGCGATTGGTCGCGACAGCGGTACAGCTAATCAGGGTAGCAATTCGATTGCTATCGGTAGATCTGCTGGTGTCGGCGGTGTTATTTCCAATTCTATCATTTTGAATGCAACCGGAGATGACCTTTCGTCGGGCGAGGCTACGCTGTACGTTAAGCCGGTCACTACAAAATCAACAGAGTCGAATGTACTCTTTTATGACCCAACATCGGGCAAGGTAGTATATGGTACTGGCGGCGTTGATGGTGCTACTGGTCCTGCTGGCGCTGACGGAGCCACTGG